>PVMS01058764.1_pt1 | contig 12708 bp, 11 predicted proteins | sample 1853461 | NCBI WGS metagenome assembly PVMS01 (sample SAMN08582032, study PRJNA380276) | Marine sediment metagenome, whole genome shotgun sequencing project. | isolation source: ocean sediment barecode stripped | collected 2017 | reverse complement strand
GCGGCGCCGCATAAACCATCCAACAGCGGGCCGGCCGATGATTATTGTGATGTGCAGATCGACCAGGCTTACATAGGCGCCTGTGTGGGCGCCAAGCTTAGCGACCTGCAGATGGTTGCCGAAGTGTTGAAGGACAGAAAGGTTGCGAAAGGCACGCGACTTTTGGTTGCACCCTCATCCAAGCAGACCATGGCCAAGGCCGCTGCCGACGGAACGCTTGCTACCATTGTAGAAGCCGGCGCGACCTTGTTGCCGACCGGTTGTGGCGCCTGTGCTGCGTTGGGTGCGGGTATCCTGGCCGAGGATGAGGTGTGTATCTCGTCGACCAATCGCAATTTTCAGGGGCGCATGGGGGCAAACTCGGCTCAGGTGTACTTAGGCTCGCCGTACACGGTTGCAGCCTCGGCTGTCGCTGGACGAATTTCCGATCCGCGGGAGATGCTGTTCTGATGCGGACTGATCTCAATATTAAGGGCAAGGCCTGGATTTTCGGCGACGAGATCAACACCGATACGATGGCGCCGGGGAGCTATTTCAAGGAGCCGATGGAGGTCATGGCGCAGCATTGCCTTGAAGCGGTGGATCCGAATTTTGCGCCTAACGTGCAGCCGGGTGATATCGTGGTGGGCGGTAGCAATTTTGGGCTGGGTTCCGCGCGTGAACAGGCGCCGATGGCGTTGGTGCATCTTGGCGTAGGTGCGATATTGGCCGTGTCCTTCAGTAGAATTTTCTATCGTAATGCCATCAACTTTGGCTTGCCCTTGCTGATTTTCCCGCAGGCGGGCGAAATCAGCAAGGGCGACGAACTGCAGGTGGATCCGGTGGCCGGGACTATTGAAAATAAAAGCACAGGCAGCAGTTACCAGGTAGAAGGAATACCTGAGCACTTGATGCACATGATCACCGCCGGTGGCCTGATGCCCTGGTTGAAAGAAAAATATGGCAGGCAAACCACGCAAGCTTCGCCAAATCAGGAGCAGAACCAGACATGAGTGCCGCACAACAATTACGCAAGCAATTGGCAGGTCAAGAAGCGATCATCGCACCCGGTGTCTACGATGCGCTCACCGCATTGATGGTTGAGCAGGCTGGCTTTCATTGCGCGTATGTCAGTGGCGCAAGCATCTCATTTACGCGCATCGGTCGTCCTGACTTGGGGCTGACGACGCTCACGGAAGTTGCCGACACTGTTGCAAATATGCGCGAACGCACGGAGATTCCACTCGTCGTGGATGCCGACACTGGTTTTGGTAATGCGTTGAACGTGCGCCGCTCGGTTCGCTTGCTCGAACGCATGGGGGCGACCGGCATTCAGCTGGAAGACCAGACCTCGCCGAAGCGCTGCGGTCACCTGTCTGGTAAGAGCATGGTCAGCGTGGCAGAGATGGTCGGCAAGCTGAAAGCCGCGCTCGATGCCCGGGCCAACGACGACACACTTATAGTTGCGCGTACGGATGCGATCGCTATAGACGGGATTGAAGTGGCACTTGAACGGGCCCACGCCTATATTGATGCGGGTGCTGATGTGCTGTTTGTGGAAGCGATGGCTGATATAAAGCAGATGGCGCGCATCGGAACCGAACTGGGAAGCCGGGTGCCGTTGCTGGCGAATATGGTCGAAGGCGGCAAAACTCCACTGACCCCGGTGGGCGAATTGGCGGAACTGGGTTTTCGGCTGGTGATTTATCCGGGTGCGATGGTGCGGGTCATTAGTTTTGCCGCCGCTGCATATTTGCAGGAACTAAAAGACAAGGGCACTACGGCAGGCATGTTGGACCGGATGAATCAATTTGATCAGATTATGGACCTCGTCGGCCTGCAGGAATCCATCGCTGAGGGCAAGGCCTACGACCCGGACATCAAGGATGCGCGCGGCTAGCTTGCAGGAGCGTCATTTATAGCGGCTCCTAACGTTATGGTCGCATCGTAGTATCCTTGCACTTCCACTTCCCAGAAAAATGGACTCAACGTGAGCGACAAGAATCCGAGCAAACGCACTACCCGTTTTAAAGAACTGCTGGTAAGCACCGATCTGGATTTCCTGTGCGAGGCGCATAACGGTATCAGTGCCCAAATAGCCGAAGAGGCTGGCTTCAACGCGATCTGGGCGGGTGGGCTGTGCATGTCTGCCCAGTACGGGGTGCGCGACAGCAATGAAGCCAGTTGGACCCAGGTGCTGGAGATGCTGGAATTCATGGCCGATGCCAGCACTGTGCCGATACTGCTCGATGGAGATACCGGTTACGGCAATTTTAATAACGTGCGGCGACTCGTTCGCAAACTTGAGCAGCGAAATATCGCGGCAGTTTGTATCGAAGACAAGCTGTTTCCTAAAACGAATAGTTTCATTGATGGCAACAAACAGGAACTCGCCGATATCGATGAATTTTGCAGTCGCATCAAGGCGGGTAAGGATGCCCAAAAGGACGATGATTTTTGCATCATCACCCGGGTGGAGGCTTTCATTGCTGGTTGGGGTTTGAATGAAGCGCTGAAGCGAGCTGAGGCGTATCACGAGGCAGGCTCCGATGGCATCCTGATACACAGTGCATTGAATCATCCCACCGAAGTGCTGGCCTTTAAAAAAGAGTGGGCAGATCGAAGTCCTGTAGTCATCGTTCCAACCAAGTACTACTCGACGCCGACGGATGTATTTCGGGAGGCAGGCTTCTCACTTGCGATCTGGGCGAATCACTTGTTACGCGCTGGTATCGTGGCTATGCGCGAGTGCGCTGAGACGCTGCATCGCGAACAAAACCTGCTGGCGATGGAAGATCGTATTGTGCCGGTCAAGGAAATTTTCCGTTTGCAGGGTGCATCTGAGCTGCAGGACGCGGAAGAACGTTACCTGCCGCAGCGGGGTGATGCCGCACGTGTCATCGTGCTGGCGGCGTCGCGCGGGGCTGCGCTGGGTGCGCTGACAGAGGATCGACCCAAGACCATGGTGGAAGTGCAGGGCCATTCTTTGCTTGGACAGATTATCTCTACCTACAACGCAGCCGGCATCAAAAAAATTACGGTAGTGCGCGGCTACAAGGCAGAAGCCATAAATTTACAGAGCATTGATTACGTCGATAATGAGCATTATGCGGATACCGGTGAACTGGTGTCGCTGCAGTGTGCGTTTAATGTAGATGCGGATGATGGGCGTGATCTGTATATCACTTTTGGTGATGTGCTGTTTAAACGTTACATCGTGGAATCGCTGGCCGAGCTTGGGGAAGATTTTGTGATCGCCGTTGATACCGATTGGCAGGAGTCGGTTAATCGTGGTCGTGCCGCCGATTACGTCAGTTGCTCAGAGCCCTATACGCGCCGCGCGTTCAACAGCCGTGTATTGCTTACTGATGCCGGCGAAGAACTGGACGAGGCGGCTATTAATGGCGAATGGACCGGAATAATGCGCGTGTCGGCAGCAGCCATGCCCCGCCTGCGCGAGCTGGTTACAGCCATGGCAGCTGATCCCGCGAATAAGAAGGCCAAGCTACATCACCTGCTCGCCGCCCTCACCGCGAAGGGTGAAAATGTGCGGGTGGTTTATACGACCGGTCACTGGTTGGATGTTGACAGTATTGAAGACGTGGTGGCGGCAGGAAACTTCGCATGATTGAAGCGAGCAGCTTTATCGACGCTGCGAAGGCGCACGGCTTCAGTTTTTACAGTGGCGTGCCGTGTTCTTATCTGAAGCCTTTCATTAATTACGTTATCGACTCGGACGAGCTGCGCTACGTTGGCGCCGTGAACGAAGGCGATGCCGTATCAATTGCAGCGGGCGCTGAGCTGGCAGGCAAGCGCAGCGTTACGATGTTTCAGAATTCAGGGCTAGGCAATGCGGTAAACCCGCTGACGTCATTGACCTACAGCTTTCGTATTCCTACTCTGCTGATACCTACGCTGCGCGGCGAGCCAGACGGGGCGGCGGATGAGCCCCAGCACATGTTAATGGGTGCAATTACCACGGACATGCTGCAGTTAATGCAGATTCCCTGGGAATATTTTCCGGTGGAAGACGACGCGATCGAACCGGCTCTGGAGCGCGCTGTTGCCCATATGGACTTAGCGTCGCTGCCCTATGCGTTGGTGATGCGCAAGGGCAGTGTGGCACCAGCGGCGTTGCAGTCGAAACCGGTCGAGCGTGCCCCGCAATCCTATGCAGGGAGTATTGCCGCGGCAAGTACTACCCGCCATGACGTACTGCTGGCGATTCAGGCAGCGGCGCCATCAAATGCAGTCATCATTGCGACCACCGGGTACACCGGCCGAGAACTGTATGCCTGTGAGGACAAATCCAATCAGCTTTACATGGTGGGTTCGATGGGCTGCGCGGTGAGCTTAGGGTTGGGTATCGCACTGGCGCAGCCAGAGCGGCCCGTGATTGTGGTGGACGGTGATGGCGCAGCGTTAATGCGACTTGGTGCGCAGAGCATTGTGGGGTATGAGGCACCTGCGAACCTGACGCATGTTTTACTTGATAACGCGATACACGAATCGACAGGTGGCCAGGCGACCGTTGCACGCTCGGTCAATTTTCCGGCGATTGCGTCGGCCAGCGGTTATGCTGATATCAGCAGTGTTGCAAGCCCGGAACAAGTAGGTACAGTCATTTGTGCCGCGAATAACTCGGGTGGTGCGCGTTTCATCCATGTGCCCACTGTGCCCGGTATACCTGAAGATCTGCCGCGACCGACGATTACACCGGCTGAGGTTGCTATACGTTTGCGGGAGTTCATGAGTTAAATGCACGATAAGACCCGAAGTATTTTGTTGAACCCCGGCCCGGTGACGCTGACCGAGGGTGTGCGAGACGCGCTGCATCGGGGTGACTGGTGTCATCGCGAACCGGAGTTTGCGGACCTAACCCGCGACATCAATGGCCGGCTGGTGCGTGTATACCGTGAGATGGCGGGTAAATTTGATGCGGTGATGTTGACGGGCTCGGGCACCAGTGCGGTCGAGGCGATGCTGGCCAGCTTCACCCCGCAGGATGCTACAACGCTGGTAGTGGCCAATGGTGTCTACGGCGAACGTATGGCCAGCATTCTGGCTGCCCACGGCAAGCCTCACCGGGTGGTGCAATCCGCCTGGGGGGAGCCGATGAACATGGCAACCGTGCGGGCTGAACTTGAAATGCAGGCCGAGATCAGCCATGTCGTCGCCGTGCACCATGAGACGACGACCGGTCGTCTCAATGATCTGCGTGAATTGGGCGAGATTTGCCGCGCCAGTGGTACAAAGTTGCTGCTGGATTGTGTCAGCAGCTTCGGTGCAGAAGCGATACAGGTGGATGAATGGGATATCGCCGCCCTCGCGGGCACCGCAAACAAGTGTTTGCATGGGGTGCCCGGCATCGCCTTTGTGCTGGCGCGCAAGGAGATGTGGCAGGACGGACTGGAGTCTGCCGGCAGCGTGTATCTTGACCTGGCTGCGTATTATCAGGGTCAGCACGGCCAGGGGTTTTCGCCGTTCACGCAATCGGTGCAGGTCGCCTTTGCTTTGCGACAGGCACTAGAAGAACTGGAAGTCGAAGGTGGCTGGGAGCAGCGGCGTTCGACTTATCGGCGACGTGCCGGGCGTATTGCGGTAACGCTTAAGAGTCTGGGCCTCAAAACTTTGCTGCCGCCGGAAGAGTATTCCTGTGTGCTTTGGTCATGGTTGCTACCCAAGGGATTAAGCTACAGCGACGTGCACACCGCACTCAAGGCTGAAGGTTTGGTTGTGTATGCGGGGCAGGGTGATTTTGGTCGACAAATTTTTCGTATTGCCCAGATGGGTGATATCCGGGATGAGGATCTTGATCGGCTGGATAAAGCATTACGCGGCTGTTTTGCCTGACGAGTATTTAAAGATGAGTGCAGGCCATGGTGCGGGATTATGAAAACAGCGGTCATACTCGCGGCCGGTATGGGTATGCGCTTGCGGGAAGCGCATACGGATATGCCCAAGGGATTTGTGGAACTCGATGGTCAGCCCATCATTGAGAGCTCTATCATGCGTCTGGAACGGGTGGGGATAAACGACGTCGTGATTGTTACCGGGTACGCGGCTGAGTACTACCACAAGCTGGTGTTACGTCATGACGGCATCGTTCGTGTAGTGCACAACCCCGAATACGCTGATTCCGGCAGTATGTATTCATTGTTTTGTGCGCGCGATGTTATCGATGATGGTTTTCTGTTGCTGGAGTCTGACCTGATTTATGAGTCGCGTGCGCTCGATGTCCTGATGGACAGCGATGCGCCTGATGCGGTGTTGTTGTCCGGCCCGACGCAGGCTGGCGATGAGGTTTATGTAGAAGCAGCCGACGGGTTACTGGTCAACATGTCCAAGGATCGTACAGCGCTCGGCTCAGTGGCGGGTGAACTGGTGGGGATTTCCAAAATTTCCCGGGGGCTGTTTGCCCTGATGAAGCATATTGCCCGGGATGTATTCGAGTCGTCTTTGCACTACGACTATGAGACCGATTGCCTCGTGGAAGCAGCGCGCAGCTGGGATATTGCCTGCCCGGTAGTCGCGGATCTGGTTTGGGCCGAGATCGATGACCCCGAGCATTTGCGCCGGGCTCGTGAGGAAATTTTGCCGAAGCTGTAAGAGCGGCATATCAATATGAGTCGTATTGTTTGCCTTTCAGGTCGAAATGCAAGCTATGTCTTGCGTACCTCCCCAAATACTGGAAAACTGTGGTCAACTGAAGCAAGCATCGGCGTTGGAGCCAAATAGATGAAGACCCGACCGACAAAAATTCTGCTCATAACTGCGGCCTTCGCCATGGGTGGTTTTTCACCGTCTGCCTTCGCCTATCTTGATCCGAGCACCGGTAGCATGATTCTGTCTGCCATCGTGGGTATTCTTGCGACCGCAGGACTCGCACTCAAAACCTACTGGTATAAGCTCAAGACCCTTTTCAAAGGGCAGAAAGTCAAAGGGCAGAAAGCAACGCAGTCAGAATCTCCAGCGACAGAATCTGCCCCGGCTGTGAATTCCGAGGCCGACTAAGCTGACTGCATCATTGGCCGTGACGCACCTGGCTGCCTGTGTGTCCCGCTTTTTTTTACAGATGTAATCGAGCAAAGTTTGCAGTCGATTATTTACGCCTGCTGACAGGGCTAAGATTGGCCACGCAGTTTTGCTATCGTTAGCAGATTGATTTCGGAAATTCGCACCAAACCCTCTAAACTAGTGTGATCTATGCTTCAGGCCCTACAAGACTGGCGCGACTATCGCGCGTTCAAGGCACTGCCCCGCACGAGTAAGCGTATCGTTTTTTACAGCGAGAGCGGGCAGGACTGGCATCACTTTGCACCGATCATCAATCACCTGACCCGCGCACTGGCAGAGGATGTTGTCTATCTGACATCCGACCCTGATGATCAGGGGTTACATCAGGCTAACGAACACCTGAGCAGTTTTTGCATAGGTAACGGCCTGATCCGCACCATCTGTTTTCAGTGGCTCGAAGCTGGCGTGTGTGCCATGACCATGGTTGATTTCAACAAGTTGCAGTTAAAGCGTTCCGTTAATCCTGTGACTTACGCGTTCATGTTTCATTCTTTGATAAGTGTACACATGGCGGATCACGAGGATTCCTACGATCACTACGATGCAATCCTGTGCGCCGGGCCACATCAGATGCGTGAGGTGCGCAAGCGTGAAGAGATGTTAGGGCTAAAATCCAAGCAGTTGTTCGAGCATGGGTATCATCGGCTGGAGCAACTGCTGGCCGAGTGTCGAGAACCTCCTGCATGGAGTGAAACTTCCGATATACACGTGTTGATCGCGCCGTCGTGGGGTGATGAGACCATACTGAATATCTGCGGGCTGGAACTCGTTGATGTGCTGATCGATGCCGGTTTCCGCGTGACCCTGCGACCGCATTACCAGACTCGCTGGCTAACGCCTCAGTTCATCGAACGAATTGCGGAAAAATACAGCGATCACCCGCAATTCAGTCTGATGGAGCAGATGGGCGAATCAGACTCGCTGTTTGATTCCCACCTCATGATTACGGATTGGTCGGGCGCAGGTATGGACTACGGAATGGGGCTGGAAAAGCCCGTGCTGTATATTGATGTGCCTGCCAAAGCACGTAACGACTGGTGGCCTGTGCTTTCGATGGAACCCTTTGAGTCCTTTGTGCGCGACAAGATAGGGGCGATTGCCGCACCGGATAAGCTTGACGAAGTTCCGGATAAAATTCACGTGTTATTGAAAAACACGGACGCGTTTCGTGCCAACGTGGCGCAGTTGCGTAACGAATGGGTATTTAACTTAGGGAGAAGTGCCGAAGCAGGCGCAATATCAATTGTGCAACTGGCGCGCGATAGCGATGAAAAGTGATCAGCGTCCGACACGGCCAATCGTGCCTGAGGGCAGTTATTAACAATGGTTGACTTAAATTCAGCGTCCCGGCCGATGCGTGGCACGCTGGTGCGCTGGATAGGCTGGTTCGGTATCAGCAACGCGTTGTTGTTCGCACTGGTTGGGTTGCGCTTTCTGTTCGCCTACGGCATGCCGGAGTCCGGTATCGCTCTTTTATATGTGGCGTTGGCGTATGTGGCGCAGTTTGCGTTGCTGGCCTTTTTACCTATGATGTTGTTACTGGCACCGATTGCCCTGGTGGTGCCGCGCAAGGGACTCATTTTTTCACTTGCCGTTGTGTTTGCAGCTATCGGGCTGACAATACTCGTGCTCGATACGAATATTTTCGCCCAGTATCGCTATCACCTGAGTCGCCTGACCGTTGAAATCTTTGAAACATCGACCTGGGTGTTTGCCGCCATCATTTTTACCGTTTTGCTGCTGTTCCAGGCCCTGCTGGCGGCTAATGTGTGGCAGCGGGTCGTAGCCAGTCGGGGAGGTGCCGGTATCAAGCTTGCAGTTGTTCTGGTGCTTGTCTGGTTCGGAGGGCAGGGCATTCATATCTGGGCAGATGCCATAGCCTATGCGCCAGTGACGGGTTTTACGCGGTATATGCCCATCTACTTCCCGATGAAAGCCAAGCGTCGGCTAGCCAAGCTTGGTTGGGTGGATCCGGACAAGGTGGAGCAACAGCGTTTATTGCGGCGGGTGAGTGCACCGGCTGCAGGCCAGCTTCGCTACCCGCTGAATCCGCTCAGTTGTGCTGCACCCTCCGAGTTACCCAACATTTTATTCATTCTTGTCGATGCGCTGCGTCCCGATCACATCAAGGCTGAATTTACGCCGCGTATCGCCAGGTTTGCAGCCGAGGGACAGCATTTCAAAAACCATTACAGCGGTGGTAATTCCTCGCGCATGGGCTTGTTCTCATTTTTTTACGGTTTGCCGAGTACGTATTGGCAAACTTTTTACGATCTGCAGCAACCACCGGTGTTGATGGAGCAGTTACAGGCGAGTGGTTATGAAATTGCTGCGTTCAGCGCGGTTGGTTTTGGCAGTCCGTCGCAGATAGATCGGACAGTGTTCGCGGCCGTTGATCTGGCTGACCGTTACACGGCTTCTGCCGAGCGCAACCGCAACGGCGAGATTACGCAAGCCTGGGAAAACTGGATAGGTGATCGCAGTAATCAGGAGCAACCGTTTTTTAGCATGTTGTATTACGATCCGGGCTTGTCATCTGGCAGCGCTGCTGGACAAGATGTTGAGGGCAAGCTCGCGCGCCGTTACGAGTCTTACAAGCGAGGCATAGCGGCTGTCGACCGGGAAGTGGCGCGGCTGCTGGATAACTCCGTATTACAAGGGTTGGATCGGGATACGCTGATCATCATCGCCAGTGATCACGGCTACGAGTTCGACGAGCTTGGCCTGGGTAACATCGGCCACGGCAGCAACTATGGTCCGTGGCAATTGCGTTCGGTGCTGCTTTTTGACTGGCCGGGCCGGGCACCCCAGGCATACGAGCATCGTAGTGCGCATCAGGATCTGCCCGGTACGTTGTTAAAAGAAGTGTTGGGTTGCACGAATCCTTATGCCGATTACAGCAGTGGCGGTAACCTGTTTGATGAAGAACCCTGGCGGTGGATTATGGCGGGTAGTTATAGTTCACACGCTATTGTTGAACCCGATAAGATTGTTGTGACTTATCCGGGTGGGCTGATTGAGTTACTGGGGCCGGACTATCGGCCGGTCTCGGGTCTGCAGCTGGATCCGCAGCTAATTGAAGAGGCCATGCTCGAAATGCGCAGGTTTTATAAATAATGATGAATGACCTGCGGTTATTTGTAGCGTTGTTCGCTTGCCTGATGATGCAGCCGGCACAGGCCGGTCGATTCACTGTAACGGCGGGTAATTCAGAAATTCTGTTTGATGAAGTTGCCGGGGTACCCGTGCGGTGGGTAATCTGTGCCCCTGATTGTGCTGATGCCGAAGCCAATCGTGCTGTGTTGATGGATCAGGGCGATGGTTTTGTGCGTGTAACGACTCCGGATGGGCCGGCTGGCGTGTTTGCCGCCAGCGTCACGGAGTCAGCAGACGAGGTCAGCGTGGAGTTCGTGGCGCAAAATGAACGCTATGTATACCGGCTATCGCGTTTTTCTCCGGAGATAAGTGTCGAGTTGCCGGCGAATGCCAGTCTGGCCATCGCTTCCGGTCAGGTCTTCGTGCCGGAGCAATTGCCCGGTTTCAGTCAGATGTACAGCCGGGTGCACACGGTGCAGGTTAGTGCTGATGGTCAATCCATCTACGAATTCGAAGATAACGATGAGGGCGAGATAGCCATTACCCTGCCCGCAAACGACACGAACTGGACCGGTGTTCGCAATCGCTACTGGACCCTGCTGGCTCAGCCAGCTGGCGGGCCGCAGACAGCAAAAGTGGAATTTAGCGGGCAGGATCGGCCGGTAGTGGAGTTTACCCCGGAAACTGCCGCAGACCGGGCGAGCATCCGGCTTTATGCTGGGCCCGTTGAGTGGCGGCATTTGCAGCAGGTTTCGCCGGTGCTCAGTGAAATGCTATTCGCCGCTCTCTGGGATTTCTTACGGGCCCTATGTTTCGGCATGCTGTTGTTGCTTGAATGGCTGCAAGGTTTAGTGGGTAGTTTCGGGGTGGCCATTATCCTGTTGTCGTTGTCGGTCAAAATTATGATGTCACCACTGACCCTGCTGGCTGAACGATGGCAGGCAGATGTCAACCGCATACAGACGCTACTAAAGCCGGAACTCGATAAGATTAAAAAGAGCTACAAAGGCGAGGAAGCGCACTGGCGTACATTGGCTGTTTACAAAAAGCATGACGTGAGCATGCTGTACACCTTTAAGAGTGCAGCTGGATTCATGATTCAGATACCGATTTTCATCGCTGCTTTTGACATGCTGGCGGAAAACTTTGCGCTTAATGAAATCGCTTTTTTGTGGATCAGTGATCTTGCAAAGCCGGACAGCCTGACCGGGCTGCCGTTCGTCATGCCGTTTTTTGGCGGCAGCTTGAATCTGTTGCCGTTCCTGATGACCGGGCTTAGCTTGCTGGCGGCCTGGCTGCAGTCCGAGGACACACTATCACCGGCTCTGCAGAGGCAGCAAACTGTGCGTTTGTATCTGATGGGGGCAGTATTTTTTGTCCTGTTTTATACTTTTCCTGCGGGTATGGTGTTGTATTGGACCGCATCGAACCTGTTCCATTTGCTGAAAGTGGAGTTGGGGCGATTGTTTAAGCGATTTAAAAAATAAGATATTTGGTTTGCATACATTTATTCTGAGGCACCATGCATATCCCGGTCATTAATTGGTTACGGTTAGTTTGCAGGCGAGCAGACATCATACTCATGATAGTGCCGATCATCCTGCTCGGTGCCTGTTCGGGTGCGCCGGACACACCGCAGTCAACACGTCCGGATGTGGACTGGGATGTCGTGGCAATGGCAACCGACCCCGAGCAGCAGGTATCGTGGCTCAAGGATGTGCAGCCCGTGCTGGAGCAGCGTTGTGTTGTTTGCCACGGTTGTTACGATGCGCCTTGCCAGCTCAAGCTGAGTTCCTACGCGGGCTTGGTACGCGGCGCTAATCCTGTCAAAGTTTATAACGGATACCGTATAAAGGTCGCACAGCCAACGCGATTGTTTATCGATGCCACAACCGAATCAGAGTGGCGGGAGATGGGGTTTCACGACATCATCGGTCAGTCTAAAGATAGCAGTGAGACTGATCCAGCGGATCGATTACGCGAATCGGTGCTGTACCGGATGCTGCGCCTCAAACAATTAAATCCCCAGCCCCACACTGGCCTGCTGCCCGCAAGCATCACACTGTCGCTGGATCGCAAACAAGTCTGTACTGCCCAGGAAGGCATGGCCAAGTTCGAGCGCAAGAATCCCTTGTGGGGCATGCCTTACGCCATGCCCAACTTGAGTGACGAGGAATATCGAACCCTGATCACCTGGCTGGCGGAAGGCGGGCAGGCCCAGGAGGCAACTGCCAACTCTGCGGATGCCGAGCGCCAGCTGGTTCGCTTGGAAGCATTCTTAAACGGTACGACCAAACGCGAGCGCCTGATGAGTCGCTATGTGTATGAGCACCTGTTTTTGGGGCACCTGCATTTTGCGGACACGCCGGATCGCGAGTTCTATCGCCTGGTGCGCTCATACACATAGCGACTCATCAGGCGCTCGCGTTTGGTCGTACTGTTTAAGAATGCGTCCCAGCGAACCAGCTGGCGCTCGGCATCCGCAGAGTTGGCAGTTGCCTCCGGGGCCTGCCCGCCTTCCGCCAGCCAGGTGATCAGGGTTCGATATTCCTCGTC
>PVMS01011611.1_pt1 | contig 12710 bp, 10 predicted proteins | sample 1853461 | NCBI WGS metagenome assembly PVMS01 (sample SAMN08582032, study PRJNA380276) | Marine sediment metagenome, whole genome shotgun sequencing project. | isolation source: ocean sediment barecode stripped | collected 2017 | reverse complement strand
TGCAATGAGTTCAAATTGTTCAGACATAAGTTATTTCCAGTTTCGGTTAATCTATAAACAGGTTGCTAATCGAATCGCCAGTGGCTATTCGACGAATTGATTCCGCCAGCAATTCAGCCACGCTGAGCTGTTTTATCTTTTTGCATGCGAGTGCCTCGTCGTTGAGCGGAATGGTATTTGTGACCAGTAATTCATCTAGTTCAGAATCATTTATGCGGCTTATGGCCCGCCCGGACAGAACCGGGTGTGTACAGCTTGCCAGGACCTTGATTGCACCGTGTTCCTTCAGTGACCGTGCTGCTTCACACAGGGTGTTTGCGGTGTCTACCATGTCATCGATAAGAATGCAGGATCGTTCGGAAACATCGCCGATAATATGCATGACCTTGGCTTCGTTGGCCCTGGGACGCCGCTTGTCAATAATAGCCAGATCGGTTTCCAGTTGCTTGGCCATAGCCCTTGCCCTGACAACGCCACCGACATCCGGTGATACGATAATCGGATTCGGCAGTTGCTTTCTCCATAGCTCGCCCATCAGCACCGGGGAGCCGTAGATGTTGTCGGTGGGGATGTCGAAGAAGCCCTGTATCTGGTCGGCATGGAGATCCATGGTAAGGACACGGTCGGCGCCTGCAATGCTAATCATCTCGGCAACCAGCTTGGCGGAAATGGCGACCCGGGCGGTTCTTGGCCTGCGATCCTGTCGGGCGTAGCCAAAGTATGGAATAACAGCAGTGATTCTTCCCGCCGACGAGCGTTTGATCGCATCCACCATTACCAGAAGTTCCATCAGGTTGTCATTGCTCGGGGAACAGGTAGGCTGGACAATGAAGACATCCCTGCCGCGTACATTTTCCATTATTTCAACGTTAATCTCGCCATCACTGAAACGGCCGACCAGTGCCTTGCCCATGGGCAATCCAAGCATCTGCACGATCTCGGTGGCGAGGTCCGGGTTCGCGTTACCGGTGAATATTGCAAGATTTTCTGGTGATACCATGTTTTATCCGCTCAGTAGTGGCTGGGGTGGGAGGATTCGAACCTCCGAATGCCGGGATCAAAACCCGGTGCCTTGGGCCACTTGGCTACACCCCATTTTTCATTGGTCAGTGTAATTTTATAAGGTCCGGGTCCTTTTATCCCCTGATGTTCTCCAACGGGAATAGTGTGACGGTTATAAATATATTAAAAACAATAACTTATCAGGGGGCAAATTGAGGAATACATTATGTATTCCGATTTTCCCTCGCACAGGAGCCGGCCTACAAAGTGACCCCTGAAAAAACCGCCGTATTGTGATTGCCCCGTTGGCCCCTGTCAATGGAAATCTGACAAAATACCGTACAGAATCAGCTAAAAAGCACCCCCGGAGAAACCGGGGGATAAAGAGAGAGCCAGGAGATTCAGTGAGGATAGTGTTCCTGGTTGTAGAATAACGACATCCAGAAAGTGAATCCGGGATATCGTCAGGATCAAGTGTATCCAGCCAGGGTGAATACGACCTGAAAATGGTGGTATGCATGGATTTAACCAATATTTCCGTTGCCGGGGGCATATTTGCTAGACTCGAACGCTTATCTCATTGCTCGGCGCATTTATCGCTTACGATTTCATTGCCCTGTATGCGGCGCGTCACAAGCTTGGAGAGACCTTCGAAGTCTGAAAATTCGGCGTTCGATAGTCCGACAGGTCGTTGATTGCCTCTACAACAATGATATTTTCCCCGCCTGGAAGCTTGTTTTTTATTGCTTCGCAGTAATCCCTGGTGTCACCGCTGATATACAGGGATGATCCGCTGCCATTCATTCGCACATCGCCATGTTGTGACATCGCCTGGATTGCCTGGTCCACTTCGGGGTGCAGTAATCGGGTCACCGGCTCAAGGTCGTTAGTGCACGTCCCCTGGTAATAATCATGCTCACTCGCCGGCATGTGATTGCGAACCAGGTCGGGATGGCTGAACACTTCGGCCGTGGATACACTGCATTTGGGAATCCACAGGCAAAACCAGTGCTGTGGTGGTGAAAACGCCTTAAAGCGGTCTCCAGTACCGCTGGCCCAGCAAGCCTGGCCATGGACGAATACGGGAACATCGGCTCCCAGTTTGCGTGCGATAGCCATCAAATCCTGGTTCGAGAGTCCGAGTTTCCAGAATCGGTTGAGGCCGATAAGCGTAGCAGCGGCATTGGAGCTGCCCCCGCCCAGGCCTGCTCCCGGGGGAATGCGTTTTCTAAGCACAATGGTTGTACCCGGGGGGGTGGATAATCCAGCCGCGTCAGCCAGTGCCTGTGCCGCCTGGATAACCAGGTCAAATTGTGGTAGCGGATAGGGGTGCTGATCCTCCCTCACAACCCTGGAGTCGGGATTGGCAGAGAAAACCAGGGTATCCGAAAAGTCTAAAAATTGAAATCCGGTTTCAAGGGTATGGTAACCATCATCGCGCCTGCCAGTGACGTGCAGAAACAGGTTTATCTTTGCCGGGGACCTTACAACAAGTGAATCCGGCGCAAGCGGCGGTTCAGCCGGCATTGATGTTCCACCAGCGCTTGAGAATGACCTTTACACTCAGCTCGTCGCCAATGTAATTTCCATCATCGTCATATATTTCCATTTTGCCGGGCAGTGATGTGATCACCAGCTTTCTTGGCAGAACCAGGTTATTGACCTCCCGGTACTCCTGGTATTCTACAAACCATATTCCCTGTTTCAGGCTTTTCAGTCGACCGGAACTATCAATTTTTATTTCAGTCGCCCCTTCATTCGGCAACCCCCGCGACCACATTACCAGCTCCGCGAATGGAACATGCCATCCCAGTCTCTGGTACAGGACATCTTGCGCAGATGTGCCCTCGATGACCCGGCCCTTGGTATCTTCCAGGACAGCAAGGCCCGGGGTCGAGTTGATATGTACCCTGCCACCGCCGAAAGGGCCATACAACTCAAGAAACTGGTTGTCAGCCTTATAAGACCAGTTAAGGGTTGCAGAGCCGCCTTTTTTACCGGTCCTGACACCAATTTTACCCTTCAGCTCCCATGAAGAAATAGCATTGTTAGCCCGCTGTTGCTGCTGCCAGAGTTGCTGCGAGTCTGTATCCGGCGGGAGAAATTTGTCGGTAGTAGATACACATCCGGCTGCAAGCAGGCAGAGAAACAGGATTCCCGGTCGAAAGAAGGTTGGCACGAAATTGACTTGGGTTAGACTGAGAGGAGGGGCAGGCGAGATGTCGGTATCAATATGAAAAATTGTTTTGTGATTGAACTGATACTGTTTGAAGTGTTACTGGAAAGCCTGTCAATGGTGTCTTTCAAAACTGCGTTATCCGGTGACCATTCAATTCCCTGTTCCCAGACTTCCCTTGCTTCATCAAATCTTCCACTTATCCACAATACTTCCCCAAGGTGAGCGGCAATTTCAGCATCCTGTCGGGTATCAAGCGCCTGTTTGAGAAATTTAATCGCCATATCGTTGTTACCCAGGCGAAAGTGCACCCAGCCCATACTATCGAGGATATAAGCGTTGTCCGGCAGCAACTCGTTGGCCTTTTCGATTAAAGTGATCGCTTCGTCCAGCCGATTGGTTTTATCGGCAAGGGTGTAACCAAGCGCATTGTAGGCATGAGCATTTTCCGGTTGCAGTTTTATCAGTTTTCGCAAATCTATTTCATGCAATGGCAACATGTCTAACTCGGCGTGTAGCAGGCCACGGTTATAGAGCAGATCCGGGTTTTCCGGAAAACGCCCCAGCCCATCGTCGAGGATTTTCTTTGACCGGGAAAGCATGTCATGATCTCGAAACAGAAAGTCCTGTTCGAGGATGATGCGAATCCGATCCTCTTCATTTGCAGCATCAATCTGGTCAAGGTGGCGAATGCCGGATTCTACGCCGTCCTTTTTGGCAAGTATCCTGCCAAGTTTTATCTGGGCGTCGATGTAATAACGTTCAGAAGAAACACCATGAAGATAGTTGATCGCCCGGGCAAAATTCCCGGATTCCTGCTCAATGTCAGAAAGATAAATCCTGACCTGGTCATTGCCGTGGTCAAGCTCAAGATAACGTTCGAAAAGAGACTTCGACTTATCAGGTAAATCCTTGTCAAGGTACAGAACGCCTGCAGAATACAGCGCATCTTCCGAGTCGGGATTACTTTCAAGTACGGTGAGAAACTGCTCCAGTGCGGAATCCAGTTTTTCGTTCTGCAGCAGGGAACGGGCATACTGGAGCCTGAATCGCTCGTGTTGGCTAAATTGCTCAAGGTGTTGCTGTGCGAATTGGTCCATCAATTCAGGGCCCTGACCTGAAAGGTAAGTTAGCTTCAGAACCGCAGGGGCCTCCCAGTCGGGCTCCAGTTCAAGGGTATTATTAACCAGCTCACTGAATACCTGCGAGCGCTCCAGCCTGAAAGCCAGTATCGTTGCGGTCATTGACAGGCCCGCATTTTCGGGCTGTTGGGAAACATTATCCAGGAAGTCGTCCAGGATTGTTTTCTTGTCCTGTTGCGAAAGCAGGGTGGCAATTTCATGGAAAACATAGATCCTGCTTCGGTCCTGTTTTCCAGCCAGCTCTGATAACAGAGCGAGTGCACGTTCACTTTGGTTGAGGCTGAACTGTGCCTTTGCAAGGGACAGCACAACCCTGAAATTTTCCGGTTCGATATCACTGAGTAACTGTGCAAGGTCCATAGCGTTCTGGTATTGCCCTGTTTCCATTGATAACTGAATGGCTTCAGCAATAAGGCGCCGGTCCCGGGACTGGTAGGCTGCACGGGACAGTGACTCAAGGGCCAGTTCGTCGTGGCCTCTCTGCCCGGCAATTGCAGCAACCAGTATGTCGAATAACAGGTCCGGGGTCAGGTTGGATTCTGCGACTTCTGTTTCCGGGTCATTTGCCTGGGCCGGTTGAACCTCGGGTTCAACCACAGCCGGGATTTCAGTGGCAGTCTGGCATCCGCCAATAGATAGTGTGAGCGACAACGCAATTACCCATTTCCCGGGGGTTTTCTGGGAAAATAAATTTGACGGGGCCATATAATACAGGATTCCGGATCTGCAGCTAGATTGCCAAAGTCTACCAACAATTGCCCGTAGATTGCAGGGATTTTCGGTCACAATAACATTATAATACCCCTATGAATCCAAAGTGCCGATTGCCCCGGTTTGAGGTACACCCTTGGGTTTTGCAGACTTTTCCTATTTTCCTGATCGCCTGGTTTTAAATAGATGCACCTGTTAACGCTGGGACTGAACCACCAAACAGCCCCCATTGAAATTCGTGAACGCGCGGCTTTTGGCCCGGAATCCATACAACAGGCACTGGCAGACCTTACCCAGTCGGTAGGAGCCAGCGAAGCTGCGATACTCTCCACCTGTAATCGTACCGAAATTTACTGCGGCCAGGAAAATGACAATCGCGATAAGGTATTCGCATGGCTTTCCGAACACAGCGGCCTGGGGCCGGAGGAGTTACGAAAATCAATTTACCACTATCCCAACGCGGAGGCAGTAAGGCATGCTTTCAGGGTGGCATCGGGGCTCGATTCAATGGTTCTGGGGGAACCCCAGATTCTTGGCCAGATGAAAGAAGCATTTCACACAGCTTCCAGCGTTGGCGCAACCGGGAAGGTCCTGAACCGGCTGTTCCAGCATACTTTCAGTGTTGCCAAGCAGGTTCGAACTGATACGGCAATCGGAGAGAATGCGGTCTCGGTTGCCTATACCGGGGTTAATCTTGCAAAACGAATTTTTACCAGCCTTTCGAACCAGTCAGTTCTGCTGATCGGCGCAGGCGAGACTATTGAGCTGGTGGCCAGGCACCTTAAGCAGAACCAGGTCAGGCATATCGTGATTGCCAATCGATCTATTGACAAGGCCCGGACCCTGGCGAAAGAAGTTGGGTGTGAGGCTATCACCCTCGCACAAATTCCGGATCGTTTGCACCAGGCGGATATTGTGGTCACATCCACGGCCAGTACATTACCGATTCTTGGCAAGGGGGCTATTGAGGCAGCGCTGAAAACCCGCAGACACAGCCCGATGTTTATTCTCGACCTTGCAGTACCCCGGGATGTAGAACCGGAAGTAAGCCAGTTAAAGGACGCCTACCTGTACACTGTGGATGATCTCAAGACCCTGGTTGATGAGAACAGGGAATTGCGTATACGGGCAGCAGAAGAAGCTGAAAATATTATAGATTTCCAGGTGGTCAAGTTTATGCGCTGGATGCGCTCCCTGGATTCAGTTCCCGCTATTCGCTCGTTTCGGGATGGGCTGAATAACCTCAGGCAGGTTGAACTGGAGCGTGCACTGAGGAAGCTGGACAAAGGGGAAGACCCGGCTGCAGTGCTGGAGCAGTTCGCCAGGAATTTAACCAACAAGGTCGCGCATCATCCCAGCCAGGTTCTCAGGCAGGCTGACATCGAAGGGAATGCCAGTATAATTTCTGCCGCGAAAAAACTTTTTGACCTTTAGGCTAGGGGTTTCACAGCCTCGCTGTACCTGCTTACATGAATCCTAGCACCCGGCAAAAATTACTCCAGGTTGTCGACAGGCACGAAGAACTCAATGTCCTGCTGTCGGATCCGGAGATTATTGCAGAACAGAACAGTTTCCGATTGCTATCGATTGAGTTGTCAGAAATTCTCCCTATTGTTTCAGCATTCGGCGAATACCAGCAACTCGATAATGAAATAGCAGAAACACGGGTGATGATGGACGATGATGACAGTTCAATTCGCGATTTGGCGAGGGAAGAGCTGCCTGCATTGGAGGAGAAACTTGAAGTGTGCAGAAGCAGTTTGCAGGCATTGCTGCTTCCACGGGATCCCAACGATTCCAGGAATATTTTCCTTGAAATTCGTGCCGGCACCGGCGGTGATGAAGCGGCATTGTTTTCCGGCGACCTTTTCAAGATGTACAACGCCTATGCCGAAAGTATGGGCTGGAAAGTTGAGATTATGAGCAGGAGTGAAGGTGAGCATGGGGGTTTCAAGGAAATAATCAGCAGGATTGAAGGAACCGGTGCATATTCCCGGCTCAAGTTCGAATCCGGTGCGCACCGGGTCCAGCGTGTTCCCGAGACAGAATCCCAGGGTCGTATACATACTTCTGCATGTACCGTTGCAGTGATGCCTGAAGCGGATGAAATGGATGAAATTGACATCAATCCTTCAGACCTGCGGGTTGATACCTACAGGGCTTCGGGGGCCGGCGGTCAACATGTAAACAAGACTGACTCGGCCATAAGGATTACTCATTTGCCAAGCGGTGTTGTCGTGGAGTGCCAGGATGAGCGCTCCCAGCACAAGAACCGGGCCAGGGCAATGTCGGTGCTTAAGTCCCGTTTGCTTGAAGCCCAGATCCAGCAGCAACAGCAGGAACAGGCGAGCACCAGGAAATCCCTGGTCGGAAGCGGGGATCGATCCGAAAGAATTCGTACCTATAATTTCCCCCAGGGGCGAATCACGGATCACAGGATAAACCTGACACTCTACAAGCTTGACGAGATACTGGCGGGGCATCTCGATCAGGTGGTTGATCCTTTAATGGCGGAGCACCAGGCAAATTTGCTGGCAGAACTGAACAGCCCAGCCAGCCAGTAACGAATTTGACCGTTACCGAATTACTGCGCCTGGCCCGGCAGACGCTGGATGATGGGGCAGGCATGGAGACTGATGCAGGAATTTTGCTTGGGCATGTGCTTGGGCTGGGAGCTGCCCAGTTGATTGCTCAGGATGATAATATGGTGACGGAGGAGTGCCGCACCAGATTTCTGGCCCTCGTTCAGCGACGCCTGTCCGGAGAGCCGGTCTCTTACCTCACTGGAGCAAGGGAATTCTGGTCCTTGCCGTTCTATGTAGATAGCAGGGTACTGGTGCCAAGGCATGAAACCGAGACTCTGGTGGAATGTTGCCTGTCCGCACTGTGTGGATTCCCTGATCCAGCAATTCTGGAGTTGGGTACAGGGTGTGGAGTTGTTGCCTTGTCTCTTTCAATGGAATTGCCCGATGCGAGCATTGTCGCTACTGATTCGTCTGAACCGGCTCTTGATGTGGCTCGCATAAACCGCAGGTCGCTCGGAGCGGACAGTCTCCAGCTGATTCAGTCGAACTGGTTCGAGAGAGTGGGTAACCGGAAATTTCACCTGGTTTGTTCAAATCCGCCTTACATCGCCGAGGGTGACCCCCACCTTGAATCGTCCAGCCTTGGTTTTGAACCCGCGGAGGCGCTGGTTTCCGGCGCGGAAGGACTGGACGATCTATCCATTATCGTTAATGGTGCTGGGCAGTATCTGCTTGAGGGGGGAAGTCTTGTGGTTGAACACGGATTTGAGCAAGGAGCTCAGGTAAGACATTTGTTTGCGGATGCCTGTTATCAGGACATTGAAACCTCTAACGATCTGAATGGCAACGAAAGAGTAACCCGGGGAAGATATGTGGGCTAACCGGCCCTGGTATTCCTATGCCATTTCCTGTGGCTGCCTTAAAACTTCGAGGGCTATTTAAGGCGAAGGAAAATCCCCGACCGGGTCTTGGGGTCGAAGTAGGTCGATTTTGGCGGCATAAGGGCACCCGCATCCGCCACACTCATCAATTGTTCAATTGAGGTGGCACAACAGGTAAATATAACCTCCCATCCCTCGGCACATTTTTGCCGGATACCCGCTTCGCCACTGACCCCGGCGAGGTAGTCCAGCCTGCAATCGCTTCGCATATCCTTGATACCCATGATCGGGTCCAGGATCAGGTTCTGAAGGATGGTGACATCCAGAGACTCCACCGGGTCTTCTTCATTGATGCACTCCGGTTTCGCCTGTAACCGGTACCAGTTGTCGTGTACGAACATTCCGAACTCGCCATGCTGGTCGGGCAGAAAAGGTCCATTTCCCGGCAATTTGCTGACTTCGAAGCACGCGTTCAACTGGTCGATCAGTTCAATTTCTTCGAGGCCATTCAGGTCTTTTACACAACGGTGAAATGGCAGCAGGTTTAGCTGGTTATCGGGAAACAGGGCTACCAGCAGTTGGTTGTAAGGCTCGTCACCGTTGTTCCCGAATTGTTCCCGCATAATCTCGGCATAGCGACGCCCGGATGCAGCGCGATGGTGGCCATCGGTCAGGTAAGTAATTTTAACATCGTTGTATAGCGCGCTTAACCTGTCTCTGGTATCCGGATCTTCAATACACCATACTTTCTGGCGGACACCATCCTCGGATACAAACTCAAGATCAGGCTGGTTGCCGGAAAGGGTGCTGATAAAGGCATCAATATCCCGATTCTGTTCATATGCCAGGCAAATCGGGCTTGAGGAAGCGCCGACTACCCGCTGGTATTCCGCCAGCAGATCTTCCTTGTCGCTACGCGTGTTCTCATGCTTTCGAATCAACCCTTTCTCGTACTCATCCACCGCAACCTCACAAACCAGACCGGTCTGCATATGCTCACCCGTATCCAGCTGATAGAGAAACAGGCATGGCTGAGGCAGGGGAGAAAAGGCACCATTTTCGATCAGGTTGTCCAGATTCCGCCTGTTCATTTTAAGCAGATTCTCCTGGCTGGGCTGGTCAGCCTCAGGAAAATCTTCTACCAGTCGCATGGTATTGAGGAAATTTTCAGGGTTCTGTTCGGCAAACACCCTTCGCTGCTCCGGAGATACGGAATCGTATGCAGGAGACACCACATCCAGGGCGCGATCTTCCGTAACCAGGTAGCCGTCAAATGGTTTGATTTTAGGCATAGTCAGTGACTCGTAGGGAATTAGGGGTTGCGACCTTTGAAATCAGTCATGAAACTGCATAGTACCTCGACACTGGATTTGGGCAGTGCATTGTAGATACTGGCCCGGCAACCACCGACACTTCGATGGCCCTTCAGGTTCAGGAGATCTTCACTACCAGCTTCTGAAACAAATTTTTGCTCCAGTTCTTCACTTGGCAGTCGAAAAACGACATTCATATGGGAGCGGCAAGCCAGGTCTACCGGGCAGTTATAGTAGCCATCACTACTATCGATGGTTGTGTAAATCAGTTCGGCTTTTTCTGCAGCATTCGACTGCATCGCCGCCAGTCCGCCTTCCGCTTTCATCCATTTCAGCACTTTCCCAAACATGTAGATTGGAAATACCGGAGGGGTGTTAAACATTGAGCCCTTGGAATCATGGATATCGTACCTGAGGTATCTGCCCATATTTTTATTGCAGTTTTCCAGGATCGATTTCCGGATAAACACAACTGCCATTCCGGCGGGTCCCAGGTTTTTCTGGGCACCCCCGTAAACGAGATCAAATTTGTCCCACGGAATTGGCCGAGCCATATACTCTGAAGACATATCCCCGACCATGGGAACAGCTACTTCCGGCCACTGGGGAAATCGAATACCACCAATCGTTTCATTGGTGGTGATGTGCAGGTACCGGGTATTATCCTGCATTTCCAGTTCGCTGGTTTCGGGCATTCTGGTGAAGCCGGATTCGCCGCCATCCCATGCGACATAGACATCCCCATACTCCTGTGCATCGGCTATGGCGCCTTTCGCCCAGGTCCCGGAATTCACGTAAGCCGCTTTGTCGCCGGGATGCAGCAGGTTCATCGGAACCATGGAAAATTGCAGCATCGCTCCACCCTGTAAAAAAAGCACGCTGAACTCATCAGGCACCTGGAATACATCCATGGATAACTGCATCGCTTCGTTTGCTACATCGACGAAATGGGCTCCGCGGTGGCTCATCTCAAAGAGTGACATCCCGGCGCCCTGGTAATCTACAAACTCCTGTTGAGCTTCTTCAAGTACTGAAAGGGGCAGGGTGCAGGGGCCTGCACTAAAGTTATGCTTTCTGTTTGACATTTTCGCGTTCCTGTCGGGATAAAAATCGGGGTTCGGTTATTGACTATAACAACCAGGGAAGTATCTAATTGACACAGTAAATCAGGTTGCCGTCCTGGAACGACTCAATGACATCCAGTACGCCGTCAGATACCGCAGCTTGTGCCTGGTCTGTGGATGCGCCAATGTGATGTGTCCCGCATACCCGGTGGTGACGTGCCAGGGTCGAATTGAACGTATTTTCGCCGGCTCCCGGCTCATTGTTGTATACATCCAGGCCGGCGCGAATACCACGACTATCCATCGCGGCGATGAGCGCCGATTCATCAATCAACTCTCCCCGGGCAGTATTGATCAGTATCGCCCCCTCTTTCATCTGGCCAAGAAAGTCAGCGTTCACCAAGATGGTCGATTCGCCAGTCGCCGGCATATGCAAGGTGATAACATCACATGTTTCCAGCACCGCTTGCTGGGATTCCTGCAGGGTAATTCCGGCTTCTTCTATACGCTTTGCCTGTGTTTCGCTCCTGCCCTGCTTGGCCACAGAATAGAGATTCATGCCGAATGCTCTCGCCCGCTCGGCTACTGCCAGGCCGATGGCCCCCAGTCCCAGGATACCCATATTTTGCCCATACAGTCCCCGGGCTACAGAATACCGCTTCTTGTTCCAGACCTGGTTCCTCAGGTCATAAACATTGTCCGCAATATGCCGGTCAATGGAGATGATCAGGCCCATCACCAGCTCTGCAACAGCAACGGCATTGGCTCCGGGCACGTTGCATACCCGAATGTCCAGCTCGGCAGCCCGTGTTTTGTCGATGGTGTTAGTGCCGGCACCCGCCCTGATAACAATTTTCAGCGCAGTGGCAGCACTAAGGGTAGCATCAGTAACCCGGGTGCTTCGCACAATCAGTATTTCATGATCGGCAATAGCATCGACCAGGGAATCGCCATCAAGGGACGGATCCAGGGTAAGAATATGGCCGTTGCTGGCAAGTTTATCCGCATGGGGTTGCGGGATGCTGTCGGCGATCAGGATTTTCATTTTTATCAGGGTTCAGCTATGTGGTATGAATTTGGTCTGATGGATCTGGATTGATATCGGCAATGGAATTGGGGTTAGCACCAGGCGTTGAAGTCTAGTTGATTTGTCAGGAAAACGCGCACGGATAATAGCAAAGGTGTCGCCTGTCTTGTGATGGTTGTCGCATGCAGATAATCAGATTAAATTATGCATATGATCAACCTGGATGATTTCAGTCGCCCATCGTACTGCGGGCATTTAGGGTATAAATTCATCTATCAGGGAGCCCTATGCGGATCATTTCCCATGCCGGTTGCCAGCCACAACAGGCACCTCGGCGCTGTGTCTCGACTTTTGGCTTACGCCATGACCACTTATCCTGCTGGTGCCGTCCCATGCGGGAATTTCCACTGCCCGGCCTGTAGTGGGTCAAAGCAGCAGGTATCACGATACGGTAGATTCATGTGTCTGCGGTTGATTGAACATGTAAGGAACATCTGATTAAAACGTGGACGATCGATTTGAACCTAAAATAATCAATCTCTGCGTTGCCCAGAAAGACAAAGGCGGGCTTCGCAATAGCCCTGCTATTACGTGCCCGCTTGTATAAACATGGGCCGCCTTGATTTTGATCATTTTGCCCGCTCCTATTTCACAGGGCAACTTGATTCGCCCAGCTTTAATCAGAGGTTCCTTAAAACTGGTCGAGGATTCGCAGCATGCGGCGCAGCGGCTCAGCGGCACCCCATAAGAGCTGGTCACCAACAGTGAATGCCGAAATAAACCCTGATTCGATGTTCAGCTTGCGGATTCTTCCAATCGGGATATTGAGGGTGCCGGTGACTGCTGCCGGGGTCAGGCTATCGAGGGAC
>PVMS01114115.1_pt1 | contig 12712 bp, 11 predicted proteins | sample 1853461 | NCBI WGS metagenome assembly PVMS01 (sample SAMN08582032, study PRJNA380276) | Marine sediment metagenome, whole genome shotgun sequencing project. | isolation source: ocean sediment barecode stripped | collected 2017 | reverse complement strand
GCGAGTCTCAAACGACATTGTCCATCTGATCGATGTGTTTCCGACATTGGCGAAGTTCGTCGGCGGCGATATTCCGCAAGATCGAATATTGGATGGTGTTGACCAGTCTGAATTCCTGATGGGTAAGTCTGAGAAATCCGCTCGAGAATCCGTCGTCATTTACATCGGCAACGAACTCTTTGGTGTGAAATGGCGCAATTGGAAAATGCTTATCAAGGAACTCGATGAAGAGAGCTATGCGATCCTAACCATGGCCTATCCATCCATCTACAATCTGATCGTAGACCCAAAAGAAGAAGAACCCGAAACCTTCTATCTCGATACACTACACTAGGTACCATACCCATAGAGAGCCGGCGGGATCCGCTCCCGGCCTTTAGTGGACAACCCAATAAGTGCCTGTGATAGCCTTTGATTCCTCTGCAACTTTGGTTTTGAGAGTGTCTTGATGGCGTACATACATCCGACAAGGAAGTGCTTCTTTCTCTGGTTCCTTGTTGTTGTTTTTATTGCTTCTTGTTCGGGGTGTGCGTCGGTAGAGCACGCCCACAGCCAAACTGCGGACGATGGGTGGTCGCCAGTAGTCATCAGTCCAGAGTTCCCGCAAGGTGAGGGACCCGAGGTTCTGGTCGATGCTGCTCACGGCAATTTCCACACAATTGACGGGCGCTATTCGGCATTTGCAGAGCTACTGGAACTCGACGGCTACCGGACTCAAAGTGCTGATATTGAGGTAACGTCAGAGCTGCTTGGCAAGGCTAAGGTGTTTGTGATTTCAAATGCTGTCTTTGGTGGCGACGATGCGGAGTGGACGTTACCGACACCTCCCGCATTCACATCAGAAGAAATTGAGGTGATTGTTGATTGGGTTAAAAATGGAGGATCGTTACTGCTTATTGCCGATCATATGCCGTTCCCTGGAGGAACGGCAGACCTGGCCGATGAGTTCGGCATCATTTTCCTTAACGGATTTGCCATGAAGTCTTTGCACGAAGGCGGAACGCTGTCGTTCACGCGCTCTGCAGGTTCGCTGGCAGATCATAGCATCACACGGGGACGATCCGAGTCCGAAAAAATTGAGTCGGTCACAAGTTTCACTGGTCAGGCGTTTCGATTCGTAGCGCCTGTGCAACCGCTAATGTATATGCCCGATGACTGGGAGGTGCTGTTGCCAGTCGAGGCATGGGTACACGACGAAAGTACGCCTACCGTTTCAGCAAGAGGCCTTATCCAGGGAGGCGTCTTACGGTTCGGCTCCGGCAGGGTGGCGGTGTTCGGTGAGGCGGCAATGTTTACTGCACAATCCTCGGTTAGCGACGGTGTTGTCCGTCAAATGGGCCTGAATCATCCCTCGGCAACCGGTAACGCACAGTTTGTTTTAAATGTAATGCATTGGCTGACGGGATTGCTCGACGACTAGTCGATCTTTCCTTCATCTTTTGATTCCGCCGCCTTGCGCACCAGCCAAACGACCATCGGAGCTATCAGGCCGAGTCCCAGTACAATCAGGAACGGCCAGATAGTCGCCAGCACTGGCAGAGATCCATGCCGGTGAAGCCCAGAATGCCGAGAACCAGCAGGAGGGTACCGAAGCCATCAAGGACCAGATAGAAAATGGGACTGCCTGTTTTCTTACTCATCGCGATAGATACCCACGTAGACCTTGCCGTCAGGGTCAATGCTGGCCCGGTACATACCGGCCGTATTGAAGGTCATTGAGATATTCCCTTTGGGATCCACCGCAATGATACCGCCGTTTCCTCCCATTTCCTTCAACTGGCCATTAACCACGACGTCGGCAGCGTCGGCCAGGCTAACGCCCTGGTACTCCACCCGTGAACAGATATCCCGCGCCACCGTGGCGCGAATGAAGTATTCACCGTGACCGGTCGCGCTGACCGCGCAGGAGCGGTTATCAGCATAGGTGCCGGCGCCGATGATGGGGGAATCACCGACCCGGCCCCAACGCTTGTTGGTCATGCCGCCGGTGGAAGTGGCGGCGGCGAGATTACCGGAACGGTCGACAGCGACCGCACCCACGGTGGAAAACCAGCGATCTGGTGATTCAGAAAGGAGGTAGGTTTCCGGATTGGCGCTGGCCTTTACTTTTTGCAACTGTTGCCAGCGGTGCTCGGTGAAGAAATATTCGTCGTCTTCGAATTCGATCCCGTGCTTGCGCGCGAACACTTCGGCACCTTCGCCCATCAGCATGACATGAACCGAATCCGTCATCACCTTGCGCGCCAGCAGCACAGGGTTGCGGATATTGTGAACGGCGGCTACGGCACCGGCGTTGAGATTCGAGCCATCCATGATGGAGGCGTCGAGTTCGTTTTTGCCTTCGGCATTGAATACGGCGCCTTTTGCGGCGTTGAAATAAGGAGAATCCTCGAGGATGGTGATGGCCAGGGTGATCGCGTCCAGACTGCTGCCGCCACTGGTCAGAATATCGTGGCCGGCTTTTACGGCCTGTTCCAGCTTTCCGCGGATTTCCTGTTCCCTGCCTTCGGTGAAATCATTTTTCCGAATGGTTCCCGAACCACCATGAATGGCGATGGCGACAGCAGCGCCGGAATCCGCAATGACGCTCATGGTTGTTGCTCCGTTGACCACCAGGATCAGAATCAGCGTTAGGACAAGTCTGTTCATGCTATCAGGCCTCTCTTTGTGTCAGCCAGTACAAGGCTGCGTATATCTTCGGGTCCATGGGTTTGCCGGCCGCGGCCTGATTCTGCAACCAGTTGTCGGCACGGTCCAGGGGTACGACGTGAACCCGGATATCCTCGCTGTCATCACCTCCTCCGGGCCCGGTCCGGCGCAGACCGCTGGCCTGGACGAAAGTGATGATTTCATCGCTCATCCCGGCCGAACTCGGGCAGTCCATCAGAACTTTCAGCTGGGCAGCCTCGAAACCGGTTTCTTCTTCCAGTTCCCGCGCTGCAGCCGTGAGCGTGGTTTCGGAAGAATCACCCTGGTCTCCCACCAGGCCGGCCGGCAGCTCAATCACGTGCTTGCCGACCGGTTTGCGAAATTGTTCCACCAGCACGATTTCCCGTTCATCGGTGACCGCTATCAGCACGACCACCCCGGTGGCATTGCTCCTGCTGGTGAACTCCCAGCCATCGCGTTCCATCAGACTCAGGTAGCGCCCCTGGTAGCGGGTAAGGTCATTGCTCATCGAGTATCTTTTCCGTTGGCTCTGGTAGAATTGACGAATTGTAGCTTTGATTGCCTGCCCATTGCATCAGCAATCAGGTTTTCTTGATTACCTGGGGCAGAAACACAGGAAGAGCCGAATCAGCCGGATTTTTCTGCTACGGAACCATTACACCCGGAGCCGCTCAAACGGAGCCTGTATCGATAAAATCAGGCTATTGAGGAAACATCATGCCAGGAACAAAAACCAAAACAGCCGTGGCCGCATTGCTTGCCGTGATTCTGACCGCACCTGCGATTGCCCAGCAGGCAAAGGAGCCGGCTCAGACCAGCCCGGCCAAGGTCACTGTAGTGGCGAAAAAGCCGGCACCCGCAGACCCCGCAATTCTCGAAGAAATGTCGAGACAGGCGTACGAAAAGGAGAAATGGGTCAGTTACTACGGCGCCAACATCAAGTTGTTGAATCAAAGACCCTTTGAGCCTGACTATATGCTGAACGTCATTGCTGCCTGCGCATTATTGAACCGCAAGAATACGGCCTATTATTATTTATTGAGAATGCAACAACAGGGATTTTCCTACGACCTCAACCAGAACCCGGACACCAAAAACATTCGGGATACGGAAGTCTATGAGTACCTGAATGACCTGATGATCCAGGCGGGGAAGGCCGGGGGTATTGTGGACCCTGTCTTTACCCTCGATCAAGAACATGTCGGTCCGGCGGCCATCACCTGGGACGAAAGCCGGGGCCGGTTCCTGGTTGGCACACAATCCAAAGGGGCTATTATCGCGATATCGGATGAGGGTGATTCCGAGCTTCTGATTCAGGCTGATATCGGAAACGGCCTGTGGGCCGTCAAAGGCCTGCATGCAGATGCTGAAAACAATCGTCTTTGGGTTTCCAGTGCAGCGGTACCGGAGTTTTCGGCTTTCCAGGCCGCCGACAAGGGGCTTGGGGCGCTGTTCGAATTCGACCTCAAGACACTGGAATTGCTCAGGCGATTCGATGTTCCGGCCGACGGCTCGCTGCATGTGCCCGGCCCCATCGCCTTTGCTGGTACAGGTGATGTTTACATGCTTGATCTGGGTGCCGCCGTGGTCTACCGGAAAGCCGCGGATGCAGACAGACTGGAGGTTTTTATCGACATCCCTGAAATGACGGTGCCCCAGGATATTGCCGTGACCCCGGACAATGCCAGGCTTTATATCAGCGATCTCTACAAGGGTGTGCTGGTGGTAGATCCTGCGCAGCAGTCATCTGTCATATTGACCGTCCCTGAAACCATGAACATGGGCAGAATCCAGAGTCTGACCTATGACCGGGGTCACCTGGTGACCACACAGAGCGGTTTCTCGCCGGAGCGCGTCATGCGACTCCAACTTGACGCAAGCGGGGGCGAGATCCTGAGTGTCTCATCGATTGCCAGCGCCATGACCAATTTTGCCAATCCGGGAAATGCGACGGTGAGAGGAGATCATGTATATTATTTTGCCAATGTCCGCACTGAGAGTGACGACAGAACAAATGAGCCGATGACACTGCTTCGTTCACCTTTGACCTATGAAAATGATGCGCCACCGGCAGAAATGCAAAAGGCGCTGGATAAATTCCAGCCTGAAAAGGGTTGAAAACCATGAACCTGCCCCCTGTTTATCTTGTCGATGCCAGCGTTTACATTTTCCGGGCCTGGTTTTCCATGTCGGACGAATTCGTCAACGCTTCCGGCGAGCCTACCAACGCGGTCTATGGATTCTCGGGGTTTCTGTGCAGCTTGCTCGAGCAGACCTCTGCCGAGTACGTGGCGATCGCTTTCGATGAATCACTGTCTACCAGCTACCGCAATGAAATCTACCCTGAATACAAGGCCAATCGCGATCCCGCGCCACAGGATTTGAAAAGACAGTTTGCCTGGGCGCGTTCGGTAGCCGAGGCCATGGGCTTATCGTGTTTTTCCGATCCCCGTTATGAAGCTGATGACGTGATCGGCACCCTGGCCGAACACTGGCGGGAGCGCGGTCATTCAATCTGTGTCGTGACCAGTGACAAGGACCTGGCTCAGTTGGTGGGTGAGGATGACATCTGGTGGGATTACTCGCGCAAGCAGAAGCTCAATGTCAGGCAGCTGACCGAAAAATTCGGTGTGCTGCCCGATCAAATGGCGGATTTTCTGGCCTTGACCGGAGATTCGGTGGATAACATTCCCGGCGTGCCGGGCGTAGGGCCTAAGTCGGCATCAGCACTGTTGGCACATTTTGGTGACATGGACAGCCTGTACGAGCGCGTAGAAGAAGTTCAGCATTTGAGCATCAGGGGTGCAAAATCGCTGCAGAAGAAGCTGCAGGACAACCGGGAGGCGGCCGAACTGGCCAGGAAACTCACCATTATTGACACAGCGGTGGAGTCGGCGCTAGCCGCACCCGATCTGAGGCGCAACGAGGTCGACAGCGCAAGCCTGAATCGCTTATTTGATGATTTGGAATTCGGTGGAATGCTAAGACAACGCTGTCTACGAAGTTAACAAGTGTCCACCTTGTTCAACCCGGCGGCGCAGCACGCTGTTGCGTGGGAAATGGGCAAGCAGGAATTCCATTTGGTCGGCCAGAATGCTGCGGCCCTGGAGATAGACATATTCGGCGTGTGTGGGTATGAACGGAATGGCCAGCAGTTGCATGCGGGCCTGTTCCGGAGTGCGTCCGGCCTTGTGGTTGTTGCAGCGTTTGCAGGCGGTGACGACATTACTCCAGATATCGGCGCCGCCCTGGCTGAGCGGCTTCACATGGTCGCGTGAAAGCAGGAAGTTAGGAAACTGCTCGCCACAGTAAAGACAGAGTGACTGGTCACGCCGGAACAGGGCTTTATTGCTCAGCGGAGGAGTGTAGGCCTCTGAAAACAGGTGAGCGTGAGGATGGTGTCCGTAGCTGGCGATGATGGCGTTGACTTCAATGGTGCTTTGCAGGCCGGAGATGGCATTAATGCCGCCATGAACGGTGTACAGGGGCCGGCCAAGAGAGTAACTGACTTGGTCCAGTGCAATCAGGCGCACCGCATCCTGGTAGCCGATCCACTCCAGCGGCATTCCTGCGACATCAGTCCGTAACGCTTGTTGATTCAGGTCCATGTCCATCATTTTCTGCTTATTGTGCAGCTATGGCAAAGACACAAGATAGTGTGCCAGTGTTTCTTGTTAAGGGCTGTATATCCGGTTTTGGCTCAAATGGCAAGCCCGGATCCGGGGTCAGAGTCGCAATTTCCTAAAAAAGGACGTCTGGTTCCCAAATAGCATTGTTATCATGATCACTGGCCGGCTTGAACTTCATCGCAGGATACCGGCCCGGGGTTTGTTCACAGAATCCGGAGTAAAAAGTGCAGAAAATATTCAAATCACCTATCGTCTTTTTCATTGCGGCGGCCGGTTTGTTGCTGGCCGGTGAGCCAGCAGTACCCTGCCTGCCGCCATTGACGGCGAACGCCTGCCATCGCTGGCGCCCGTGCTGGAGCATGTGACACCGTCAGTGGTCAATATCTACACGCAGACCCGCGTGCGTATTCGCAGCCCCTTACTGGACGATCCCTTTTTCCGGCGTTTTTTCAATGTGCCGGACGTGCCTCGGGAGCGGGTTTCGCAGAGCCTGGGTTCCGGCGTGATCGTGGATGCCGGGCAGGGTTACGTTTTGACCAATAACCACGTGATTTCGGGGGCCACCGAAATTTCCGTGACTCTGGCGGACGGCAGGAGTTTCGAAGCCGAGGTGATCGGCACCGATCCGGACACCGATCTTGCGATGATCCGGATACCGGCTGAAGATCTGCAGGCGCTGCCACTGGCGGATTCAAACCAGCTCAGGGTCGGTGATTTTGTGGTCGCCGTGGGTAACCCGTTCGGACTGGGTCAGACCGTGACTTCCGGTATAGTCAGCGCGCTGGGCCGGACCGGCTTTCGAGGCCTCGAGTTCCAGAATTTCATCCAGACCGATGCGTCGATCAACCCCGGCAATTCAGGCGGCGCATTGATCAATCTGCGTGGTGAACTGGTTGGGATCAACAGCGCGATCTTTACGCCGAGCGGGGGCAATGTTGGCATTGGTTTCGCCATTCCCTCGGCCATGGCCCGGTACGTGATGGATCAACTGGCACAATTTGGCGAGGTCCGCCGCGGAACGCTGGGTCTCTACGTGCAGAATCTGACAGCCGAGTTGGCGGGGGCGTTTGGTGTAGAAAACGGCAAAGGTGCGCTGGTGGCAGAGGTCTCTGAAGGATCCGCAGCAGAGCGAGCCGGGATTCAGGCCGGCGACGTCATAACAGGGATGGCGGGTTTCACTGTGAACAATGCACAGGAGTTCAATAACCTGGAAGGGCAGCTGCCGGTGAACGAGTCGCTCACGGTCGAATTCGTGCGGGACCGGGTCAACAAAAAGCTGACCATGACGACCGAAGCCCTGAGACAGCTGGACGGCGGCACGCTCGGTCGGCGGCTGCAAGGTGCGAGTTTCGAAGAATTGCCCCTGAAGCTGCGCTCAGAGCGCATACGGGGCGTATTGGTTTCCGGGCTGGAGCCCGGTAGCCGCCTGGCGCGTCGGGGATTGCGCCCGGGTGACATCATCACCGGCGTCAATCGAAAGGAAATCCGGACTCTGAAGGAATTCGAAACTGAAATCGCTGCAAACAGCGGCACGTTCTTCTTGCAGATTCGAAGAAACGGCGGTGACTACGTTGCACGAATTGACTGAATCGCAGCTAGTGTACTGCATCGTAATTAATGGTACTTTCAGAGGCTACCTGTGGCTGCAATGCAAGGCGGGTTTCGCAGGGAATGGCTGGTCCTTTCCTAGAGACCCAACGCAGCAGTGCTGTCACAGGTGGCCTCCCTCCGGGCCAGGCGCAAAGCGGTCATCCGCTGTGTTATGCCCCCTTGGGGTAGACTGGCTACCCCGGCGGGGACATGGCTTGCGGCTAACCACTTTGCGTCTGGCTGAAAGTGCCATTAATTACGATGCAGTACACTAGCCCGGTGTTAACAGGCAGCAAACTGATTTATCCTCTCGTTCAAATACCAGATGTGGAGACAGCGTGAGTTATTGTTCAGTAAGTGACAGCAGTTCCAGCCCGGCGGTATCGCTGATTCCGCTGCAAAAAGGCGATCTGAATGACTGGCTTCAATCAGCCGCAAGCCATCAGCGGCAATGGGCTGAGTCCGCCGGGTTCAAGGCCAGGCCAGGCCAGTTTTGTTTGCTGCCGGGCCCGGACAATGAAATTCACAGCGTGATTTTCGGCATGCAAAAGGAGGGCTGGCTTGATCAGCTCTGCGGGCTGTTTTCGAAGTTGCCTGAGGGCAACTACCGGCTCCAGTGTGACTGGAACCGGGAACAAAGAGTACAGGCCAGCCTGGGTTGGGGCCTGGCCGCATATTGTTTCGACCGCTACAAGAAAAACAAGGGGCGACAAACGACTTTGCTGCTGGAGGAAGATATCGATCCGGAAGTTCGATCCCTGTGTGATGCACAGAGCCTGGTGCGGGATCTGGTCAATACACCCACTGAACACATGGGTCCGGCTCAGCTGGCCGATGCCGTCAGCGAACAGGCTGAGCTTTTCGGCGCCGACAGCGACTCGATCGTGGGTGACGATCTCTTGAGCCTGAACTTCCCCGCCATCCATGCGGTGGGCCGCGCATCCGAGCGCAGGCCGAGACTGTTGCAGATGTCCTGGGGTGAAGAGGATGCACCGCTCCTGGCCCTGGTTGGAAAGGGTGTGTGTTTCGATACCGGGGGGCTGGATCTGAAGTCAGCTAGCGGCATGGCGCTGATGAAAAAGGACATGGGCGGGGGCGCTCACGTATTGGCATTGGCGCGCCTGGTGATGCAACACAAGCTTCCGGTGCGCCTGTTGATGCTGATTCCCGCGGTGGAGAACTCAGTTGCAGGAAATGCATACCGGCCAGGTGATGTCATTGATACGCGCAAGGGCCTGACTGTCGAAATAGGCAATACCGACGCCGAGGGCCGGGTGGTGCTGTCAGATGCGCTGGCCTACGCCTGCGAGCAGGAACCCGACCTGGTCATCGATTTTGCCACCCTCACGGGTGCTGCAAGGATTGCCATGGGCGCCGAATTGACGCCGATTTTCAGCAATCAGATCGATGTCGCCCGGGCCATACAGGCTGCGGGTGAAAAAGCCGAGGATCCGATGTGGACCCTGCCTTTGTATCAGCCTTACCGGAAATTGATCGAGAGTCCGATTGCCGATTTAAACAATTCAGGTAAGAGTTCCTATGCTGGTTGCATCACGGCCGCGCTGTTTCTGGAACATTTTGTCGAAGCGGATATACCCTGGGTGCACATCGACACTTTCGCCTGGAACCAGGCCAGCAATCCGGGCCGGCCGCAGGGTGGTGAAGCGCTGGGATTGAGGGCTGTTTTCAAATATCTTCAATCCCGCTACGCTGCAGATCATTGAAGTGATCCCCTGGGGAAATGAGACTCCTTAAGTGCCCGAGTTATAAGGAAATACTCATTGACATGAGGCTTGGGCGCTATATAATGCACGCAGCTTGAATTACGTCTTAGATTTATGCATACCATTTCGATGTCCTTCTCTTTAAGTTCTCGTCCTGTTTTTCATAAGTTATAGAAACACTTCCAGCCAAATGGCCTGTCACAAGGCTGCAATTACTTTTGAATTAAATAGGAAAAGATTATGTCAGACACAATTACCGGCACCGTTAAATGGTTTAACGAAGCAAAGGGTTTTGGTTTCATCGAGCAGGAATCCGGCGCCGATGTCTTCGCTCACTTCAGCGCCATCTCAGGTTCGGGTTTCAAAACCCTGGCTGAAGGCCAGAAAGTGCAGTTCACGGTCACCCAGGGTCAGAAAGGCCCCCAGGCTGAGAACATCGAAGCGATCTGATCACCGGATCGCTATTTGGCTCGTATTGATCTCAATACGAGTCAGCCACACCCCCAGGGGATGTGAGCTGCAAAAAGGCGGGGCCTGGAGGTCTCGCCTTTTTTCATGCAAAAATCTGATCAGATGAAAGTGATAAAACAGGCCAAATTCTACTCGCCGGCTGAGGAAAGGATCAATGTCATTTCTCATGCTGCCGGCCTGATCCTGAGCATCGTCGGATTGATACTCTTATTGGCTCACGCCAGCTTCAATGGCACTGTGTGGCATGTCGTGAGCTTCACCATTTTCGGCGCCAGCCTGATTGTGTTGTATGCGGCATCTACCTTTTATCATAGTGCCAGCCAGCAGGAACTGAGGAACCGCTTGAGGATCATTGATCATGCGGCCATTTATATACTCATAGCGGGAACTTACACACCATTCGCGCTGGTGACTTTGAAAGGCTCAACAGGCTGGGTGATTTTCGGGGTCACCTGGGGCCTGGCTGTCAGCGGAATCAGTCTGAAACTGTTTTTTACAGGAAAATACGAATTACTCTCGACCCTGATGTATGTTTTCATGGGATGGGTGATCCTATTCGCCGTAAAACCGCTTATCCAAAACCTTTCCACGGAAGGGCTGGCTTGGCTGTTCGCCGGAGGAATTGCCTACACCCTGGGCGCAGTCATTTACAGCTTCAAGAAAATCAGGTTCAACCATGCCATTTTCCACCTGTTTGTCCTGATCGGCAGCATCAGTCATTTCCTGTCAGTCTATCTGTATGTTTTGCCCGGCTAGTACTCCATCAAGGTGATAACTGCGGATTCAGAGGCACCCAGATGTTCCAAGGCAAGGCGCAGCCCGCAGAGAATGGCTTGTCCTTTTCAAGGGCTGCAACACAGTATTGGGACATCTGGGTGCCTCCCTTCGGGCGAGCTGGGAAGCGGTCGTCCGTGGCGTTGCACCTCTTGGCAAGGACCAGGCCATTACCTGCGAGGCGCGCCTTGCGGTCAACCACTTCCCAACTTGCTGAACCCGTAGTTATCACCTTGATGGAGTACTAGTAAATCCGTGTTGTCTGAAGACCGCGTGATCGGTTTAATAAGTTCTGGTCTTTTTAACTACCCCTGCTATTCAGGTGATTGAATGCGTATCGACCATATCAACATTAAAGCGCCCATGGATCTGCTGGTAGAAGTCAAGGACTTCTATTGTCGGCTGTTCAATCTGTCAGATGGATTCAGGCCTGATTTTCCCGATAAAGGTTTTTGGCTGTATACAGAAGACAAGCCCATAGTCCATCTGTCCGAAAGCAATAGCCACCACCCGGTCGCAAGGCGGGGATACCTGGACCATATTGCATTTCAGGCCACAGGCCTGGATGAAATGATCAAACGGCTGGAGTTGCTGGGTCTGAAATACAGCCTGGCGCATATTGCGGAAATCAGGCTGACCCAGATCTTTCTGAATGATCCGGCAGGCACCGGACTTGAAGTGAATTTTCCTGACGAAAAACCGAGCGAAAATCTGTAAGCACTCTTGTGCTTCACTACCTGTTCGTCCTATTGCAGTGCCTTGTACTGCACCATTCGGAAGCGGTATCGACTGGCATCACGCAGGCGCTGCGCGAGGCGTTCATGCAATTCCGCTTCCCAGGCCGTATATTTTTCAATAAATTGCCTGGCCCGTTCGCTGGAACCCGCTGACTGAATAGCCAGCACCTCTTCCAGCAGTTGGCTGGCCACCGCTTGGTAACGATCGTAATGGATGGTCAGACGTGCGCTCGCCGGATCGAAACTCAATAGTCCTTTTTGCAGGAAATAATTCATCTGCATCAGCTGCATGGTCTGGTATGGCTGATCCATGCGCGGCTGATTCCGCTGCAAGACCCGCAGGACGCCGGCTGCCTGCACAGAGCGGAGCAGGTTGTCATCCATCGTGCCTGCTGCATTCAGTTGCGCCGAGGTATATAGCGATAAGAGGTCTGCTTTCATCTCCTCATAGTGACTGCCCCAGGGCGACAGGGCTTCGTTGAGATCGCGTTGGTCTTGCGTTGTGTCTACCCCCAGGTAGTGACCGACCTCGTGCCAAAGAGTCTGGTAGAACGGGCCTTGCAGACTGAGGTCACCGGCCTGTTCAGCAGTGACCGCGGCGCTGAAAAGCGCTTTCCGGTCATCAAACAGTTCCGGGTTGGTCATGATGTTGTTGCGCAATAAAATGATGCGCCCATATTTGCGTGTCTGCGCGGCCTCATTGGGCAGGATAGAGGCAGTATTGGCGCCCCGGGATTGGCCAAAATCGGCAATGATGTTGTAGACGCCCACCGGGATGTCCTGCTGAATCTTGCGGCCTGCGCCCAGTGGCAGGCTGTCCTGGATTTCCTGCAAGCCTTTGAGTGCAGCGGAGAGTTCGCGGCTCTTCTGTTCGTCACGGGCCAACAGACTCAGGCTGAAGAACGATTTCACACCGTACAGTGCGTCTCCATAGACTTCATAGCTGCCTATCTGGGCGTTCAGATTGCCGAAACGCCCGCGCACCCAGGCCGCATCACCGGCTTCATAGTCATCGCTGATCAGATCCCGGGCGCGCAGTGACAGGTAAGCGGAAAAGTCAGGGTCCTCCGCCTTGAGTAAGTCCGCTGCGCTGTTGATCAGGGCATGGGTCTGCATC
>PVMS01016828.1_pt1 | contig 12713 bp, 11 predicted proteins | sample 1853461 | NCBI WGS metagenome assembly PVMS01 (sample SAMN08582032, study PRJNA380276) | Marine sediment metagenome, whole genome shotgun sequencing project. | isolation source: ocean sediment barecode stripped | collected 2017 | reverse complement strand
GTACACACGGGCAAATCTCTCGCGCCGGTTGCACGGCTGGCCTGAGACAAACCTGCAAGCCTTTTAATAAACTATAGCCCAGGTTGACGGCGCCACGCTCGGCGGAAGGTCTAACTGCAATCATGTCGTTCTCCTTGGCTATAGTTTATTAAAAGGCTTGCAGGTTTGTCTCAGGCCAGCCGTGCAACCGGCGCGAGAGATTTGCCCGTGTGTACCAGGTTAGCGATCTGTGCGCGGGCATCGCTTATAGCTTCATCACCGCGCATGTTCTGCTGTGTAGCCGTTACAACTTCAATATCGGTTATGCCGAGAAAACTTAGTGCATGGCGCATATATGGCGTTGCAAAATCGACTTCACTATCGACCGCCACGCCCCCACTGGCAACTACCAGGTATGCTTTCTTGCCCTCGAGCAGTCCTTCAGGTCCGTTCTCGGTGTAGCGAAAGGTCGCTCGGGCACGGGCAACCATGTCGACCCATGCTTTTAGTGCTGCCGGTATGCCGAAGTTGTAGATCGGTACGCCTATGACGATGACATCAGCGGCTTTAAGCTCATCGACCAGGCTATCGGAATAACTTAAACGTTGCTGATGGTCTGTGCTGCGCTCCTCTTCCGGCATCAAGTTCGCCTCGATCCAGTTTTGATCGACATGCGGCATGCCCAGAGCCAGGTCGCGACTTACTACTTCCACACTGGAGTAACGATCCGCCAGGGCGTTGATCAGGTTATCGGCCAGCCCCCGTGTGGATGACTGATCTTGCCGTCCGCTGGAATCAATTCGTAGTACTTTCACTGTTTTCTCCATGATTGGCTCCGTGCCTGCCATCCATTTGGATTGGCGCTGTTAATCGTTGCACAGAGTATCTATGTTGCTAATTTGTAGATAAATAGTAGTATTTGCATATTATTGTTCTCTTTTTCACAACAATATGGACAGATTTGAGGAATTACAGGCTTTTGTCAGCGTCGTTAAAGCCGGCAGTTTTACGGCAGCGGCGGAGCGCCTGGACGCCGATAAATCAGCCATCAGCCGGCGGGTCTCAGCACTTGAGGAGCACCTCGGCGTACAGTTGCTGCGGCGCACGACCAGAACCCTGAACCTCACCGACACCGGGCGTAGCTTTTATGAGCGCTCGACCCGCATTCTTGCGGATCTCGAAGAAGCTGAATCGGCCGTCGCACAAGAGCACGGGGAGCTTAGCGGTCGCCTGCGAGTGGCATTGCCGCTGTCTTTCGGCGTGTTGCATATGGGTCCGCCCATCGATACATTCAGCCAGCAGCATCCCCGGGTAGAGTTCGATCTGGACCTCAATGATCGCCACGTCGACCTCATTCGGGAGGACATCGATGTGGCCGTGCGCATTGGCGAACTCGGCGATTCTTCATTGATTGCAAGGCGCCTGTTTAAATCACGAATGGTTGTTGCTGCGAGCCCTGAATATCTCGAAAAGCACGGCACTCCTGCGACTCCTGAAGGTTTGCAGGAACACCGCTGTCTTGTCTACAGCAACCTGCGCGACCCGGAGCACTGGTCCTGGCGGGATGCTGAGGGCGTTGAACAGCGGGTTCGGGTGCAGGTCGGCATGCAGGCAAATAACGGCAATTTGCTCGGAATCGCCGCAAGTGATGGCCTGGGAATCGTTATGCAGCCTACCTTCATTGCGCATGCAGCGATCAAGGCCGGGAAACTACAACCAATCCTCACGGACTATGCCTGGCCAGAGACGACGGCTTACGCCGTATATCCACCGGCACGCCACCTGAGCCACCGTGTGCGGGCGTTTATCGACTTCCTGGCGGAGTATTTCGCCGCTACGCCCTATTGGGATAGCGACTGCGAATCGCGACCATAACGACTTTAACTGTGTGAATTAGCAAGGAATAATCGTTGACACCGGGGCTAATCGCACTATAATCGCGCCAGCCAGAAAGTTCGCCTTGTATTTATGACCGCCATTTCGATGTCCCGTCATTAGAGTCTCGTCCTGATCTTCATAAGTAGTAGCAACACTTCTAGCGCAATCGCCTTGCTTGCAAGGCTTCAATTACTTTTGATTTAAAGGAAAATACTATGTCTACAACAACCGGAACCGTTAAGTGGTTTAACGACGCTAAGGGCTTTGGCTTCATCGAGCAGGAATCAGGTCCCGACGTATTTGCACACTACAGTGCAATCTCTGGCGACGGCTTCAAATCACTGGCTGAAGGCCAGAAAGTTGAGTTCACTGTTACTGATGGCCAGAAAGGTCCCCAGGCAGAGAACATCGTAGCGATCTAAAAACGCTATCGAACTTGCAATAATTTGCAAGAGAGGGCGAGGCCAGCAGGCCTCGCCCTTTTTTTGTGGATGCAGCAGACCGCCTCATCCAAGACTAACATCGAAGAAATTGTAGGAGCCCGCCGTACGATAGATGTGGACGCTCAATCCTCGTGACTATCCGTCTATCGGCACGGGCGACAAACAATTATGGGCATGTTGGAAACATGCCTTAATTGTTTGCAAAACTTCGCCAACTGCACCCGCTCAAAAATTTCTCTCATGATTAACGCGAATTGATATTTGCCGGGATAACAAGGTTTCTCGAATTCGCCCATGCCAATAGACAGATCGTGGTGACGTTTAATCGATCTTAACTATCGTACGGCAGGCTCCTGCAAGTACTATTGGGCATCATCGTATTTTTGGGCAGCCAGTATGGATCTTGCAAAGTTAATCGAACGCATTCCAAAAGCGGAACTGCATCTGCATATCGAGGGGACGCTGGAGCCAGAACTGATGATGACGCTGGCGCAGCGCAACCAGATTGACCTGCCCTATGCCGACGTAGAGGAGATTCGTCGTGCGTACGAATTTTCTGACCTGCAATCTTTCCTGGATATTTACTACGCTGGTGCCGCAGTGCTCATCACTGAGCAGGATTTTTACGACCTGACACGGGCTTACCTCGAGCGTGCTGCAAGCGACAATATCCGCCACGTTGAAATATTCTTTGATCCACAGACACATACTGAACGTGGCATAGAGTTTTCTACGGTGATCAATGGCATTCACCGGGCTTTGCAGGATGGAGAAGCAGACCTGGGAATAACCTTCAGGCTGATTATGTGTTTTCTGCGACATTTAAGCGCCGCTGATGCGATGGACACCCTTGAGGCAGCGCTGCCGTACAAGAAACACATTCATGCAGTCGGTCTTGATTCTTCCGAAGTCGGCCACCCGCCGTCCAAATTCATTGATGTGTTTGACCGGGCCCGGGACGAAGGCTTCCTGACAGTTGCTCATGCAGGTGAGGAAGGGCCGCCGGAATATATTTGGGAAGCGCTTGACCTTTTGCATGTCGAACGTATTGATCACGGGGTGCGCGTCATCGAAGACCCGAAGCTGGTCGCACGACTGGTCGAAAGACAGGTACCGCTGACCGTGTGCCCTTTGTCGAATCTGAAGCTTCGCGTATTCGATACGCTCGAAGAGCACAATCTCAGGAAATTATTGGATGCCGGGTTGTGTGTGACGATCAATTCTGATGATCCGGCGTATTTCGGTGGATATATCAACGAGAATTTTCGGCAGAGTCAGGCGGCATTGGGTCTTGGTGCTGATGATATTTACGTGTTGGCGAAAAATTCATTTCTTGCCAGTTTCATCAGTGATGAAGATAAAGCGCGATTTGTTGCAGAGCTTGATTTGGCGATAGGGTGAATTGTTGGCTGGTGGGTTTGGCAATCGCCCGCTGGACTAGTTTCGGCATTTTGGCTACGGTACTCGCACCAACAAAAAAGGGAGAACGTCATGCATAAACTCCTCTACCCAGTATTTATTATCGCAGCAGTCTTTAGTTCCGACGTCATTGCGGATGTCGCCTATGAACCGACTGCCAACGACGAACTCCCGCCAGCCATCATTGGCAATGCAGGACCGCTGCAGGGATCAAACGTCGCTTACTACTCCGGTAATGACAACACACTTGGCTATCTTGCTGTGCCTGAAACTCCAGGACCCCACGGTGCCATTATTCTGATACACCAGTGGAACGGCCTGGTGGACAGGGTCAAGGAAACCGCCGACTCATTTGCTGCCGAAGGCTACATAGCACTTGCAGCGGATTTATACAGCGGCCGGGTCGGCAGCAATCGTGATGAAAATATGGCGCTGGTTGAAGAGTCTTTGGCAGATCCGGATGAGATCATTAGTAATCTCAATGCTGCAGTCAGTTTTCTGGAGGCCCGCTCAGACACGTCCGGCAAGATTGGTGCGATTGGCTGGTGTTATGGTGGTGGCGTGGCACTCTCGTTCGCACTCGGCGGCGCTGAGCACGATGCAACCGCAATTTTTTACGGGCGACTGCTGGACGATCCTGAAGAGATGAAGAAAATTCATCACGAAGTTTACGGTACCTTCGCCCGCAATGATTCCGGTATCCCGGTTGACCTGGTCAACTCTTTCGTACGCGCTCTGCGCGCAGCCGGAATCGAGAGTGACGTGCATATTTACGATCACATCAACCACGGCTTCTGGCTAAACGTCGACCGCGATCCGGAAATCAACACCGGACCTGCGCTGGACGCATGGCAGAGACTGAAAGCATACTTTGCCAGAACGATAGGTTAGTACAGGCTACTTTCCCGACAGTAACTCCAGTCGCAATACGTTCTGGATCTGGTCGCGTTGCTCGGCGTTTACTCCCGCCTCATCAGCGTATTCGCGCCAGCGTGCGACGACCGTACTGACTTCATTGATAATCGTCTCTGCTCGCCCGCGCTTCATTGATGCAGCTCTGGCGCAAGACCTGAAATCGTCCAAAATGAAATCATCGCCCTTTCCGTTAAGCGTCATCTGGTGGCGCGAAGTCCAGAGCCCGGATGGATTAAAACTGTAGGTCATATCAAATGCTGGTGACAGTGACCACTCGCCGCGCTTGTTCATCAGAAAAGCGATGTTTTTGACGTGGTCGTCCTGGTTGCGCGCAACAATATTGAAAGTCATACGACGAAATTGTTGTTCTATTGCATCCATCGGTAAGTCAAGCTGGTGGATGACCAGGAACGCCTGTTCGTAGGCGTACGCACCGGCCATGTTGTAGTCAAAGTGCGCGAGTGCGCCGAGCGACTGCATATGCAATTTTCTGCCATCATCCATTCGATCAAAACGCCGTGTCATGAAATGCCTTCGACCATTTTCTTCGAGGAGCCGGCAATCAGTCATTGTGATACCGGCATCTACTGCCATCTTGTGATACGCGTACTCAATGACCCCGTAACCCTGCGGATCATTGAGCTCTTTATCACGATTGCCGCGGACGCCGTCAAATTTCAAAACCCAATGGGAAAACCCATCGTCCGCTCTGACCTGACCGGAGCGAACTTCATTGCTGTCAGGATTCCAGGCAACAATGGCCTTCGCCCTTGCGCCACCGGCAGAAGTACCCACGCGAAGTATGTCTCGCAGCGCCGTTTCTTTGTTCTTGTCACTAAGGGAAACGTTTAAGTCGTTTCGGTTGCTCAGAATATCCGAGGCCAACGCAACGAGACTGTCGACCTGAATGCGCGTCGCCGATTCGGATTTCGGCCCAATTATCGGTGTGAACTCCAGTGCGCCCATACCGCGGCTGCCGGTGTAGCAAAGGCGCTCGACTGCGTTGAACGACTGCGGCGCCCTGCCCTGGGTTGCAAGCCAGGTATCGATCAATGCATTGCCGAAGGAATCCGGCAAGGAGTCGGCCAGCAGACCAGGCAGGCCATGAAACGATCGATGCGACAGTCCAGGGAAACTGTGCACTGTTGAAGACAGTGGCATCATTAACGGTGCAACCTCGATGCCGCTATGAATAAAGTCCCTGGCGTACTCAAAATCCGCGACCGCTGCACCCTCTTCGATCGCAACAGCGCCTATAGTCCTGCCCCAGAGCTTCACTTCGGCGACGGTCGTCATGAGTCGTCAGACCAGGTCCACTCCCGTCTGGGGTTCGCTATGGTCAGTTGCATCTTTTTGGATGCGCGCTGACGAGCCTTTTCCTCAACCTTCAGGAGTGCCATTGGGCTCGGTCCACGTTCCGGAACCAACTCAACGAACTGCTCCAGCAAGCCCAAAACACGGAGGATGCGCATGAAGCTGGACATTTGCGTTGAATGACCAGCTTCAAGGCGTTCGACTGTGCTCCGGCCAACCCCCGCCTGGCGCGCCAAGGCAGTCTGCGTCAGGCCTGAATCAATGCGCTGCCTAGCCAGTCTGCGGCCGATTTCTTCCAGAATGGCACCATCAGATGACAGGAGCTTACTCATTTTATGACTCATTTTCGACGTATTATCGCTATAATACGCGATAACTCATCATTTATGAAGCATTATACTCATCCACCTGGCTATGCTGAAGGCGTTTCGCGCTTTTTTGAAGATTTCTGCTCATTTGTCTGAGCACGGATGATTAAGGACACCCATGAAATAGCCTGGTCAGTTCCAAGCTCAATCCGCTGCGAGCAGGTTGTAACCTGCAGCCGACGCTGCATCTGTCACTTCGCCTTGCGCCACCAGGCCAAATTTGCGAGCGATCAACTCCATTGCTGCGTCCGCCCGGCTGGCACTTTTGAATCCTTCGCCGATGATCATTTTTTGTCCGCTCCTGTCGATGGCGGAGACGGAGTGATGCAGCACGTGCCTGCCACCCGACTGGGATTTCAATGTGATCTTTTTCTCAAACCGGACAAAGTCGCTGCGCCGCATTTTGCGACGTTTGACCGGAATGCCGAGGATTCGGCGCACAGTCCTGATGTCGCCTCCGGCTTGCACCACTTCCAGCGAGTTGAGCACGAAATACAGCGCGGAAAAAACAATCAGCAACCCTACTCCGCCAAATATGCTGCCCATGAAGTAGTGGCCCTCATTATTGATGAGAAACCAGCCCGCGCCGGCGAAAATACTGCCAAACAGCAAGCCACTAAAACCAGCCATCAGGTTACGTCCCATTGGGAAATGCATGGACCGGCCACTGGCATCGAAGCGCAGGTTAACCACTTTCTCGACGGCCTGGGCATCAATCCGACTTTGTTCGCTACGTATCTGTTCGAAGGAGACGTCAGACAGGCCAGCCGATGACGCATGAGTTGCGTAGACAGGTATCTCGTAGTCCCTGTCTATATCCACACCCGGCAAATCAGCTTTGAGATTCAAGCGCCACAGATAATATGAATCTTCGCTCTGATCCGCATCAGATTCATCGAGTCCATCCGGCACAACGAACTGAAAGCTAAGTCGCGACCCTTGCAGACTCGATGAAGTGTGGGCGACCTGCACGTCTTGCCAGGCCGCAGATTCCTGTCGACTGCGGTTTTTGCCGCTACCAGACATATAACTGCGCAGGCAGGTTAACGTCATGGAAAATTTGGTGCTTGCATCATAAGGCAGGTTGATATCGATGCTGCCACCGACGTGTCCACCTATCGAGCCGGGAAATGGATCGAGTGTCACCGGTGCAGGACCAAAGCGCCTCCATTCAAGCGTTCGGCGTGCTGCCCAAATTAAAAGCGCGATGCCGACGACTGGAAACGCCAGCCCAAACAGGGCCGGATAATTTTGCTTCTCCAGCACTTCCTCGTAAATCACAAATGGCAACGGCGCTGATATCAGGTTCCAGAAAGCAGCGAATCCCCAGGTTACATACATTGCCAGTTTCGAATTCGATTTCAGGGCGTTGCCATGCCAGTCATCATTTGCAAGCCAGGGTTTATCCCGATACTCCGGTGCCGACAAGTCTTTCTCTTTCGGCGCACGCAATGCATAGATCATGAGGCCAAGACCGACGCCGCCGAAAACGAACAAGAAGATCGACTTGAACCCGAGCAGGCCCCAGCGCAACGTTCGATCAACAACAGAATCGGCCGGGTTGTCCGGATTAACGTAAACAGGGATTTCTTCGCCTGCATTCATCGCGCGGCTTAACTTGCCGCCAAGGTCCGTTTGATAGTCGCCGATATTGTCCGCACCGCCGGCGATCGCGACGCGGTCATTGGTGTAGTGCTGGCCGCCGTAACTATAGGTGTACTCGGCATAGGCTTCATAAGTGTCAGAATCATCGCCCGAGTAGCGCTCGTACCCGGCGCGAAGCAATTTCGCATTGACCTCTGCCCAGTTCTGCATTTGCCAGGAATCAGCCATGCCGGAGCCAATCGAGTACGCCATCCAGACGCCAACGCTGAAGAAGGGGAGCGCGAACAGAAACAGGACTATCTTGCCTTTCATCCCAAAATGCCCTCGGGCGACACACTGTCACAGCGTAGCAGCGACACCGCATCCGGAATGTGAGAGCAGTCTCAGTACAGAATTGGCTGAATCAGTACGGAGCATGGGTTTCGTACAGGCCCGCGGGGCGGTTAATGTAGTGCCGGTCCCATTTGTTCGCCTTCAGGGTCTCGCAGGCCAACCAGGACAGCGTTGCCCTCATCATCCACGCGAATCTCACCGAAGCGGGCGCCGCTGTAAGTCTGCCACTGCCCTTCTTCGAAGAAAAATGCATCGCTGGCAAGCCGCACGGAATCTCCACGTTTGCGAAATTGCAGCAGGTGCTGGCCCGCGGTCAGAGCCTGACCGGAGTAGATACCGACAAATGTCGCCTCCCCCTTCTCGCGCAACGAAACGATAATGCGGCCATCACTGATTTCCGCGGCGTCCGCCGCAGTTGCCACTTCACGCGCCATTGAATAACGCAATGCCATGTAGTCGCCTTGCAAGAGAGAACGCGGATCACGCGGCGCTATGCGCAACAGCATGACGGTGCCCTCACTGACAATACGCTCTTTGCCGGCAATCTCGATGTTGACGAAGCCGAGAATAATGACGGCCATCACGCCCATTACGATCAGTCGCATTTGCTCCGACAGATCAAGGAGTCGATTAAGCATTGGCCGGCCCTCCTGTAGCTTGCGCCGCAACTCTTAGTATCAGCCAGCGCGCCACTAATACGGCTGTTCCGGTCGCCACCAGCGTTATTGATTTTGTAAGCATGGTGATCTGGATGCCATAGAAATAGGCACTGAGGAAAACTACCAGGAATACAATGCCCGCGCCTGTGAAAACACGGTTTCCGGAACTCGCACCTAACATGACAACGATCAGCGCAAGCAAAAGACCGGGTGCTGCCCAGGCAGCGGCAGCAACCACGACCATTAATCCATAAACGACTAACGCCGCGGGTTTTTGTGTACTGCCGAGAACCCCCTGGCAGATGTCTTTTCCCAGGTAGAGAAACAAAACGCCAAACAACAGGGTCGAAATCCATGGCCGCGGATAAAACGCGTAGTCAATGTCCAGTTCCGGCAGCAAATAAATGGTTGATAACAGCAAAAAACCGAAGGCACTCAACATCAATCCGGTCATGAGTGGTCTTACCAGGGCGCCCATGGCGCTTGCCGCAAGTTTCGGTTGTTGCTTGTAGAGGACAATGAGTCCGACGGCGAATGCCGGGCCAAGGACGGGAACGATTGCATTTAGTTTGTGCACATACAGAAAAATCGTTACTGCGCTGGTGGCGAAAAGAACTGACAACACGCGATGAATACGATCAGGAAATACGACGAACAGTACGCCGCTCATGATTACGATCGTACTTAGCAACGCATCATAGTTGCCGCCCAATTTGAATTCCGACATGCCATAGACAAACAAACCCTGGCCGGCCAGGCTGACCGCGAGCGTACTCTGCACCATGAAGTCTGTAGCAAACCGCTTGCGCACAACGATCGCAGCAACAATCATGCCCAGGCCAACAACGACATAACCGCTTTTCATCGCCAGGCTTAATCCTCCGACGAATCCGATAAGCAAGAGACTCGCCAGCCAGGCACCGAAGCCGACCATGACACGAATAAACCAGGGCTGTACTGACTGCATGGTCGCGAGCACGCTCTTCGAGCGGTCCATTTGCTCATCTGCAAGCAAGCCTTCTTCTTGCAGGCCAGCGACGACGTCCTCCAGCGTTATCTTTGCCGCGCTCATCAGTTCGCCTCCCATCGCCTGGCAACCTCACGCAGCCAGTAGGCAACACCCGCAACCTGTCCGATTAACAAGATCGCCAGGAATAGCAAACTGCCAATACCGTGGAACATGAAACGGACCGACAACGACATGATCACCATGATCGCGCCGAACAGACACAGGGTAAGGATGAACAGATCGAGCTTGCGGTATTGGTAGAAGTACAGACACGCGGTGAAAGCAATGCCAAAAATTACTGGCGATATCAGGCTAATTCCGTCGCGTTCACCAAAACTTGCCGCGATGATCATAATCAACGTCGGTATCAACACCGTGCTAAGTGCACCGAATGCGATAACCCGTGGATACCAGCGACCTTGCATCCAGCTCACGCCACGAGACGAACCGGTCTCCCAGGCCAGCAGTGCGATGGCGTTCAGTGCGAATACGATACTGCCCATGGTCGAGTTCAGCAAAAGGCTTGCCAGCCAGACCAGCGGTCCCAGGAGTTGCGATAACTGCCACCAGCCGTTGGGCGGATGCAGCACCTGCGTCCAGTACATGATGAAGCCGAGATTCAGGAGCACCTGTACGAGCATCCACAGACCCGCCTGCCTGCCTATGATTGCCCACGGCAGAATAAGTACCGCCCAGCCGAGGAAAAGACCATAAGGATCGGCGCCCGTCTGGTAAACCTGACCGAATACGGCGAGCAGCACGCCGACCAGGAAGGCACCTGCAAACAGGCTGGCGCGACCGCCGATCGAATCGATGCCAAGCCGCCAGGCAAGGACCACGTTGGCGATAATGCCGATCTGGATTAATGCGAATTTGGATATATGGCTCAAATCGGCCCAGTTCCAGGCGAAGAAAGCGGTTACGCCCGCAACGATGAGCAACGCGCCAACGGCAGTCAGGAAGTGATCGATGTAGCGTTTCCAATCGGCAGTGCCCGGTGACAGATGCGCTAATTCGAGTGCGCGGCTACAGGCTGCCGCATCGAGGTGCAAGTCGATTGCCAGCTGGTGGATGTTGGCGTGGGTTGCAGTGGTACCTGACTGGGCCATGGCTACTCCCTCGTGATGGGGTGTAGGCTATCCTATTAATGTTCAGGTTGGCACTATCTGGTGCACACTTTTTAGCTATAACGAACTCGCCCGTAAGGACGGGCTCCTACCTGATTCTTACCGGGATCGGTGATGGTTTAGCTGTAGATTTTTTTCATTAGGGGGGTCATTTTTCGCATGCCTACCATGGCCATGGTTGTTAGCATGCCCGCCATCATTGCACCGGTGACGCCGCAGGTAAGTACATCCTGGCCGGTCAGCCACAGGCCCGGGATTTTCGTGCGCGGTCCCAGCCGATCCTGGCGCAGGCGTTCCGCCGTGTGATCCAGGCCGTACAGCTCACCTTGCTGGTAACCACTGAACCATTCTGTAGAAACCGGTGTTGAAACCTCGTAGTAATCGACTTTGCCTTTTAGCTGCGGAAGTTTGTCGTACAGATGTCGCATCAGCCGCTCGCCAAGATCGGCCTTGAAGGTTTCGTACTCCTCACCGCGCTTGCCCCAGGTTTCCCCGTGCCACCTTTCAAACCATGCATACGGAGCCGGCGCGACAATCTCGATGGTTGCGGTGCCAGGATGCCGGTTTTCATAGTCGGGGTCTTTGGCGGACGGGAACGAGATGTAGACCACCGGGAATGGTGCATCTTTATCCTGCAGAAATTTATCGAGTGCCGCATCGTAATCATTGCCTGGATAAATCCAGAAATTCGTTTTCGGCAGGCCGAGTTGTTCTGCAGTCTCCTTAAGTCCGATATAGACACCGAGATGAGCAATGCTCGGTTGCACTGTTTCCAGTAAGGAATCGTAACCGGACGCTTTGACCACGTCCGTCGGCAACAAGCCAGCAAATGTGTTGTTGATTCCTGCCGAGGAAATGACACACGGGCAGTCAATGTGATGTCCGTCATCCATCTCTACGCCACTGACTTTGCCGTCCTCGAGAAGAATGCGTTTCACTTTCGCATAAGTAAATACTTCTCCGCCCGCTTTTTGAATCTTCGGAATAATACTCTCGGCGATTCGCCAACTGCCACCGACAGGATAGTAGCCACCATAAAGATAGTGTCGCGCAATCATCGCATGCACCATGAACGCGGATCGCTTCGGCGGCAGGCCCATGTCGCCCCACTGACCACACAGCACGGCAATGAGGTCCTGGTCGTCGGTCAGCTCACTTAAGACTTCGTAAGTATTGCGATACATATTCTCAGGCGTGCGCCACTTCAGTAACGGCGCACCGAGTGTGCGCTGCCATGGCTTCAATACCCTGCCCATGCCGTATGTGGACAAGGCTCCCCCCACTTCTGCCAGCAGCTCCATGTAGCGATCGATTGCCTGCTCTTCCTGTGGAAAGCTGGCCACCAGGTTGTCGCGAAACGCCTGTTTGCCGGCCTTCGCACTGAAGACTTTATCGCCGATGTAAAATCGATCGTATTCGGCATCCATTGGCGCCCACTCGAGCTTGCCGTCAGACAGGAAATCGAACATGCGTCGGGTGCGTGTCCGGGTGCCAACATCGCCGATGTAATGCACACCGACATCCCACTCATAGCCGTTACGGTTATAGGAGTGTGTGTAGCCGCCAGCCGTGTAATGCTGCTCGAGCACACAGACCTTCCAGCCAAGCTCGCTAAGGAGCGCCGCATTGGTCAGCCCTCCCATACCAGAGCCTATAACTATGGC
>PVMS01153990.1_pt1 | contig 12714 bp, 12 predicted proteins | sample 1853461 | NCBI WGS metagenome assembly PVMS01 (sample SAMN08582032, study PRJNA380276) | Marine sediment metagenome, whole genome shotgun sequencing project. | isolation source: ocean sediment barecode stripped | collected 2017 | reverse complement strand
TTTCCCCTGCGATTTCCTCGGCATCCCGTTCGCTCTCAATAGACATCAGGAAATTATCGGATTCATATTGCGCCAAATGGGAGCGGTTTTTCTGGCTGACAGCGTATAACCAGGGACCATCACCAGCCTGGTAGCTCCGCATATAAACCCGCTCAGCCTCAATTCGGGTGGGCAACTCTAAGTTCATTTTCTGATTATTCAAAGACTTTTTTGATATATTCAACTATCTTTCCTTATCCCCTGTCTACTAACTCCAGTCGTAAACCACAAAAACCTTCAATCTTCAACTTTCAAACCTGCCAACTTTTCTTTCCGTCTTCCGTCTCCTGTCCTGAGCGGACCCGAGTGCAGCGAGGGGGAGTCGAAGGGTCCGTCCCCCGTCAGCGGATTTCCTCTGTCCCCCTCCTAAGTCAGTCAAACCTTCAACTTTCAAACCTTCCAACGTTAAGTTTATTCAATCACTCCTTGACGACTATCCCTGGGCATAAATCAAGTAATTTTATGTAGTTAAACTTATACTTCTCCCAGAACGGAAAGGTCCGGCACTGTTTTGGTCGAGCGTCATAAACAAGGCAGAGATTGTTGAACGGGTCAAACATGGCGCAGTGGTATTCGCCGTCGCGCAGGCGCTCCTGCAGGGAAAACCGGCCGTAAGCCGCCTTGGTGTATTCGTTGGCAAAATTCTCCAGGCTGAGGTCCATGATCGCGGCCATATCGATCATTTCACCCTCAGTTAACCAGACATATCCTCCCCATCTGCAGCAGTTTCCTTTGCATGAGGTACAGGCATCCTGGTTAAAAGAAAAGGGATATTCAGGCATGGATAGGAATTAGTAAGTAGTAAACAGTGAGTGGTCAATCTTCGATCATCAAGCACAAAATATTCAACTCAATCATCTTCCGTCAGTATAACATTCAACATTCAATATTCAAGCCTGCCAATTATTTTTCGGTATTCTGTCCCTGAAAACCCACTTACCATCTTTGAACACACTCAGGGAACCCCGGGGTAAATCAATCCATTCCTCATCTTCAGTCAGCGGGTGGGATGCGATCACAAATCCTCTCAGGTCTAATTCTTCCCGTGGCAGGAAATCTCCTCCCTGGAGGATAGTTCTTTCAACCAGGCAGAGGCCGTTATGACCTTCCTGGTCTTTATAGACATAAAGGTGCTCTCCCTCTGAAAAGATCAGGTTCATGGTACCGCACCTGTTTAATTCTTTCAGAAGGATTTCGATTTTTTCAAAATCAGCAAATTCGATATTATCGCTGGATAATCTGGTCAGCAAAACACAAAAAAGGTACTCAGAGTCAGTTTCACCAACCGGGTGGTAATTCAGATCTCGACTTTCCGGAAGAGTTTTTAAGGTGCCGTTGTGTGCAAAAACCACCTCAAGCGATCGGAAGACCCGTTTAAAGGGATGGGTATTTTTTTGGGTGTTTTCACCCTTGCTGGCCTCCCTGATATGGCCGATGATGATCTTGCTCAGAAACAACTCATAATCAGGAACCCAGGCGGCCAGCTGGCTGTTCAGGACATTGACAGGTTCCTTGACAACCTGGCAGGCTTTCCCCTCATACCAGGCCAGGCCCCATCCATCCGGATTTTTTTCGCCGCGCCGGCCAAAACTCTTGAAAGAACTGGAGGGTCGCAGGGGGTGATTAAAGTTAATGCCAAGCAAATCACACATGGTTGAAATCCATTTGTCATGCAGGTAATAATTTATCCTTTTATATCTCAATCCCCAAACCACTCTCAGTGTAACATGTCACCTATAGGGCGCGCTTGATAACTGTGCGGAGGTTAAAAAAGGGGGAGGACAAAGTTTCTGTGACTGGGTGATAGTGAGACCATGAGAGAGGGTGAGAGATTTATTCCCTCGATATCCCTTCACAAAGTCACTCAGTCACACCTGCTCAAAGTCTCAAAGTCACACTGTCTCATATTCTCCCAGTCTCATTTTCTGTCGACTGACGGTTATGTAAGGCGCTCCCTTATAGATGAAGAGACAGAAAAAACATGGTAAACTCATGTTGTATTGAAGAACACCAAGGAGATTTCCTTATGGTTGGATCAAGAGCTGAAGAAATGGTCAAGCGGCTGCGGGAAATGCAGAACGCTACACCAGAAATCGAAGCTTCAGCGGTTGTTTCAGTAGACGGACTGACTATCGCCTCGGCCCTTCCCAGCAATGTGGAGGAAGACCGGGTCTCGGCCATGTCAGCCGCCATGCTCAGCCTGGGAGAACGCATCGCCACCGAACTCAACCGGGGCATGCTCGACGAGGTCTATATCCACGGGGATGACGGCTACGTGATCCTCTCAGCCATCGGCACCGAAGCAGTCCTAACCGCCCTGGCCCGGGAAAAAGCCAAACTGGGGCTGGTTTTCCTGGAAATGCGGCGGGCCGCAGAAGATATCAGTCAATTGATCGATTGATGAAAACACAAACACACTCACGCTAAAAACCGGGGAGGGCTGATAATAGACCCTCCCCTCTTCACTTAAAAGGGCAAATTTATTACTGGAACAGGGGTGATCAATGAAAACAAAATATATCTTTCTGACTGGCGGGGTATTAAGCTCAGTAGGCAAAGGGGTCACGGCGGCCGCCCTAGGGCGCCTCTTAAAGGAACGGGGCTATTCGGTTGCGATCCAGAAACTGGATCCCTATATCAACGTCGATCCGGGCACCATGAGCCCTTATCAGCACGGCGAGGTGTATGTGCTGGATGACGGCGCTGAAACCGACCTGGATCTTGGCCACTACGAACGTTTCATCGACACCAGCCTAAACCAGGTCTGCAACGTCACTACCGGCCAGGTTTACGAAGAAGTTATCACCCGTGAACGGCGGGGCGACTACCTGGGCGGCACAATCCAGGTCATTCCCCATATCACCAACGTCATTAAAAGCCGCATCTGCAAAGTGCCGGAAACCACCGGGGCGGAAATTGTGCTCGTTGAGGTAGGCGGCACGGTGGGCGACATTGAAAGCCTGCCCTTCCTGGAAGCCCTGCGCCAGATGCGAGGCGACATCGGCCGCAAGAACAGTTTTTATATCCACGTCACCTGGCTGCCTTTCATCGGCGCCACCGGAGAGCTTAAAACCAAACCCACCCAGCACTCGGTCCGCGAGCTGCGCTCGATCGGCATCTCACCGGACATGATCATTGCCCGATCAGACCATCCCGTGCCGGAGGAACTGCGAGACAAGATCGCCCTGTTCTGTGACGTGCCGGTGGAAGCCGTGATTCCCATGGAAACAACCGATACGCTCTACAACATCCCCCTCATGCTGGAAGATGCGGGTGTGGGTGATTACATTCCCAAAAAGATCAAGCTCAAGGACTGCCAGACACCAGATTTAACTGAGTGGCGAAAAATGGTAGCCGAAATGCGCCGTGAGAAAGACATTGTCAAGATTGCCGTGGTTGGCAAATATGTAGAGCTCCTGGATGCCTATATGAGCGTGCGCGAAGCCCTGCAGCATGCCGGACTAGCTAACGGGGTCGACCTGGATATTAACTGGATCCATTCCGTGGATCTGGAAAAGAATGGCGATCTCAGCGTGCTTAACGACGCTGACGGCATCCTGGTGCCGGGAGGTTTCGGAGATCGGGGCATCGAAGGCAAAATCAAAGCCATTCAGTATGCCCGCGAGAATAAAGTCCCTTATCTGGGTTTGTGCCTGGGCATGCAGCTGATGGTGATCGAGTTGATCCGCCACCAGCTGAATGATAACGGGGCCAACTCAACCGAGTTCAATCCTGCCACCTCCCACCCGGCCATTGACCTCATGCCTGATCAGCGCGATATCGTTGACAAAGGCGGCACTATGCGCTTGGGCCTATATCCCTGCCGTTTGAAACCTGGCACTATAGCTGCTAAATCTTACGGCGAAAAAGAAGTCCAGGAGCGCCACCGTCACCGCTTTGAGCTTAATAACGCCTACAGGGAGGAGCTTGAAAAGGCTGGTATGGTTTTCTCGGGAATTTCCCCGGATGACCGACTGGTGGAAATCGCTGAACTCAAGGATCATCCTTTTATGCTGGGCACCCAGTTCCATCCCGAGTTCCTGTCCCGTCCCTATCGAGCTCACCCGCTTTTTGCTGCTTTTCTGGAAGCTGTGGTAAAGAACAGTAAAAGATAGCTATATTCCTTCAGATTTCAAAGACTAGCCTGAAGTCTTTTCTTGGCCTTGCCAGGCGTCCCTCGTCAGGGACGCTGGAATTTTCCTAAAGATAAAATAGATGAAACGAGATCAGGGGTCCACCTGCAGGGATCCGGTGCCTTAAAGGGAGCGGATCCCCCTTTTGCTATTTATTAAAGGCGCCGGATAGGCTACAATAAGCGCGGTATTAACACTCTAATCTTTGGAGAAGAAAATGTACACAAGAATCGATCACATTACCGGCCGGCAGATCCTGGATTCCCGGGGCAACCCCACCGTGGAAGTGGATGTACAGCTGGTTGACGGCAGCCTCGGCCGCGCTGCCGTACCCTCAGGTGCTTCCACTGGCATTCATGAAGCCCTGGAACTGCGCGACGGCGATAAGAAAAAATATCACGGTAAAAGCGTGCTTCAGGCAGTTAACAATGTCAACGGAAAGATCCTGGACTCCCTGGTAGGTCAGGATGCCACTCGTCAGAAAGACATTGACCGCATATTACTGGAGCTGGACGGCACACCTAATAAATCCAAACTGGGCGCCAATGCCATTCTGGGAACCAGCCTGGCAGTTGCCAAAGCCGCTGCTATTTCCCTGGAGCTGCCGCTTTACCAATATATCGGCGGCATTTATGCCCACGTTTTGCCTTCCCCGATGTTGAATATCCTCAACGGCGGCGCACATACCGATTGGCAGTCCACCGATGCCCAGGAATTTATGATCATGCCGCTGGGAGCAGAAACCTATTCCGAAGGCCTGCGCTGGGGTGCAGAGATTTATCACACCCTCAAAAAGGTACTTAAATCCCACAACTACGCCACCCTGGTAGGCGACGAGGGCGGCTATGCCCCGGCTCTGAAATCCAATGCCGAGGCAGTGGAAATTATCCTGGAAGCGATTGAAAAAGCTGGCTTCAGACCCGGCGAAGATATCGCCATTGCCCTGGATCCAGCAGCCTCGGAGTTCTACGAGGAAGACACCGGCCTTTACAATCTACGCACAGAAGGCAAAAAACTTTCCAGTGCCGAGATGGTGGCTTTTTGGAAAGATTGGGTAAATAAATATCCTATTGTATCCATCGAAGACGGCCTGGCCCAGGACGACTGGGACGGCTGGAAGTTGATGGTCAAGGAAATGGGAGACAAGATCCAGATCGTGGGCGACGATTTACTGGTTACCAATCCGGAACGGGTCCGCAAAGGCATCAAGGAAAAAGCCGCCAATTCACTGCTGGTGAAAGTAAACCAGATCGGCAGCCTGACAGAAACCATTGAAGCCGTTGAAGTCTGCCACCGGGCCGGCTGGACCGCTGTAACATCACACCGCTCCGGCGAAACCGAAGACAGCACCATCGCCGACCTGGCTGTGGCACTCAATACCGGCCAGATAAAAACCGGCGCCCCTGCCCGATCAGATCGAGTAGCCAAATACAACCAGCTGCTGCGCATTGAAGAAAGCCTGGGCGACATGGCTGAGTACGCCGGATGGAAGCCTTTTAAGAAGTAAGAAAATTAGAAAAAAAGGAAAGAGTATCCTTTAGGAATTGGGAAACGGCATCCTTCCAGGATCCCGTTTCCTTGTTTAACTGAGAATATTATTCCCTTAATAGCGAAGGACACGGTTTCCTTTGAGGAAGCCGTGTCCCTTTGTTTTATAGATGCCGTTTCCCAATGGCTTTGTTTTTATAGCTACAATTCCCCTACAATTTACTGATCAAATCCTCATCCGAGAGATCTTCCAGTTCCTGGGTATCAGGGGCGTCGAAATCGATTTCACCTTCTGCATCCTCATCCACGGATTCATCTGCTGATAAATCCGTGAATAAATCAGCGTCAACTTCTTCAACTTCTAAGGAGCGTGTGGCTTCAGTGAAGGTCAGGTCCTCGATGCGTTTGCCTGGTTCAGGTGTACCGCAGTAAGGGCACAGACTCCAGGGTAATTTCATCAATTCGCCGCAGTTGTGGCAACTTTTGCGCAATTTGGTGTAGCAGTTGGGGCAAACCTGCCAATCATCCGCGGTATGCCGGCCGCAGCCCGGACAAGCAGCGCGTTCTTCGATGGCCTGCAAAAGGGCTTCTTCCTCAAGCATATGCTGGTAATCATCCTCCATAGTTCGGGCAGGACGCAGGATCAGGTAAACCACAATACCGGGAAGGAATAAGACAGCAACCAGCAAAACTGCCAGGATTCTCACCAGGGGATCTTTCACCCGGGAGCGTATGTCCCGGTAGGTCCACAGAATTAAACTCAACCACAGGGCTGCCAAAAAGGCACCACCCCAGGCTGCCAGTATCAATAAAAAATTATTCAAAGATGAAGGATCAAAGTTCATTAAGTTCTTCCTCGCTCAAGATTATACCGTATTTAAGATTTGGGAAAAAATCCGGGCGGCTCTTGTTTGGAAAGAAGTATTGTTTTATAAAGGAGGAAGAATGATGGTTGGAAAGTTGAAAGTTGGAAGGTTGAAGGTTGGAAAATTTTACTGACTACCAAATGGAAGTTATTAATAACGGGAGATTGCTTCGTCGGTCTTCGTCCTCCTCGCAATGACATAAAAGCCCTCGCTTGTCCTGAGTAGCTGAAGCGAAAGCGTATCGAAGGGGAGAGGGCGCAGTCATAAGACCTGTCGTTTGCGGCAGGACGGTTAGGGTTAGAGAGAGAGAAACGTTTACAGGGGGTGATTATGGTTGGGGGAGATTCAACATACGGGATTAAAGACCTCGATCAAAACGAACGGCCCCGGGAGCGCCTGGCCAAAATGGGCGCCCAGGTGTTAAGTACAGCCGAGCTGCTGGCGGTGCTATTACGGGTAGGCGTGGAGGGGGAAAACGCTATCCAGCTGGGCCAGCGCCTGCTGAAGGATTTTAACGGGCTGACTGGTTTACAACAAGCCACCTTTACCGAGATCTGCAATCAGCATGGCATTGGAAAGGCCAAAGCTGCCCAGATCAAAGCCGCCATCGATCTGGGCCGGCGGCTGGCAATAAAATCCACTGAAGACCGGGTGATAGTGCACAGCCCGGAGGATGCTGCTGATATGGTCCAGTATGAAATGAGCTCCTTGGAGCAGGAACAGCTCCGGGTGCTTTTGCTTAACACCCGCAATCATATCTTAGGTGTCAGAACCATTTATCAGGGCTCTTTGAACAGCTCCCAGGTCCGGGTGGGAGAACTCTTCCGTCCCGCAATCCGGGAAAACGCCGCCGCCATCATCGTGGTCCACAACCATCCCAGCGGAGACCCGTCCCCCAGCCCGGATGATGTAGCCATCACCAAGGCCATCATCAAAGCTGGGAAACTGCTCGACATCCAGGTACTGGACCACCTGATCATCGGTCGGGGACGCTTTATTTCATTAAATCGAAGAGGCTTGGGGTTTTCGGAGACCTAGAGGGTTCCCCGGGGGTTAAAAGATCCGTATTCGCCGGTGGCTTCCTGAAGTTCCGTTTTAACTTCTTTGACTGCGGAAGAGCGGGAGCCTCGCTGCAGCGACTGGACCAATTTTTTCAAGGTTTCCAATTCCCCCTCAGCCAGAACTTCCACCGAACCATCCCGACGATTTCTGACCCAGCCCACCAGGCCTAGCTCAGCAGCAGCACCCATTACATAATAGCGGAATCCTACCCCTTGGACCCGGCCGATAACCCGGGCATGCAGGCGCTGATTATTATCCATCATCATCCATCCTAAAATCGAATTCCACAAACTGGGGTTCAATTTTCGACGGGGTTTCAAGGTCAGGGCCATCATCTCCCCAGTCTTCACGTTCGGAATTGTCCCGCATCCTGGAAAAGATGAATACAGCCAACCCGACGATCAATACCAGGAGAAGCGCAATCAGGATATAGATTAAGAATAGAGTCCCGCCTCCTCCAAAAGTCGCCTTCTGCCATTCTTCGTCCAGCTCAGTCAGGGTCATACCCAGGGCTGTTTCTACTCCGCGCTCACAGCTCAATCCCTGGTCATATGCATAAATAAGTGATTGCAGGGCTGGCAGTCCATACTGCCTGCGCAGGTAATCCACCAGCGAATCCGCCTGAGCATAGGATAAAAGAGCCAGATCCGGGTCTACCGGGAAAGCCTGGCAAATATGAGCCATGGGGATCAAATCATTACCGGAAGAAGCCCTTTCCAGGATCAGGTCATATTCTGGAAGGCTGTAAGCTTCCATGCGGGAAGCCAGACCCTCATTGAACCAGGCTGGAAGGTATTCGTATTCCGCTCCCATGAAGCGGTACAGATAAATGTGGGTGAGTTCATGAGGGATCAACCGCTGGATTTCCAGGGGTTGATCCACTGCCGGCGGTAAGGCAACCACCACCGATCCCCTGGCGGGGTCAGCATGACCGCCCACCCAGCTTTGACCAATAATGTTGAGGGATGATTGCAGATCCCCTTCGGACCCATAAATAAAGATCGTGATCGGCTGGCTGTCGGGGGGCTGCTGAAGAAGTTCCAGGATCTTTTTCTGCCCCTCAACTGCGGCGTCAAGAACTTCCTGGGCCAGGATGATTTCACCCTCATACCAGTAAATCTTAAAGGGTTCCTCAATTAATTCCTGCCAGTTGAAGCGGTTATCCAGGTAAGTGAAATTGTATGTGGGCGAATCTACCATTCCCCCGTCAGAGAAAGCAAATTGATAAAAATAGCTGACATTCCCAAATGCCGGAAGCGGTCGCTGAGCGAGGTCATAGGTGAAATAACCTTTTCCCTCATCAGTAAAGGAAACCGCTCCCACAAAAGTGGGAACCCCGGAAACCTGGATAAATAAAGTCAAGCTCTCTACACTGGAAGAGCTGCTAAACTCGATTTGGAAGCTCAGTTCAGCCCCAAAATCGTACTCCATCTGCTGGGTGATGATCTCAACCGGAGTTTGAGCCCTGGCTGTTGAGAAAAACGAGCTTAACAGCACAGTGATCAGAAGTAGGGAAATCGGTATAGTTCTTTTCATGGGCAGTGTAATCTGGTTTGTGGATATCAGATTTGTTTTATAACGGATCATTCCATCCAATAATCGTCATCAAGATCAAAATTTTCCATGCCAATATCATCATCGTCGAAACCGTCGTCGTCATAACCATCCTGCTGATAATCGTAATCATCCAGGATAAGATCTTCTCCATTCTCAAAAGGCGAGTCTAACAAGGACATGTTCACCCCATCTTCCAGGAAGTCCAGTCTTTCCAATGCCCCTTGAATTAGATCTGCTTCATCATCGCTGACTTCATCGTTGAGCAATCCCTGCAATGCAGGACCGGCATCCTCTCCGCCAATCTGGGATAAAGTTAATATGGCTGCTTCGCGAATATCGGGCAAATCGTCCAGTAGATCGAGAATAATAGGTAAGGCATCCTCCAGGGTGAGTTCACCGCAAGCCCGAACTGCTTCCAGGCGCACTTTTGGTGAAGTATGGTCCAGTCGGTCACAGATCATTTCGCCGTAATCGGAATCCAAAGAGCGGCCCATGGCAAAGATCGCGCTGGCAACCCATTCTTCCAGATCACTTGCATAAGCCTGGAGAATATGTTCCTTGACCTCTTCGTGTGAGGAATAACTGATAGCCTCCAGGGACCGACGGCGAATTTCTTCCGGTTCCTCGCTGTCGAGGATAATCAGTAATTTATTCTCTATCTTTTTCTTGAGTTTGGAGCTGATCTTGTCCAGCTCTCCCCGGTAAATATATTTTCCCAAGATCGAGGTGGTTACCGCCCTCACATCCACAGATTCTTCCTGGTCCAAAACAGTCAGGAAATAGGGGATCAAATCGTCTGTATCAAAGATCTCAATCGCCCGGGTTGAGAAGAAGCGTACCTGGTCATCCTCATCTTTAAGTGCCAGACGGAAAACACCTTCAAAGGAGAGCAGGTTGTTATTATCGATAAGCTGCTCCATGTCCTCAATCAGAGCCCGGCGGCGCTCAACCAGGATTTCTCCCCAGATTCTGGCCAGATCAGAAAGGTTTTCCTGGCTGATATCAGACAAACGATACAGGTAGAGAGGATCCAAAATCTGATCCTCATCTAACAAGGCCGTCAGCACCTCGTCAAAGGGCATTTCATCCAGGGGAGAATATAGGGCTTCTTCCATCAGGGCAGTTGTATTGGTGAAGTAAAGTCTAGAATATTAAAGTAAATTAATAACACTATAACACTGATAAAGCCCACTGCGTTAACGGCATTTTGGACTTTCTGGGAAACCCGCCGGCCAATAATCAGTTCTGGCAGAACAAACAGGATCCTGCCTCCGTCCAGAGCAGGGATGGGCAGCAGGTTCAGAACACCCAGGGAGACAGTGATTGACACCAGGAAAAGCATCACATTGACCTGGGATGATGTCCCGGGTAATAGCTGGCCTTCTTTGGCGCCGGAGTAGATATCATACATACCCTTGTAACCGACCGGGCGGCTGGCTGCTTCGCCTGTGCCGCGAATCATCTGGCCCGGCAGCTTCATCACTGCTACACTGTGTTGGCCAGTGGCGGATAAAGCCAGCGGCAGGGCCTGGAACCAGCTGATATCCCTGACCGGGCTGGTCATCAGGATGCCAATAGCTCCCTCATTCTCGGGTGGATTTTCACGTGGAACCAGCTGGATCTCCTGTACGGTGCCTTTCCGGTCGAACTCAATCGTGATTTCTTCTCCCAGGTTGGAGTAAATCTCACCCCGCAGGGCATCGTAGCTGTTTGCCTCAAGGTCGTTGATGGTCAGGATGGTATCTCCGGGAGCCAATCCGGCTTCCGAGGCGGGAGAATTAGCCACTACGTTCTCGATTTGGATCACACTCATATCAGGCACACCGAGCTGGCTGAAGATAATTCCGTATAAAACCACAGCGGCCAGCAGATTCAAGGCCGGTCCAGCCAGGTAAACCCCGATGCGGACCAGCGGCTTGGAATCAGCCAATCCGCCTTTCACATCAGGTTGAGATTCACCAAGCGGTTTCACAAAACCACCCAGGGGGATCCAGTTGAGGGTATATTCCGTTCCCCGGAATTCAAACAACTTGGTGATGCGGGGAGGGAATCCAAAGCCAAATTCTTCCACAGGAACACCAAACAGCAGGCAGGCAATAAAGTGACCCAACTCGTGCAGGATGATCATGGAAGCCAGAACAGCTATAAATTGAATCAAATTAAGTAACATAGTTTTTCCAGTTTACCTTAAGTTTACCCATAAAATAATCACCTTTCTAAGTTGAAAATTATACCCCAGAAATTTCCGGTTCGAGAAGCCAGGCAGGACCGCCCGGGGTGCATTCTAAGATAGATTTTACATCAATCAGGGATCCCAGTTTAGGCCTGATCTTGTCAGCCGCCTCAGCAGGACAGATCACATGCACATTTGGGCCAGCGTCGATAGTAAAACAAACTGGTAATCCCTCCTGACGCCACCTTTGAACCGCATTGATAACCTCAATCGTGCCAGGCTGCCAATAATACAAGGGTGGATCAGATGTCATCATCACACTGTGCATCAGGTTAGAATCCTGTTCAACAATTTCTCCAAAGGCTTGAAAATCCTTATCGAGGGTAGCTTTACGGCAAATATCCAATCGCCTTGGTGTGTCTGCAACCCTGGCTTTCTGAAGGGGACTGCTGTCTGCCAGTTTATGGCCCTCAGAAGAAATGACTTTTTTATGCTCCTCACTGATCAGAGTAATAAAATCCACCAGATCCCAATGTTCTGGGTCTGCGATCGAATAAGCATAAGAGGATTCACCTTCCGGCTCCCACTCCACAAAACCTCCCGGGATGGAGCGGCTGGCAGATCCTGACCCGGTCCGGGCTAACTGGGAAAGCGACTTTTCTGGAAGCTCGAGACCCAGTGAAGTTACCCCTGCCAGAGTTAAGGCAGCAAAAGCCGAGGCAGAGGAAGCAATGCCCGTTCCAGTGGGAAAGCTGTTATGGCTGACCACCCTGGCATAAGTATTAATTTTTGCCAGGGTTCGAATCCGGTCCAAAAGGGTGCTGACCCGCTCCAAAGCCTGGCCACCAGCGGCTTCCCCGTTGAGGGTAAGCTGATCGCTTTTTAAATCCGTGTCAAAACTGACCGTGGTGCGAGTTTCCAGGGGGGCCAGGTTCATGGACAGGGAACCATTGGCTGGAATTCTCAGTTTATGATCCCGGTTGCCCCAGTACTTGATAAAGGCAATATTGGGATGGGCGGCAGCTGATGCAGTTGAAATCATAGTCATCTCGAAAATTATATACCTATTCCAGGGGCAAGGTCATAGTCGGAAAATAGCAGAAAGCTGTGTCCTGCCAGCTCTGGTAAAAGACCAGCAGTGTGGTCCCGTTGAGGGACATGTGTCCTGCAAAACCTTCCAAGAAGCGCTGCATGAGCTCATTCTGGGACGGTAGGGGCAGTTGGTCGCAGAATGAGCTCATGCAGCGCTTCCTGGAAGGTTTTGCAGGACACATGTCCCTCAACGGGATCACACTGCTGGCCTTGTACCAGAGCTGGAAGGACACAGCTTTCTGCTATTTTCCGACTATGACCTTGCCCCTGGAATAGGTATATAATTTTCGAGATGACTATGATT
>PVMS01000343.1_pt1 | contig 12716 bp, 12 predicted proteins | sample 1853461 | NCBI WGS metagenome assembly PVMS01 (sample SAMN08582032, study PRJNA380276) | Marine sediment metagenome, whole genome shotgun sequencing project. | isolation source: ocean sediment barecode stripped | collected 2017 | reverse complement strand
CAACCCGCCCGCGACAGCCGGCCAGGTGTGTGGATAAACCAAACTCTTCTACATAGACCTGCCAGTTGGAGCGCAGTTCAATGACGCCCCCAAGTTGCAGCAACCAGGGGAAGCTGGCATGTCCGTGGATACGGCGCTGCAGGTGTCTGGCCTTGGGCCAGGGGTTGGGGTACAGCAGGTAGTGGTAATCCACGGTCAGGCCCTCGCGCAATAGCAATTGCCAGATGTCTTCACAGTCCGCCTGTAGCAGCATATAGTTATCGGCGCTACACACCGGGTGCTTGCCCAGGCGCTCCGCGGATTTATCTATCCCCACCACCAGGTGATCCGGGTGCCGTCGGGCCAGGGTCGCGGTGCTGTGACCGGTACCGCAAAACGAGTCCAGCACCAGAGGGCGCGGCGCCGAATGGAGTTGCGTCATCAAACGGCTGAACGCCGCGCGATTGTGCGCTGCTACCGGCTTGCGAAAAGCCGTCGCCAGGTGCCGGCGCAGGACGGTAGCCAGTTGGGGGTGCAGGTGGCGCTGGTTGCTGGTGATTGGCCGGGAATTGGCTTGCAAGCTTGTTGGATTCCTTTGAGACTGTAGCCATTGTCAGGGTCGAGTGTCGGGGACGAGTTGATACTCGTCACCACCGCTGCGATCATAGGCCGGGACAATAACCCTATCCACCGCTCATCGCTACCGCCCATCGTCACTAATGAAGAGAAGCTTATTTGATGCGTGAAGACCTGCGGCCCTACTGGGTGAAAAAATGCTACTTAGACCTCCGGCACTGGTACACGGAGTACTTTCTGCGTCCGGAGTGCGCCAGCCTGGGGCCCTACCACACGGTGATGAAGCCCTGGTATGTGAATATCTCCGGGAACAATATCCATATTGGCCGGTGTTTTACCGCTATCGGCGAGGCTAGCAACCGGGTTGAACTGGGAGTCTGGGGTCGAGCCGAGGGCCAGGGCCGTATAGACATCGGTGACTGCGTCCTGATGAGTCCCGGTTCAAGGCTCAGCGCCAGCGACGAGATTGTTCTTGGCGACGGGGTGATGCTGGCCAACGGCGCTTATGTGACGGATTCGGATTGGCACACGATCTATGATCGAACGGTGCGCGATGAACGCCCCACGCCGGTGCGCATAGGCGATAATGTCTGGCTAGGGGACCACTCCACGGTGCTTAAGGGCGTCACCATAGGCGAGAACAGCGTGGTGGCGGCGCGGGCGGTGGTGACCAGGGATGTCCCGCCCAATGTAGTCGTCGCGGGCAGCCCGGCGAAGGTGGTCAAGGAGCTGGATCCGCAGCGGGGCTTTACCACCCGCATGGATTATTTTTCCGACCCGGCGGAGCTGGAGCGTTTTTTCGAAGCGATCAACAAGGAGGTACTTGCCCACAACAGCTTGTGGCGCTGGCTTTGGTCGGTTGTTTACCCCGGTTCGCGTTCTACCTGACCCTACAACAACTGCAGCGGCTCCTCCTGCATGGCGGACATCTGCTCGCGCAGTTCCAGAATATGGTCCGCCCAGTAGCGCTCGGTGTTGAACCAGGTAAAGCTGCGGGGAAACGCCGGGTCTTCCCAGCGGCGGGCCAGCCAGGCGGCGTAGTGGACCAGGCGCATGGTGCGCAGGGCTTCTATCCAGCGTATCTGTCGCGGGTCGAAGTCGCAGAATTCCGAATAGCCCTCGACCAATTCCGATAACTGGAGCTGCCTGTCGTGACGCTCGCCGTTCAGGAACATCCATAAGTCCTGCACCGCGGGGGCGGTGCAACAGTCCTCCAGATCCACAAAGTGGGCCGTGTCGTCACGCCACAGGATATTGCCGATATGACAGTCCCCGTGGACGCGAATGAGATCATCGGCTTGCACTTCGCCGTAGAGGGTCGAGACGGACTGCAGCAAATCGGCGGTGAGCGTTTCGTAGGCCGGAATCAACGCCTGGGGGATGAAGCCATCGAGTAGAAACTCACGGTTTCTGGTCAGCATGTTGTCTACGGAAATCTGCACCCGTTCGGTAAAATGCCCGGCACGGCCCACCGCGTGGATACGGCCCACGGTTCTGCCCAGTACCAGCATGTTATCCAGGTTATCCAGCTCCGGGGGGTGGCCACCGCGGCGCGTGAACAGGGCGAACTTAAAGCCCTCGAAGTGATGCAGGCTATCGCCGTTGTCGTCCACCAGGGGCGCGACCACAGAGATCTCGGCGTCCTGCAGCTCCAGGCTGAAGCTGTGCTCTTCGCGGATTTGCGCCTCGCTCCAGCGCTCCGGTCGGTAGAACTTCGCTATCAGCGGGACGCTGTCTTCTATTCCCACCTGATAGACCCGGTTTTCGTAGCTGTTCAGGGCCAGTAGGCGGGCATCGCTGAGGTAGCCTACCGATTCCACGGCATCGATGACCATGTCCGGGGTGAGGCGGTCGTAGGGGTGAGTATTCACTGGTGGTCTGTGGCCTCCATGAGCAGGGCTGCGCTTTTAATCTGGGCGAACAGCTGGTCGCCGACTTTCAGTTGCAGCGCGGCCGCTGATTTGCGGGTGATGCGTGCCAGCAGGTATTGCGAGCCCAGTGACAGGCGCAACAGAATCCGCGCATCGCCACTCTTCTTGTAATCGTTGGTCTTGTAATCACTGGCTTCGAGTTCACTGAGCGTGACGGGCAGGATATTTAATATGCTGCTGCCTTGGGGGCGCTGCCGGCACACACTGACATCCCGGGCGGGAATGCGTACGCGGCGGCGTTGGCCGGTTGCATGGGGCAAGTGGCTAACGAACAGGGGCTGGCCCTCGAGATTCAGCTCGGTGAGGCCGTATTGCTCGTCATGTCGCGCAATGGTAGCCACTGCGATGGCGGCAGCCTGTTCTTCATGGGACAGGCGCGTATCCAGTCGACCGCACAGTTCCAGCAGGGAGCCCTGGTCCACCAATTGCCCCTGATCCAGCAACACCAGGTAATCCGCCAGTTGGCTGACTTCCTCAATATCGTGGCTTACGTACAGCATGGGCAGGTCAAGTTCTTCCCCCAGGCGCTGCAGGTAGCCCAGGCACTGTTGGCTTGCGGCATGGTCCAGGTTGGCCAGCGGTTCGTCCAGTAGCAATAGGCGCGGCGCGCAGAGCAGGGCCCTGCCTATCGCCACACGCTGCTTTTGTCCGGCGGAAAGGCTTTCGGGGGTACGGGTGAGCAGGTTGGCAAGTTCCAGCCACGCGACCACCTTGTCGAGGCTGATATCGCTCGGCTGTGAGCGGCGTGCCAGGGCGTAATCCAGATTCTCTTGTACGTTGAGGTGGGGGAACAGGCGCGCGTCCTGGAATACATAACCGATACGGCGTTCCCAGGGCGCTGTAAACTGCTCACCCTCCTGCCATGTTTCGTCGCGAAAGCGCAGGATGCTGTCCGGACCCGGTTGCCGCAGCCCCGCGATGCAGTCCAGCAGGGTGCTCTTGCCACTGCCACTGGGGCCATACACGGCGGTGATACCGCGCGCGGGGAGTTCGCAATCCAGTTGCAGCCTGAAACCCTGGTCGCCGGGGCAGTTGACGCGCAGCTTGAGATTACTCATGCATGCACCTGCAATCTGCCGTGCCGGTCCCTGCGGTAGAGGAAAAACAGCAGAATCAGGGAAAACGCCACCAGGGCGCCCGCCAGTCTATGGGCCTGGTCGAATTGCAGGGACTCTACATGGTCGTATAAAGCGATGGACAGCACCTGGGTTTCCCCGGGAATGTTGCCGCCGATCATCAGCACCACGCCGAATTCGCCCACCGTGTGGGCGAAACCCAGGCTGGCGGCGGTAACAAAACTGCGCCGGGTTAACGGCAGCACCACGGAGCGGAACTGGTCCAGCGGATTGGCGCCGAGTGTGGCGGCGGCCTGTAGCAGACCCGCTGGCACACGCGCGAAGGCGGATTGCAGTGGCTGCACCACAAAAGGCAGGGAGTAAATAACGGAGCCGATCACCAGTGCGCTGAAACTGAATGCCAATTGTGTGCCGGTTAGCTGCTGCCACAGTTGACCCAACCCCGTATCGGGCGCGAATAACAGCAGCAGATAGAAGCCCAGGACAGTGGGTGGCAGGATCAGGGGCATGGCTACCAGTGCTTCGATTCCGGCGGACAGATTGCCGCGCCGCCTGGACAGCCACCAGGCCAGCGGCGTACCGACGATCAGTAATAAGGCGGTGGTAATTGAGGCCAGGGCGATGGTGATGTAGATCGCATCGAGCTCGGCATTGCTCAGAGATAAGATGTTCAGGGGCAAGGTTCGTAGCCGGCTTCGGTTATCAGAGAGCGCACGGTATCACTTCTGATCCAATCCAGATAGGCGTCCACCGCGTCGTTGTGTGTCAGGACCACGGCGTGCTGTTCCAGGGCCTGATGCCAGCTCTGAGGTATCGGCGTGGCGGTATCGGGCGCCAGTGCGCGGGGCACGAGTGCCAGGTTCACCGCCCCGCTGTACCAGAACTGGTAGGCCTGTACGACATTGTTGCCGCGCACCAGTTTACGGGCATGGCCCGGCCTGAATTCCTCCCTGGCCAGGACTTGCATGGCGGCCACACCGTAAGGTGCGGTAATGGGGTTGGCGATCGCCAGGCTGAGCTGTGGGTTGGCCAGTTGCGCCAGCGTGCCATCCCCGCCGGCCAATACCAGAGCGCCCCTGGCATAGCAGAATGTGTCGGAGGCCGCCGCCCCGGTCGCCACAAGTTTTTCGGGCGTCTCCCGGTCTGCGGCGAAAAAGATGTCGAAAGGTGCGCCGTGCATAATCTGGCTGTAGAGCATGCCGGTAGAGGCGCTGCTCAGTGTCACCCGCTGCCCGGTGCGCGCCTCGAACTGCACGCTGATTTGTTGCAAGGTGTGTTTGAAATTGGCGGCCACGGCCACGCGAACAGGCTCGTTGGCCCACAGGGGTCCGGCAAGTAGTAACAATAACAGGGCAGTGCGGCGCATAGTTTCCCCGGGTGGATTGTCGGCCTCATTTACCCGGGGCGGGTGTACGCGCCAGGCACCATACTTCGATATGGCACGCCCCGGCAGCACGCAACACACTGGCCACGGCGGAGGCCGTGGCCCCCGTGGTTAACACATCATCCACAATGGCGATCCTCAGGTTGTCACAGGGTCGGCGGGCTGTAAAGGCGCCCCGGAGATTGTGGGCTCGCTGACTCGCGTTACTGCCTGATTGTGCCGCTGTAGCCCGGTGGCGGCGCAGCAGTCGGTTGTCCAGCGCGGCACCCGCCAATGCGGGACGGGCAGAGCGCAGCTGGCGACAAAGCAGGTCTGACTGGTTGAAGCCCCGCTGCCACAGTCGGCGCCAGTGCAACGGTACCGGGAGTAGTATATCCACCGGTGTGAGACGGCCCACTTGCGCCAGCCACAGGGAGCCTAGCAAGGGGGTCAGCTGCTTTTCGCCCCGGTACTTCCAGCGCTGAATAATGTAGGCCAGTTGCTCGTTGTAAAGCCAGGGCGCGATCACCCGATGAAACGGCGGCGGCGAGCGTTGGCAGATGCCACAGAGCTGCAGTGCACCGCTATCTGTAGCCCGGGGCAGCGGGATGGCGCAGCGGTGGCAACAGCTGTGGTTGGGCTGTAGTTCCCCCTGGCAATCCTCGCACAGGGGGACCCTGCGGTGGCTGCGCAGCCCGCACAGGACGCAGTGGTTCGGGAATAAACCGGCCAGCAGGGCCGTCGCTACACTGTTAACCATGATTGCGCTCTAAGGTTGACAGATATGGATGTGACGGTATCATATGGATCTCCCTATTTTTGACTATTACCCGGGTTTACTATGTGCTCAGCAATTACAGCGAGGCAGCCTGACGCCACCTCGCAACAGGATGAAATTCGCCACAACTGGTCCCGCTCCGAGGTGGAGGCCATGTTTGCCCTGCCCTTCAACGATTTGCTGTTTGCAGCCCAGAGTGTGCATCGCAGGTATTTTGACCCGAATCAGGTGCAGGTGAGCACATTACTTTCCATCAAAACCGGCGCCTGTCCTGAAGACTGCGCCTACTGCCCCCAGAGCACCCGCTACGACACGGGGCTTGAGGTCGAAAAGCTGATGGAGGTGGAAAAGGTACTGGAACAGGCCAGGGCGGCCGCGGCCAGTGGCGCCACGCGTTTTTGCATGGGCGCTGCCTGGCGCAGTCCCAAGCCGCGGGATATGCCCCATGTAGTGGCGATGGTTAAAGGTGTACGTGACCTGGGTCTGGAGAGCTGCATGACACTGGGCATGCTGACGCAGGCGCAGGCTGGTGAATTGGCCGAGGCGGGGCTGGATTACTACAACCACAACCTGGACACCTCGCCGGAATACTACGGCGACGTGATCACCACCCGTACCTACCAGGACCGGCTGGAGACCCTGGATCATGTACGCAAGGCCGGCATGAAAGTCTGTAGCGGTGGTATCGTGGGTATGGGCGAGGAGCAAACCGACCGCGCAGGCCTGCTGCAGCAACTGGCCAATCTGTCACACCACCCCGAGAGTGTGCCCATTAATATGCTGGTGCGGGTCGAGGGCACGCCCCTGGAAAATGAGGCGGATCTGGACCCCTTTGAGTTTATCCGCACCATAGCCGTGGCCCGCATTATGATGCCTGCTTCCCACGTGCGCTTGTCTGCGGGCAGGGAAGAGATGAACGAGCAAATGCACGCGCTGGCCTATTTTGCCGGCGCCAACTCCATTTTCTACGGTGAAAAACTGTTGACCACAGCTAACCCCCGGGCCAATAGCGATATGGCGCTGTTCGCACGCCTGGGTATCGAGCCGGAACAGCGCCATGTGGAGCGCGCACCACAAGACCCCAGCCCGCAATTTTACGACGCGACGGTACACTAACCCGGTGTCATGGGGGCATTTTCCGAGCGTCTGAGTGAAGTTCTGGCCCGGCGCGACCGCGAGGGGCTTTATCGCCATCGCCTGACCCTGGAGTCCTCCCAGGGGCCGGTCATTCGAATGGCGGGGCGGCAATACCTGAATTTCTGCAGTAACGACTACCTCGGGCTGGCAGCCCACCCCAAAGTGATTGAGGCCCTGCGCAGCGCCGCTGTTAAATACGGCGTGGGCAGTGGCGCCTCGCATTTAGTGTGTGGCCACAGTGCGCCCCATCACCAGTTGGAGGAGGCCCTGGCGGAATTTACCGGGCGGCCCCGGGCCCTGCTTTTTTCCAGCGGCTATATGGCCAATATCGGGATACTGACCAGCCTGCTGCAGCGCGGTGACCATGTCTTTGAAGACCGCCTCAACCATGCCTCCTTGCTCGATGGCGGTTTGCACAGCGGGGCCAGGTTCCAGCGCTACCGGCACAATGACGTCGCCGCACTGGCGGCAAAGCTGAAAAATGCCCAGGGCCCGAAGCTGGTCGTGGTGGACGGTGTTTTCAGTATGGATGGCGACACCGCGCCGCTGGCGGAGCTGGCAGCCCTATGCTCAACGCAGGATGCCTGGTTGATGGTGGATGATGCCCACGGCTTCGGCGTAATGGGTGAGCGGGGTGTCGGTAGTACCGAGGCGGCGGGCCTGGATGCCGGCTCGGTACCGGTGCTTATGGCCACCCTGGGAAAGGCACTGGGTACGGCGGGCGCTTTTGTGGTGGGCAGCGAGTTGCTGATCGAGGGGCTGATCCAGCAGGCGCGCAATTATATTTACACCACGGCACTGCCGCCGGCGGTGGCGGCAGCCAGCCTGGCTTCTCTACGGTTGTTATGCGAGGAACCCTGGCGCAGGCAATACCTGAAAGATCTTATTGTGCGGTTTCGCAGGGGCGCCGAACAACTGAACCTCCCGTTGATGGCATCTGATAGCGCCATTCAGCCATTGCTGGTGGGCGATGCCGGGCGGGCGATGAATCTCAGTGAACAACTGAGGGATGCAGGCCTGTTGGTTGGCGCCATTCGGCCACCCACAGTCCCCGCGGGTACTTCCCGACTGCGTATTACCCTCAGTGCCGCCCACAGCGAAGAGCAGGTAGACCGCCTGTTGGAGCAACTGGGCGTGTACTGGCAGGGGGCTTGAGGTGCAATTGAGTTTCGAATACTTACCCGCCACCGGGGGTGTGCAGCAGGACCTGGTCCTGCTGCACGGCTGGGGCAGCAATCGGGAAATCTGGCGACCGCTATTGGTGCGGCTGCGCCCCTGGGCCAACATCACGCTGGTGGATATTCCCGGTTGTGCGCCCGGATGTGACCTGGAGGAGGAGCCGCAACTGGAGCAGACGCTTGCGGCGATTCTCGACTGCAGCCCCGCTAAAGCGGTGTACCTGGGCTGGTCCCTGGGGGGGCAGCTGGCGATAGAACTTGCCGCGCGTTACCCCGAACGGGTTGCGGCGGTAGTGACACTGTGCAGCAACCCGCGGTTTGTGGCTACAGCGGAGTGGGCGGGTATGGACGCTGCCCAGCTCTCGGAGTTTCGTGCGCTTGTGGTGGCTGACCCAGGCGCCGCCCTGAGGCGCTTCGATAGTTTGCAGGCCACCGGTTCACGTCGGGCCCGTCAACTGTTGCGCCAATTGCCCCGGCAGGGTCGGGAGCGGGCCTCCGCCGCGTTGTTGTCCGGCCTCCGTTGGCTGGCTACCATTGATCAGCGGGACAGCTTGCCAGCCCTGGCCCAGCCGCAGCTGCATTTGCTGGCCGAGCACGATGGTTTGCTACCGGCTGGCCTGGAGCAGTCGCTCAATGCCCTGTTGCTCGAGACACCGTCCGCGCGGGTACAGGTACTGGCGGGTGCCAGCCATGTGGCGCCGCTGGACGGGGCCGATGCTGCGGCACGGGAAATCCGCGGTTTTCTCGCGCATGCCGGGGTGTTAAACAAGAGCCCACGTCCGGCGCCAACACCGACCAAAAAAGAGGTTGCAGACTCCTTTAGTCGCGCGGCTGGTTTGTACGATTCCGTGGCTAAACTGCAACGCGATGTGGGCGCGCAATTGTTGACCAGCCTGGACCAGTTTCAGCTTGTCCCGACAACGGTGCTGGATCTCGGCTGTGGTACCGGCCATTTTTACGCCGACTTGAGGCGTCGCTACCCCGATGCCCGGTATCTGGGGCTGGATCTCGCCCAGGGCATGGTGGAATTCGCCCGGGATCGAGCTGCGGGTGCGGGAGATTGGCTGGTGGGGGATGCGGAAGCGCTGCCCCTTGCCGCCAACTCGGTTGATCTGGTATTCAGCAGCCTCACCGTCCAGTGGTGTTACCGGCCCGAGCACCTGTTTGCCGAGCTGTCCCGGGTGCTGCGCCCCGGCGGTTGCTGTGTGTTCACGTCACTGGGGCCGGATACCCTGTGCGAATTACGCGCTGCCTGGGCCGCGGTCGATTCCCACCAGCATGTGAATACCTTTCTGCCGCCGTCCGACCTGGCAACGGCCGCCCGGCAGCTACCGGGCATACAACTGGCGCTGGACAACGGGCTATTTCGCATGGAATACCAGCGGGTTCGCGATCTGCTGGCGGAATTGAAAACCCTGGGAGCGCATAATATGAACCGGGATAGGCCTGCGGGCCTTACCAGTCGGCGGGCGATGGCGGGCATGTTGCAGGCCTACGAGACCTGGCGTGAGGATGGCGTACTTCCGGCAACCTATGATGTTATTTTTGGGGTATTGGAGAAAGCATGAGCAAAGCCTGGTTTGTGACAGGGACAGATACCGGGGTTGGCAAGACAGCCATCAGCTGTGCTCTGTTAGCCGCGGCTGCGAAGGCGGGTATGCGCACCGCCGCGGTGAAGCCTGTTGCGGCGGGCTGCGATGACAATGGCCACAATGAAGATGCCTTGCAGTTACTGGACTGTATGACGGAGCCCCTGGACTACGCCCAGGTAAACCCGGTCGCCCTGGATGAGCCGATCGCGCCGCATATCGCGGCGCAGCGCCAGGGGAAACGGTTGCAGGCCAGCCGCCTGGCAGGCATTTGCCGCGGCGTCATGATGGGCGGCGCGGATTTTGTCCTGATAGAGGGAGCGGGGGGTTGGCGTGTGCCGATTAATCCCAGGGAAACCCTGGCTGACCTGGCCATACAATTGCAGGTGGGCGTTATTCTGGTGGTCGGTATGCGCCTGGGCTGTATCAATCACGCTCTGCTGACCGCCGAGGCCATTCGCCGCGACGGCCTGGTCCTGGCGGGCTGGGTAGCCAATCAGCCGGGAGAAACCATGATCTGCCACAAGGAAAACCTGGATTCATTGCAGCGCCTGATACCGGCCCCACTGCTGGGTGAAGTACCCCAATTGGCACCTTTTGATCCTGCCGAAGCAAGCACCTACCTTTCGCTGCAGCGCATTCTGAGTAATTAAGCGCTTACTAACATTAAATGGGCCGCCCGCCTTATAACTTTTATACGGCCCATCCAGCAGCGCCAAAGACCAAAAAGATATTTGACATCAGGCTCAAATCCCGCAAAATGTGAGCACTGAACACATGGTCTGTGGCACACCCGTGCAGGGTACTGTCCAGGGCCAAAACAAAGAGAGGGATTAGCATGCCAGAGTACAAGGTGCCACTGCGCGATATCAGTTTTGTGATGAATGAATTACTGGAGTCTGAAAAGCTCTTCCAGACTTTGCCCGGCTATGAGGAGGCTACCCAAGACCTCATGGACGCCATTGTGGAAGAGGGCGCCAAATTCGCCGAGCAGGTGCTGGCGCCACTCAATCAAAGCGGTGACGAGGAGGGCTGCCAGTGGAGCGAAGAGGGAGTGAAGACCCCGGCTGGTTTTGCCGATGCCTATCAGCAGTATGTGGCAAATGGCTGGCCAGCCCTGAGTGCTGACACCGAAGCGGGCGGCCAGGGCATGCCCAACATGCTGGGTATCGTTATCAATGAACTGGCTGGTACCGCCAACTGGTCCTGGATGATGTACCCCGGCCTGAGCCACGGTGCGGTGAATACTATCGAAGAGCACGGTGATGCCGAGCAGAAAGAGAAATACCTGACCAAGCTGGTTGCGGGAACATGGACCGGCACCATGTGCCTTACTGAGGCCCATTGTGGCACCGATCTGGGCCTGTTGCGCACCAAGGCGGAGCCACAGGCCGACGGCTCTTACGCTATTACGGGCACCAAGATTTTCATCAGTGCGGGCGATCACGACATGACGGAGAACATCGTGCATATCGTGTTGGCCCGCCTGCCGGATGCCCCGGAGGGTACCGCCGGCATATCCCTGTTTATCGTGCCCAAGTTCAACGTGAACGACGACGGTAGCGTGGGTGAGCGCAATGCCGTGCATTGTGCCTCCATCGAGAAGAAAATGGGTATTCACGGCAACGCGACCTGTGTGCTGAACTTCGACGGGGCCAAAGGCTACCTGATCGGCCAGCCCAACAAGGGCCTCAACTGTATGTTTACCTTTATGAATACCGCCCGTATCGGTACCGCTATCCAGGGCCTGGCGTCCGCGGAACTGTCCTTCCAGGGCGCGCTGGCCTACGCCAAAGAGCGCCTGGCCATGCGCAGCCTGACCGGCCCCAAGAATCCGGACGGCCCGGCCGATCCCATTATCGTGCACCCGGATGTGCGCCGCATGCTGCTGACACAGAAAGCCTTCGCGGAAGGGTCCCGCGCGCTGCTGTATTTCCTGGCCCAGCAGGGGGATATCGTGGACAAGGGTAACGAGGAGCAGGCCAAGGCCGCGGACGACCTGATGGCACTGCTGACGCCCATCGGCAAGGCCTTTGTGACCGAAGCCGGTTTCGAGGCGGCCAACCTGGGTGTGCAGGTCTTTGGTGGCCACGGTTTCATCCGGGAATGGGGTATGGAGCAGATCGTGCGTGATTCGCGTATTTCGACGCTGTATGAGGGCACCACCGGCATCCAGGCGCTGGACCTGATGGGTCGCCAGGTACTGGGTAGCGGCGGCAAACTGCTGCTGGGTTTCACGGCCATAATCGATGAATTCTGCGAAGCTAACCCGGGAGAAGAGGACGCTGAGTTCGTCAGCGTGCTCAAGTCCTACAAGGACGAGTGGCTGGGGCTGTCCATGAAGATCGGTGAAGCCGCCATGGAAAACCCGGATGAGGCGGGCGCTGCAGCCGTGGATTACCTGATGTACAGCGGTTACGTCACATTGGCCTACTTCTGGGCGCGCATGGCGGTGTTGGCGCGGCAAAAGATTGCGGAAGCTGATGGCGACACCTCTTTCTACGAGGCAAAGCTGCACACCGCGCGATTCTACTTTGAGCGCCTGTTGCCGCGCACCCTGGTTTACAAGCAGACCATGTTATCCGGCGCAGACAATCTTATGCAGATGCCTGAGGCGATGTTTGATCTGTAAGCAGTTGCTGCTCAGGAAAGTTACCTGATTGGGGTGACTTTTCTGTCTTGAGGGGAGAGAATAGCGGACGTTATTCTCTTCCCGTTTTTTATATGACCGAAAAAATCTCAAACAAGCCCGATCGCAGCCACAAAAACCGCTTATACCCGGAAGATCAAGCCAAAGTGGATGCCTTCATCAAGCGCGGCGTCAATTCGGTGGAGCGCAAGCCCTTCCGTCCGGGGCGCCTGTTGCTGGTGCTCATTGGCATCGTGATGGGTTTGAGCCTGTTCAGCCAGTTTTTGGCCCGTTGGGCAGGGATCTACTGATCGGACCTGATCTCACTGCTGGTAGTGGAACTGCTGATGGAGATTGGTTCATCCGCTTTCTTTTGGTATAGTCAGCGACCTTAAATATCCGGTGTGTGGCGCAGCCTGGTAGCGCACGTCGTTCGGGACGACGGGGTCGGAGGTTCGAATCCTCTCACACCGACCAAAT
>PVMS01036817.1_pt1 | contig 12717 bp, 11 predicted proteins | sample 1853461 | NCBI WGS metagenome assembly PVMS01 (sample SAMN08582032, study PRJNA380276) | Marine sediment metagenome, whole genome shotgun sequencing project. | isolation source: ocean sediment barecode stripped | collected 2017 | reverse complement strand
TGTTTGCACACGGGATTTTCCGACCGAGCGGAATGCCGGTGTGCATTCCCGATGGAGGAAAATTCCGTGTGCAAACAAGCATCATGCAAGGGCGCGAGCATATTCATGAATAGTCCGGGCTAGCGTGGTCTGCGATGTCTGAACACGGCAAAGGCCAGGTGCAGGCATGCAGCGGAGAACAGCAAGTAGTGAGGCAACACCCAGAACCAGTCACTGATATAGATTGTTGCAAAAAATGCTGCAAATCCGGCGGTCAGGTAGAAGTAGGGCAGGCAATCATAAAGCAACCTGGGCAACCATATTTTTCGGCGTGCAAGACGTTCTGCACTACTCGAGATTACCTGGGTGGCTGTGAATTTCGAGGGGTCCGCTGCGGTTTTTGACAACATCAATAGTTTGCTTCGTTCTGATACTGCCTGAATGATGGCTGACGATAGCTGAATGCAACCTGAAAGGCTGTGATTACTCTCACATCCTGGCTATTGCACGCAGTCAGAAAGCCGCTCAGCCCGGCACAGCCTTGACCGGCGCCGAGCCCTGGCCCTGACCGGTGCGCTACTATCCGAGCCGGCTAGCGCTTGGAACGCTCCGTGTAACGAAATTCAGTGGTGCCGATGACCACGATATCCCCGTTATTCAGGAATTTTTCGTTGATGCGTTCACGGTTTACCATGACGCCGTTTCTGCTGCCCCAGTCAACAATTCGCGTCACGCCGTTGTCGCTCACGATTACCGCGTGACGGCGACTTACGAACTGCGCCTTCAGCTGTATATCGTTGTGCGCAGTCCGACCAATTGTGAGTCGATCTTTGAACAATGGGAAGCGCAGTTTCTGGCCGTTTATGGTGCCGACCAGCAGTCGGGTTACGCGTTGTCCAGTACCGCTCTCGGAGAGGTGATCGGCGCTCTCCTTTTTGCGTTCAACTATGGCAGCATGCGGCGTTTCCGTTGCATTGCCACGTTTCGCAAGCTCACTCAGCAATGCAGCAATGGCATTGTCCTTGTGCTCCAGTTTGCGCTGCAGTTCCTCATTCGACCGGAACTTTTGTTTTAACCGCCGGTCCAGCTCCCGAATTGCGGTCTCACTTTGCCGCGCGGTAGTACTTAGTTGCTGTTCAAGGGCCTGCTGAAATCCCTGGTTGTCGATCAGGTCCGAGGTTAGTTGCTCGCCCACTGTTTGGTGCTCAGCTAGCGTTTCCTGCGCGCCGCCCAGCTCAAAACGAACTGTGCGGAGTTCCTCATCGAACGCTTTCTGTTGAGTCTCCAACCTGCCGCTCATTTCCTTTGCCGCGCGTGTTTTATTTTCAAGTTCCGTCTTCAGGTCGCGTGCTTGCGCCAGGGCGGTTTCCAAAGATAGTTCCAGCTGTTGCTGTGCGATCAGCGATTCGGTCGATACCTCAATCTGGTTTCTGAGCTTTATACGCAGACCGTCAGCGTACTTTTCAGTACGAGTATTCTGGTCTTTGAGTTTCCTGGACTCTTCTTTATCAGCAACTCTGCGGTCAGTTGTGCCTGATGCGCCTGCTTCATCTGCCCCTGTCGAAGAGCCGGCCGCAGCGCTGGTACCGCTATGCAAATGGTGATGGTGAGCGGCTGAGATTTCGTCGGAAAGTTGCTGATTCGCTGCCTCGATGGCGGCCAGTCGGCCCTCCGATTCAAGTAGTTCCCGACGCAGCGATTCGGCGTCAATGTCAGGCAGCGATCGTGCTTCTGAATCCTGCAGTCGTTGTTCCAGTTCTTCCACGGCGCATCGCAGGTCGTGCAACTGGTCTTGTGAGAGGTCATGCTGACTTTTTTCGGCGGCGAGTTCCGACTTCAGTGACTCAAGTTGGCTGTTGCGCTGATCGAGATCGGCGCGGACCATGCGAAGATCGCTGTTCACTCTGTCCGTTAGTACGACGCGTGCCTTTAGTTCCTTATCCAGACCCGTGCGATGCGCACGCAGGTGCTCCAGGTCGAACAGGAGCCTGTCAATGCTGCTTTCGCTTGCGCGGAGTTCGCTCTGCATAGTGGACGCCGCTTCAGAGGCGTTGAGTGCAGCTTCAGCAGGTTCGGAGTCCGTTGCTTCTGACTCGAGAGTCGGCAGGTTTTCGTCTTCAGCGTTCGAGACTAAGTTTTTGATTTTATTATTGTCATTAGCCATAAAAATATTCTAGCACCGCCTACTTCGATGTCCATTTTTTGCCGCATTCGGGCAAATTTGGCGCCAATAACGAGATTAGGTTAAGTTGCCGTCCGTGAAACGGCCCGAATATTTCACCACTACGGAGTGCGGTCCGACAGGCTTATAGCCCGGACTATTCACGAATGCACTCGCGCCCTTGCTTGATCTTTGTTCCCACAGCGAATTTTCCTCTCTCGGAAATACACACTAATATTCCGCTCGGTCGGAAAATCCCCTGTGGGAACAAATCTCTACGCAATCATCACGGTGATTCATGAATAGTCCGGGCTAGTCACAGGCTACCGTTCTTTGTTCGGCCCACTGGCGCAGCGTGGAGATTTTTTCAGACATAAGCACTGACAGCGGACGCGTACGCCTGATCTCGGCAAGAATGTGTTTGTCAGTAAGCGGCTTGTTGACAGCGTGTGCTGCGTACAGTGCCGACACGATGGCCTGTTCGAGTTCTGCTCCGGAGAAACCTTTGCTTGCCGCTGCAATAGCATCAGTATCAAATGATTCTGGCGACTGACCGCGACCCTTCAGGTGTATGTCGAGAATCGACTTCCGAATCGGTGCCCGTGGTAAATCAACGAAAAATATCTCGTCAAATCGTCCTTTTCGGACCAACTCGGCAGGCAACGCACTAATATCGTTGGCAGTGGCGACGACGAATACCTGCCGGTTCTTCTCGGCCATCCAGGTCAGAAAACTGCCGAGGATACGTTGGGTAGTGCCGGTTTCGCCGCCGCGTCCTGCAATACCTTTTTCGATTTCGTCGATCCACAAAACACAGGGGGACATGATATCCGCCGTGCGTAGCGAGTCCCTGAGGTTACGCTCGGTCTCGCCATGATATTTGTCGTACAGACTGGCGAAATCCAGCCGCAGCAGAGGAACACCGAAAATCCCGGCCGTTGCCTTGGCTGCCAGACTCTTGCCGCATCCCTGCACACCGATCAACAGCACTCCTTTCGGCATGTCCAGATGCGGCACGGGTTCGCCCGCTACGAAAACAGTTTTTCGCAGCATCAGCCATTTTTTCAGTTTGTTCAGCCCACCGATTTCACTGAATTTTGTGGTGTCGTACTCATAGTGGAGAATGCCGCCGCGATTCAGAAGCTCATATTTTGCCTTCATTACATCCGGTAGATCGTTCTTCGATATGGCGCCGTCAAGATAAATGGCGTTGCGCGCCAGCCTTTCTGTATCCCTGACCGTAAGTCCGGCCAGATTTTGTATGAGCATTTCATACGCTTTCGGGTCAGCCTGCACTTTGCTGCCTGGATGTTCAGCCATCCATTCGGCGGCCACGCGCTTAATGATTGTTTTCCGTTCATCGTCGGTCGGTAATGCCATATCAAATCTGGCACTGAAGCTTTCCAGTTCCTTCGGCAACTCGATTCGGTGACTCACCAAAATGATGTGTCGTGCGACTTCGCGGAATCGCAGGCAGATATCTTTCAGCAATCGGACATTGACCGGGTCACTAACGTACGGATGGTAATCCAGCAACACGTATATACCGGGCTTGGACACCGCACGAATGTGCCGCAGTACCTCGGTTGGTTCGGAATTGTGAAGTTGCGGTTCGAGGGATATATCGAGTCGCTGCAAGCCGTCTGTCACCGTCCAGCGAAATAGTGGCAGATAGTTGTCTTTTGTGCCGGCTAACGCGATGGAATTGAGCATCTCCAGCATGCGTGATTCTTCTCTTGTTTCGATCACTACAATCGGCACCATCGAGCGTAGAATCAGTTCCAGATCACGTTGCTTGTCCATGCGAAATCAGGCCGGGCTGCAACCGGGTAAATTGCTGATCGCCAGATATGCCGGAATGCTGCCCAACAGGTCACTCACTGCTTGCTGCATATTCTCCATCGTAATCGGACCGTCCGACCGCGCCAGTAAGGTCACCGCGAAAGCCGTATTGGCGCCGCTGGAACTGCCATTGCACAGCGATGTTGCCTCTTTGCTCCAGTCTTTTTGCATGTTGAGTGCTGCCGTGAAGCGCTTCTCGCTGATCGTCCCACTGCGCCGCAGTGCCTGCAGGCTGTAATACTCTGCCAGTCCCTCCACGATCCAGTCCGCTCCGTCAGTGGCCCGTTTGCCGAGCCCGACGTGCACGGTTTCATGCAACAAAGTGCTGGTTGCATTTTCGCTAAGGAGCGGTCTGTCTGCGTGTATATAGACAGACATGGGTGCCGATAATGCGCCGCGCCACATTGGCTCTGCCGCGCTGACAATCGTCAGCCTGTCTGGAAACGTGGGCAGCACACGGATAATTTCCGGAAGATTCCACTGTAGCAATGCGAGCATATCCATGCGCCTGGCGCCGTGATTGATCGGGGCCGCAATCTTGATTCTAATGCCGGCAATGACCTCGGTGCGCACGCCCAGTTTGCCGAGCAATATCCAACCGGTTGGCCGGTCAAAGCGGCGCTCCGGATTGGCGACCAAATAGGTGTCATTGTCACCTGCATACTGGGTAACCGAAGTCCAATCGTCCGGCAGGACAAAACGGATCGACGTGCTGCTGTTCGCACCTTTGAGAGTCCTGGTCCTGGCCGCTGGAATAACATCCTCGGCACGAAACAATGCCCAGTTGCGGTCGATAAAGGCATCGTAGGTTTGTCCGCGACGGTTGTGGATCATCGCGAACCATCGAAGTTGCCCACCGCTCTCCGGCGGTGTCCAGTGAAGGCGACCATCTTTGATTTCGATCTCGCCTGCACCTTCGATATCGCTGATTCGCTCGGCGGGAGCGTGCATGTTGAACTCCAGAAGCAGCCGATCGCGCTGCCTGAGATTCATTTCCACCCACGCACCGTGACGGTTGCGAATTGGAGTCACAACAAATTCGATGTCATAGATCAGGTCAGAGGAGGGCTCAGCGGCGCCCGCCTCAGAGGCGGCAGCGCTACAGGCCGCTATGCAAATCATTGCCAACAGGGCAAGCGCTGGAGCGCGGATTCCGCGCCCTGAGAAGCAGTTCATTTCAGGTTCATCTTTGGGCATGTAAGGTTACGCCAGCAGTCTGTCGGAGTGTTCCACATGTTATCGCAGGCCACCATAGTTCATCGCCTTACGTTCGTGCTCGCCGTAGCCTGGTTGATTGCGGGATGTGCATCCGGCCCTTCGTATCCGCAAAGCGGATCGGGCACGGAAAAGTCTCGGTCTGCGATGTCCGCGTCAGCCGCCGCAAAAGTTGCGCTGGAGCAGATCGGCTCACCCTACCGGTATGGTGGTGACGACAGATCCGGGTTTGATTGCAGCGGCATGGTGCACTACTCGTATTTGCAGATCGGCAAACAGGTGCCGCGAACGACACACGATCTCTGGCGGCAATCCAGGCCTGTAAGTGTGGCGAATTTGCAGGTTGGCGATATTTTGTTCTTCAAAATTGACGGCAAAATGTCACACGTAGGAATGTATCTCGGTGACGGTCGATTCGTGCACGCACCCTCGACGGGGAAACGAGTGACCATCGCCAGACTTGATTCCACTTTTTATCAGCAGGCTTTTGTCCGGGGCGGGCGATTCTGACTGGCTGTTTTGTTGGCCTCAGGCGGTGTCGTCAGCGATGATAAAGAGCTTCAGCTGATCGGCGAGCCCTTTACAGGCCTTTGCCCGAGTCCTCGCGATTAATGGTATTGGAATGACGATGGCTGGCAGGAACGATGTACCGCTAACATCCGCACTGATGGTCCCGGCGTCCTCAAGCCCGTCCAGGTCCCAGACCGAGGCCTCGTATTTCGAGTCGTTCTGCCACCACGCAAAGCCGAAGCAGCCACCTCCGCCCGGACCAATCGCGCAAGACATGCTGCCACCACCTGCAACCTTGTCGGTATCGCCATCAAGCCAGATTATATAGCGAACCCCTGTCTCGGCGATCTTTTCCGCTACGCCCGCCCGTTGCATCAGGTCAGGCAGGCCCTTCGTCTCAGCCGGCGCGGTGCGCGGTTCGAACCAGGGGAATAGCGCATCCACAAATTCATTACTTGGTACAACTCGCAAGCCGTCCGATCCACGACTAATTGAGTCGCCGACGCAATCGATAAATTTCGCCTCGGTTTCGTTGCCGAGATGGTAGCTCTTGGCCATTATGACGATGCCTTCGCCCTCGGCTATTCCGGTATCGGCATCCCGCACACCTTCCACCCTCGAGGTAACGCAGGCACTTAGCGCTACGCTTGCAAATACCACTAATACGCGCTGCACAGGTCGCAGGTTCGTTGCTTTGTATTGGGTCCTCATCAGCGCTCCTTGGATGCCGTGATCTGAAGATTGTCTTCGACCGGCATGCTCATGGCTGGCGGTTGTTGTGGCGGATTGACCGCTGTTTTGGCTGCCGGGGTGAGCTTGCTGATCCCGGTCTCCTTGTCCATCTGCATGATGACCAGTGCAGCGGCATCGCGCATCGCCAGTACGGCCGCACGCCGCAGGGCCGCGTCACTGCCGAACAGTGATGTCTGCGATTTCCCGTAGGCGGCTATGGGCCAGTTGGCGACCTGGTTGCCCTCGCCGTCGAAAATCTTGATTCTATAGCGAATCCAGACAGCGAACTCCTCCGTCTGACTCTGAGCGGGTACAGAAAACTCAAACGCGTCGATAGTCGGTTCGATATACGCATCTATGCCGAGCGCGGTCGGGTCGGTGTCACCGTCGATGACCGCAAAATCCGTAAACATGGAACCGAACAACTTGGTAAATAACAAAATGTTCGATCGACCCAGATCGATGGTCCATTTCTCTTTGCCAATGACTCTTTCTTCATGCACAAAGTGTTCAAAATTTTCGGGATAACGCGCGACCACAGAAATGGCCAACTTCTCAATCAGCGGCTCGGGAATGGTTGGGTCGGCAAGTTTAACCTGGCTACCCCCACACGCTGACACGGCGGCGGCGACGCTTGCGATGACCACTAACTTGAGTCTGGCTGACGCCAAGATGTCCTTTCCCCGGGAGATGTCTTGCAACTGCCCTGTATCAGAGCACCTGCAACCAATAGAGTTCCGCATAAATTCCAGTCTGGAATGAGCCTAAGACTTTAGACCGGGTGCAAAAGTTGTGCAACCGCGCGTCGCAGTCTGCGCAGTTTGGATCAGAATGGCAGCTGTGACATAGGCTCCTGATAAATCAGGTATTTCGACGCAGGCTCCAAATTTTCCATAATTCGCATCCCACCCGGATGTCAGAAACTTGCCGGAATCCATTGATCCGGTCGGCTTATGCGACCCACTCAAGTGGTGGCTCCTGCATTAACGCGGCCTGTTCCCGCAACGCCAGTATGTGCTCGTCCCAGTACCTCGGGGAATGAAACCAGGGAAAAGCGGTCTTGAACGCCGGGTCCTCCCAGCGCCGGGCCAGCCATGCCGCATAATGCATTATGCGAAGCGTACGCAATGCCTCGATCAGGTTCAGTTCGCGCGCATCGAAACGGCGAAACTCCTGGTAGCCTTGCAGAAGGGTTAGTAGCTGAGGAGTCTGTTCCTGGCGATCACCCGACAGGAACATCCAGAGGTCCTGCACGGCCGGTCCGCTGCGCGCATCATCGAGGTCCACGATGTGCAATTGTTCGCCCGCGACCAGCACGTTGCCAGGATGAAAATCTGCATGCAGCCGAATCGTGCGCACGTCACCGGCCCGCTCGTAGCAGGCCTCGATGTTGTCGAACAGCAGATCAGTAATCGCTTCGTACGCATCGTGTAACTCCGCCGGCACAAAGCCATTGCTGAGGAGGTATTCGCAGGATCGAATGCCGTAGGCCTCGATATCGATGAACGGGCGGTGCCGGAAAGTGTCTGTTTCGCCCTGTAAATGAATTCTTGCGATCAGTCGTCCCAGCTGGCGCTGTAAATCCATGTTGTCCAGATCGGGCGCGCGACCGCCACGCCGCGGGCAAACTGAAAAGCGGAACGGACCAACCTGGTGAAGCGTGCGGCCGTCTATGTCCAGCGGCGCGACGACCGGTATTTCCTGGTCAGCAAGCTCTTGTGTGAAGCTGTGTTCTTCGAGAATGGCGTCGTCCGACCAACGGTCCGGACGATAGAACTTGGCAACCACGGGTTGCTGGTCCTCGATGCCCACCTGGTATACGCGATTCTCATAACTGTTCAGTGCCAAAAAACGACCGTCGCAAGGGAAACCGATATTTTCGAGCGCGCCGAGAATGTCGTCTGGTTGTAATTCTGCAAAAGCCAGCGTCGTTGCGTGGTCGTTCGTCACGCTATCATTCCCGCAATCTGGAATCGCGTTTGCGATCGGTTTCCTTGAGCAATTTCTTGCGCAGTCGAATATTGTGTGGCGTCACTTCCAGCAGTTCATCGTCGTCAAGGAATTCGAGCGCCTGTTCCAGTGAAAATTTGATGGCAGGAGTAAGAACGATATTTTCATCGCTTCCTGCAGCCCTGATGTTATTTAACTGTTTTGCTTTGGTCGGATTGACGACGAGATCGTTCGGCCGGCTGTGGATACCGACGATCATGCCTTCATAAATTGCTGCCCCGTGTTCTGTGAAGAGACGCCCGCGATCCTGCAGATTGTAGAGCGCATACGCCAGTGCCTTGCCTTGTACCATCGATACCAGCACGCCGTTGTTGCGCTGACCTATTGCGGAGGGAACCTGCCGATCGTAGCGGTCGAATACATGGTAGATCAGGCCGGTTCCGGATGTTGCCGTCAGATATTCTGTCCTGAAACCGATGAGCCCGCGCGTCGGGATCCGGTAGTCGAGTCTGACACGGCCTTTCCCATCCGGTGTCATATGCTGCAATTCGCCCTTGCGATCGGCCAGCCGCGTCATAACCGCACCCTGATGCTGCTCCTCGAAATCAACCGTCAATTGCTCCCACGGTTCGAACGTAACACCGTCTTCCTCATGCAGGATGACCTCGGGCCGTGAAACCGACAACTCGTATCCTTCGCGGCGCATGGTCTCGATCAGTACAGACAGGTGCAGCTCACCGCGACCGGATACGCGAAACCGGTCCGGATCGGCTGTTTCTACGACGCGCAATGCAACGTTGTGTTTCAACTCCCGATATAGTCGTTCCTTGATCTGCCGGCTGGTAAGAAACTTGCCGTCCTGTCCGGCAAACGGCGATTTGTTAACGCCAAAGGTCATGCTGATGGTCGGTTCGTCGATCGCCAATGGTGGCAACGCCTCCGGGCAGTCACGTGCACACAGCGTGTCGGAGATATTGAGCTCATCGATGCCGCTGAAAACCACGATGTCACCGGCGCTGGCTTCTTTTATTTGCCGCCTCTCCAGCCCATGGAAGCCGTACAGTTCGAGCAGGCGGCCATTTCGCTTTGTTCCATCAGGTGCTACTACTGTTACCGGCGAATTCGACGAGATCTGTCCGCGCTGAATGCGGCCGATTCCCAGTACCCCCACGTAAGAGTCGTAATCAAGGCTCGAAACCTGCAACTGCAATGGACCATCCGCATCCACCTGCGGCGGCCTGACATGTTTTACGATGGTTTCAAATAACGGGGTCATGTCACCCGAGCGAACATCCGCTTCTTCCCCAGCATAGCCGCCCAGTGCGGACGCGTAGATAACCGGGAAGTCCAGTTGCTCGTCGGTTGCCCCAAGGCGATCGAACAGGTCAAAGGTTTGATCCAGGACCCAGTCGGGGCGCGCACCATCGCGATCAATTTTGTTGATGACCACAATCGGACTCAGGCCGCTGGCAAACGCTTTTTGCGTAACAAATCGTGTCTGCGGCATCGGGCCGTCTACTGCATCCACCAGTAGCAGTACGCTGTCGACCATTGATAGAACGCGCTCGACCTCGCCGCCGAAATCGGCATGTCCCGGGGTGTCCACGAGACTGTTGTGATAGCCGTTCCAGTCGACCGCGGTGTTCTTGGCCAGGATAGTGATACCGCGTTCCCGCTCGAGTTCATTGGAATCCATGACCCTGTCGAGCACGGCAGACCGCGCATCGATAGTGCCTGATTGCTGCAATAGCTTGTCGACCAGGGTTGTTTTGCCGTGATCAACATGGGCAATAATCGCAATATTGCGGAGTTGCAGAACTTGAGACATTGAATTGAATGGGGCTGGAGAGAAATGAGGTCGCGGATTATAGAGAGCGAGTGGACTAAATGGTATGTTCAGATGCACCTTCAGATGATTCTTTTTATCCTGCAATGGATCAGGCGCTACCAAGACGATGACTGAACGGCACTACTGGCAGGCGGCAGTGGCGTGCTGCACGCTGTTATTCGCGTTGCAGACCGGCGCTGACAATGCATCCTATCTGCAGGAGCTGGACGACTGGAAGGCTGAACGGCTCGCCTTTCTCAAGGGAAAGGATGGGTATTTGAACCTTGTCGGCCTGTATTGGCTTGGCAAACCGGTCAGCACATTTGGTTCGAGTTCCACTGCCGATCTGGTTTTTCCCGCGTCTGCCCCGGGTATTATCGGTGCATTTCAACAGAATGGTGGCCAGGTGCTGCTCAGTGTTGCAGATGGTATTGAGGTCATGCATGGCACGACACCGGTGCGGCAGATTATGATGCAGGACGATCTGTCCGGGACCCCCGTCGTGGTGACATCAGGCAGTCTTGCCTGGACCGTCATTAACCGCGAGCAGAATTTTGCCGTGCGATTACGCGACTTCGAGAATCCGGCCATTGCCGCATTTGCACCCATCGAATACTTTCCGGTGGACAGCGATTTTCGGGTCAGCGCGCAACTGGATCCTTACGACACACCTCGCCAGGTTCGCATCACTACCGTCATTGCAGGCCTGGATTACAAACCACAGTCACCGGGCGTGGTGAGATTCGAATTGGATGGCGCGAAGCATGCGCTGGAAGCCTATTCGATTTATGGCGGACTGATGTTTGTCTTCGGTGACAAGACCACCGGCAGGCAGACATACCCCGCCGGGCGATTCCTGTATACGGGACTTCCGGACGATGACGGGCGCATAACGCTCGATTTTAACAAGGCGGAGAATCCGCCCTGTGCGTTTAATGAGTTTGCGACCTGTCCCGTAGCCTCACCGCGGAATCGACTCGCCGTAAGTATCCCGGCGGGAGAGAAGTACGACCCACGCTCGCATTAGCAGTCAGTTGAAATACGCAGTTTTTCGGCGGCTGGCACAGGGATATGCCGGCATTTTCGACGCCAGTAAGCCATTGAAAATCGTGTTTTTCAACAGACTGTCAGACCCCTTTTAGCAATCGTGCGACTTCCCTGACGCCAGGCTCGATGATGGCGTGCTCGACCTGCTCAAATCCCATGCTCGTGTGAAATGACATCGAGGCCGCATTTGGCGGCAGCACGTTCACCTCGCAGGCCAGCGCAGGAACAACATGCGCAAAGTGTTTCTCGAAATCGATATACAACTGTCGGGCGACACCGGAGCGGCGTGCGTGTGCGGCAACGGCAACTCTGTCGACGTAAGCAAAGTCCTCATAATTGTCACAGAACCAGTGATAGAATCGACTTTCATAGGATGAGCCGGGCCGAAAACCAACTAACATTCCGGCGATAATCCCGTGCGATTCCGCAACTCGAAAATAGTCGGCGAAGTCGGCAAACCAGGCCATCTTGTCGAGACTGACGCTGTTTACATGCGGAACGACCGCTTCATTGAGCGCCAGTGCGGCATCGAGGTCGTCACTTCGGACATCGCGAATAGTAACAGTCATTGGCACATAGTAAAGATGTTAGGATGTTGCCGCTATCGGTTAGCGTCGCCAGCGCATAAGGAGATATTCATTATGACCCGAATCTTAATAGTTACATTGGTGCTGTTTTTCGTTGCCGTATTTTCCGGCGGCGCCCTGGCAGAAGTTACGTACGTGAGTGTGGATTCACTGCGCGAGAATGGTGACGCATTTGCAGGGCCTGACACCGTAGCAACCGGACAACCCGACCAGGAAGTGCTGCAAATAGCGGCGGCGGCAGGCGTCGTTGCCGTTATTGATTTACGCACCGATGGCGAGGACCGGGGCCTGGACGAACCCTCGGAGGTTGAGGCGCTTGGTATGGACTATCTGTCCCTGCCCATCGGCCGGTCGGACATTACCTTCGAAAGTGCAGCGGCACTGGACGAGCTGCTTGCCAGCATCGATGGACCCGTACTTCTGCATTGCGGAAGTAGCAATCGGGTAGGGGCCTTGATCGCGCTGAACGAGAGCCTGCAGGGTGCGAGCGACGAAGATGCGCTGGCGGCCGGCAGGGCAGCAGGTCTGACGCGCCTGGAGCCGGCAGTCCAGGAGGTATTAGAGACCAAATAACGCGATACGCGCAATCGTCTTGAATTGAGCGGTTGCCGGAGGTGGCGGGCAATCTGCCGACATAATCGGGAGCAACCACCTCCGAGCGGTGCGGATTGATCTTTAGCGTAAAACCCGCGCCGGTTCGCATCCACGGTTGTGCCAGGTTTTGATGGTGGAGGTGGCGGGAGTTGAACCCCGGCGCGCCAGACACCGCAGAAAAGAGCGCCAAGCCCAAACGGCGCGACGATCGCGCGACCGCTAAAAGTTGCAGGCCCGTGTTACGCGGGCCCTCCCGCCACCTCCACCACCTG
>PVMS01081339.1_pt1 | contig 12718 bp, 11 predicted proteins | sample 1853461 | NCBI WGS metagenome assembly PVMS01 (sample SAMN08582032, study PRJNA380276) | Marine sediment metagenome, whole genome shotgun sequencing project. | isolation source: ocean sediment barecode stripped | collected 2017 | reverse complement strand
TGATGGTGATGTCGATGGCCAAATTCCTGTCCTTTGTGCTTTCAAATGAGTTAATGTTATATCATAATATCAAATGTAGATTCGGGTGATTGATAAACAAGGATTAATTCTTCCGATTCTGCACAGACAACAAGGGTTCCCGGGCTATGCAAACTAACGACTTACCACTGGCAGGCATCAAGGTTGCCGAATTCACCCACATGGTCATGGGGCCGGCGACCGGCCTGATTCTGGCCGACCTGGGCGCCAGTGTGGTGAAAGTGGAACCACTCGGTGGTGATAATACACGCCGTCTGGTTGGATCCGGCGCTGGTTATTTCCCAATGTACAATCGCAACAAGAGCAGCATCTGCCTGAATCTGAAATCGGAGCAGGGCAGGGAGGCTGCATTGCGGCTGGTGGAAGGCTCAGACATTCTGATCGAAAATTTCCGTCCGGGCGCGATGGAAAAGCTGGGTTTCGGCTACGAAACACTGCGCGGGATCAATCCCGGACTGATTTACTGTTCTCTCAAGGGTTTTCTCTCCGGTCCTTACGAAAAACGCACCGCGCTTGACGAAGTCACGCAGATGATGGGTGGCCTCGCCTACATGACCGGGCTTCCCGGACGGCCCATGCGCGCCGGCTCGTCAGTGATTGACATCACCGGCGGCATGTTTGGTGTGATCGCGATACTGGCCGCACTGGAGCAACGGCGCCGGACCGGTGAAGGCCAGCAGGTCACCAGTTCGCTATTCGAGTCCACGGCTTTCATCGTCGGTCAGCATATGGCCCAGCAAGGCGTGCTGGGGGAGGCGCCTCCGCCGATGTCGGTTCGGACCTCGGCCTGGGCGGTGTACGAAATTTTCGAATGCGCGGGCGATGAACAGGTTTTTGTTGGTGTGGTCAGCGATTCTTTATGGAAGCTGTTTTGCGAAGAATTTGGCTTGACTGAGTTCGCCGCGAATCACTCACTGGACAGCAATAACCAGAGAGTCGAGCAGAAGGATCGCATCTTGCCCGTCATCCGTGAAATATTTTTGCTTATGCCAAAGGACGAGATGACGCAGCGCCTGGAACGGGCAGGCATTCCATTCGCACCCATCAATCGCCCGGCAGATCTGTTCGACGATCCCCACCTGAAAGCACACGGCGGATTGGTGGATGTCACCATGCAGCGCGGCGTTAACGAGGGCAAGACAATTGGTTTGCCGGCGCTGCCGCTAGAGATGAACCAGCGGAAATTCGGGCTGCGCAGAGATTTGCCTGCGGAAGGCGCCGATTCCATCAGGGTATTACAGGAAGTGGGCTTCAGCGATGAGGAAATTCAATCCATGCTGGACGAGGGAATAGTTCGCGCCGGCTGAACATTTCTTCAATGCCAATAGCAAGCGGCAAAGGAAGCACGCGCAGATAAAAAATATGAATGCCATATCATTATTGTTGAAATTGTTGAATTTGATTTCCGGTTGAGGATAAGAAAATGAGTAAGGTACCCACAGATTTTCGGCGCGTCACGATGATGGTCAACCAGATGGAACCCGCGCTGGCGATCTATCGGGACATACTGGGCATGGAAGTGTATTACGACGAAGAAATTGTTGTTTCCGGGGTAGGACTGCCTGCAGGTGAACCGGATTCGAAAACCCGCCTGGTAATTCTGCAATGCAATGACCCTTACATTGGCATGCTGGGTATTTTGCAATACGTGGATCCTCCCTTGCCCGAACCCGAACCGCGTCCCGTACCAAACCGTGTACGGGCCGGGGAAATCGTTTTTGTCATGCACAACAAAGATGTGCGGGCCGCTTATGAAAAGCTGAAGACAGTCGGAGGTATCGAAATGGTCTCTGAGCCGCATATCTCCGAGTTCCCCAAAGATGATGGCGGCGTGTTTCGGGTGCTGGGTACCAGTTTCTTCGATCCGAATGGCTATTTCGTCGAGCTGAACCAGTTCGTCGAGTGAAATGAGGGAAGACCGCAATTGTCAGTGGCGGGTGGCTCACCGGCCCGTTGGCAATGTCAGGCCGGCCGACTTCGAATACACGGAAGAAGACATCCCACGGCCGGGAGAGGGTGAATTCCTGCTCAAGACCCTGTATCTCGGATTGGCGCCTGTTATGCGTATGTACATGCAGGGCACCGGCGCTGCCGGGGAAACACCGCTGCAGATCGGAGACGTGATCCACGGCCGCGGTGTCGCCGAGGTGATCGAGTCGAACCACCCGTCCTTCAAAGTGGGGGATGTCGTGCAAGGGCAATGTGGTTGGCAGACCTATAAAGTCTCAAAGGGCACAAAGCAGGAACGGTTTTTCAAATGCCGGGATTACGGGCTGCCTTTTGCCCTTGGCGCCGGTGTGCTTGGCATGACCGGGCTCAGTGCCTGGGCCGGATTCATGCAGCGCGGTCAACCACGGGGAAACGGGGAACTGGTCGTGGTCTCCGGTGCTGCAGGTGGGGTGGGCTCGATTGTCGTGCAGGTGGCACGGATCCTGGGTTGCCGGGTGATCGGCATTGCGGGTGGCCCGGAGAAATGCGATTTCATCCGCGATCTTGGGTGTGAGCAGGCGATCGACTACAAGAATGAGAATGTACCGGCCCGCATCGCGGAACTCTGCCCGCATGGCATGGATATGTATTTCGACAACGTGGGCGGTGAGATCCTTTCTTCCTGCATGGAACACCTGGCCTATGGCGCCCGCGTCATCCTGTGTGGCTCGATTTCCGAATATACCCGCGAAGAGCCGTTTGGACTGAGCAATTACACCCGCTTACGGGCCGTGGACGGTTCGATGCATGGCTTTTTCGTGTACAACCACGAAGACAGTTTTTACGAATGTACGGACCAGTTTGCCGAATGGATCAATGAGGGTCGCCTGAGACCGGTCCAGGACATGCAGGAGGGATTCGAAAACATGCCGCAGGCCCTGGCGAATCTCTACGAAGGACGCAATGTTGGCGTTCAATGCTGCCGGGTTCGCGGTGAGCCGGATGGCCGTCCATCCGACTGGGCCGAAACTATCAGAGGAGCGACAGATCCATGAGTAAAGTAAGGTTTCAGCGCGCCACCTATGTCGTCCGGGATATAGACAAGGCGCTTGAGTTCTACCGCGACATTCTCGGTTTTGAGCTTGAATACATCATGGACTCCGAACTGGAATCCTATAGTTACCCGGTGTTCGAAATCCCGCGCGACCGGGCAATTCGATTCGCTACCCTGAGTACAAAGGAACAGCCTCGCGTGATGGCGCTGACCGAGGTTCCGGGCGGGTTGGAAGATCTTCCCATGCCACGACGTTGCGCGGTGGTGATCGAGATCGAAGACATCGACGGCGTCGTTGAAGCGTCCCGCAAGGCCGGATTGAAAGTATACGAGGAAGAGCATTTGGTAACCCAGGATGGGCGTGAAGGGCGCGAAGTGGGAATCGTCGATCGAGACGGAAACCTGGTCGTCATTTACTGGATCACTCAACATCCGGAGTGATAACGTTCTGGCTCGAACGAAAAGTTTCGACAACGAGATCGGTCGGTTGACACCAGCAAACAGGACAATTGGGTATGACAACAGACGCAGCTGAACAAGCCAGGTATCCCAGCTCGCGCTATGCCTGGTACATGGTCATACTCCTGACCGTTGCCTACGTATTTTCCTTCGTAGATCGCTATATCCTGGGTTTGTTGATCGAACCCATTAAGGCAGACCTGCAGATCAGCGATACGCAGATCGGCTTGTTGCTGGGGCCGGCTTTTGCCATTTTTTACGCGACCATGGGCCTGCCGCTCGGCTGGCTCGCGGATCGCAAGCGCCGAACCTGGATTGTAGGCGTGGGTGTGGCGCTGTGGTCCGCAGCTACCGCCGCATCCGGGCTGGCGAAAAATTTCAGCCATCTGTTTATGGCCCGCATGAGTGTCGGGGTTGGTGAGGCCACGCTGAGCCCCTGCACCATGTCGATGATATCCGACAGCTTTCCGAAAGATCGTCGCGCCAGGCCGATTGCTTTTTACACGATGGCGCTTTCGCTGGGTGCCGGTATCGCTTCCCTGGTCAGCGCCGGCGTGCTGCAATGGGCTAAAACAGTACCGAATATCGAGCTTCCACTAGTTGGCGTGGTGGCGCCCTGGCAGTTCACATTCATCATAGTCGGCCTGCCGGGACTGGTGCTTGCCCTGTTGATGTTCACCTTGCGTGAGCCCAAACGACAAAGCAACGTGGTGGACCCGGAGCGGGTTGGCAGCGGGAACAATAATATCGCGGACATGTTGCGGCACGTTGGCAGGCACTGGAAGGTGTTCCTGCCTTTTGTGGCGGTGTTCTGTTACATGACGGTGCTGGCTTACAGCCAGGGCTGGGGTGCACCGATGTTTCAGCGAACCTGGGGTTGGGAAGCAAGTAAATATGCGACAGTCAATGCGGTCGTGCTGCTTGCGGTTGGCCCATTTACGGTTAATTTCGCCGGCTGGCTTTCCGACCGCTGGAGCCGTCAGGGCACCAAGGACGCACCACTGCGAATCGCCCTGATCGGTGTGGTGGTGATGATCATCAGCGGTGTCATCGCGCCCCTGTTGCCATCGCCATGGCTGGCGATGGGCATGTATGGGGTCAACACGGTTGGTATCGCAATGACCTCAGCCGTTGGCGTGACGGCCTTGCTGAATATTTCTCCCGCGGCCATGCGCGCCCAGCTTGTCGCCTTTTACTACATGTGCATCAGCCTGGCTGGCCTGATGCTGGGCCCAACTACGATCGCGCTGATGAACGATTACGTGTTTGGCGTGGAAAACATTCGTTATTCAATGGCCCTGCTGCCAGCACTTTATGGCGTTCCCGTCATCCTGATGGCAGGCTTCATTCGCCGAAACTATATGAAGGCATTTTTGCATTTCGAAGCCATTGGGCAGGAGTAGAAATGAAGAACATTGAAGTAAAGGAATTTGATGCCGTCTCCCGCCATGGCGTGATTCACCTAAGGACCTGGGCAAGGGACGATGCAGGGGCATCGATTGACCGTGTTTTGGTCCTGCTTCACCCGATGCCGCACGACGGCGCCTTTTTTTCAGCGATTGCACCACTCCTGGCAATCGGCAGGACAGTCGTCGCGCCCGATTACCCTGGATACGGCAAATCACAGGCACTGGAACCGGCGCCGACCATAGGTCTTTATGCTGAAGCAATGATCGATGCATTGCGGGACTCCGGATTCAGAGGTCCGTATGATTTTTTTGGCTTTCATACCGGATGCCTGGTTGCGGTCGAGATATCACTGCTCTATCCCGATGAAACGCGTTATCTCGTACAGGTCGATGTGCCCTATTTCGACCCGGAGACACGTCAGAATCTGATGGCCAGTGACATGGCCGTTGGGGGATTCAAGGCCGCCTTCAGTTATGTGGGCGAGGAGCGCTACCCGGCTGTCAGACATGACAGCCTCATCGTCGCGACTGCTTCCAGTCTGCTGGAGCTCAGCCGTGCTGCAGCAACAGCCATACCCGGCTGTCGCCTGGAAGAAATGCCGGATGTGGAGGCGCCTGCACTTGAAAATGGTGCCAAATCCATATCCGGTATGACCTTGAATTTTCTCGATCAATAGAAATGGAGCAGAAAACATGTCAGATTTTCCGAAACCCTTGATGAATCGCCGCAGCGTGTTGAAATCCGCAGGCGCGGGTTTGCTCGGCGCGGCTGGATTGGGAGCCGTGGGGCTTACTGCCTCGGCCGCCAGCACCGCCGAAGCGGCGATGGGGCCGGGTGGGGATTTGAAAATGAGGTCAGACGGCACCTATGAAACCGTCCCCCTGGAAAAGGACACCGTGACGGTGGCGGTTGTTCAGACACGTGTGCAGGCAGTGGATGCGAACTCACCTGAAAAAGGTTTGAAAGACAACCTGGACCACATGCTCAAGGCCACAGACAAGGTATTCCACTGGAATCCACCGTCGGACATCGTGCAGTTTCATGAGTTTCCGATCACGGGCTTTGACATCTGGACCCGCAAGGAATGCCAGCGCCTGTCGATAGAAGTACCCGGCGAACAGACCGAAGCCATCGGCAAGAAGGCGAAACAATACGGTTGCTACATCGTTTTCGGGTCCTACGTGGTCGACGCGGACTGGCCCGGTCACGTCCTGAGTGTGACCACCATTATGGGACCAGACGGCAAAGTAGCAGACAAGCACTGGAAGGCGCGCAATATCAAGGGCGTTTTCCCGGGAATCGAGCTTTACACCACCACCATCTATGACGTGCTGGATGAGTACATCGAGATGTATGGATCTGACGCGGTGATACCCATTACCCGCACGCCGGTGGGCAATATTGCGACTTCTTCAGTGCAGCGTGAGCCCGAGTTGTTCAGGACCTTTGCCATGAAAGGCGCCGAAATCATGCTGCGTACCGCCAGTGGCGGTTTCAGCGAGATCGATGTGCAGGCCTGTGCCATGTACAACGGCTTCTATACAACCATGTGCAACAACGCCGTATCACCCGGCAACCCCAATTTCTTCGAAGATGCCGGGGCGAGTTCAGGCGGCAGCATGATTCTCGGGCCGCGAGGTGAGGAAATGGCGAAAGCCAGGGAGCAGGAAACCGTCATTTCCGCCCGCATACCCCTGGCGCAATTTCGCAAGCGTCACCGCCAGCCGTTCATGCACAAGGCACTCTACATGCCGGTGCTGGAACAATATGAAAACGCCTATGCGCCTAATCTCTTCTCGGAATACCAACCGACGGATCTGTACGACGCCAAGGACTACCTGAAAGACAAATCGGTGTGGAAATAATGAGGCGTAAAATTATTGCACTCACAACCCTGCTGTTTGTCGGCTTGGTAATGACTGTTTCACCGCCCGCCCGTGCTGAATTAATGCAGGGCAGTAAATCCAATGAGCCCATGCAGGGCAAGACTTTACGCGTGAAGCGGGCAACCCTGCTGGTGCATGATCTGGAACGCTCGATTGCGTTTTATCGTGACGTATTGGGCCTGGAATTGTACGACCATGAAGACGAATACAATACCAATCCCGATTCTTATGGCTACCCCTTGTTCAATATTCCGGTTGGTTCCAGGAAACGCATGGTGCTGTTCAATACCTCGGATGAGGTGCGTGGCTTTGCGATCGAGGAGGTGCTGGATTTCGAATGGGAAGTCCAGCAGACGCCCAGAGTGGCCACCGTTTTGTTCGAAACGGATGACATAAAGGGGCTGGAGCAGCGGCTGCGAAACGGAGGCTACACAGTTTACCAACCGGCCCGTGGCGAAGCCTACGACCTTCACTTCGTCGAACTGGGTTTCCTCGATCCTGATGGGCACCTGATTGCCGCCTACCAGTATTTCCCCGAGTACACCGGCAGGCTCTTGATCGTAATTCTCAATGGGCTGATTGTTCCGGAACTTCGCCCTTTGCCCGTTTGTCATCGATCCAGCGTTTGAACACGGTCCAGGTGGTGTCATTCGGCCGGTCATCGTCCACCGGTGGCGGCTCGCGATAGATCGGGTAGTTTGTTTCGATCTCCTTGCGCAACACTTCCGGCAAGTCATTCCAGTCGTGAAGCCGTATGCCGTGCGTCCAATGCACCATTAAACCCGTGCGGCCACGCATCTTCATCCACGGCAACCAGCCCGAAACCCGTCCCCAGCTGATCACGGAATCCTGGATGGCGGTATGGGAGGCGTCCAGCGCATCGTCCATCGGGTAGGCGATGGTCAGGAACTCACTGGCGTGGTATTTGCCCCCCTCGTAGTCCTGGTAGTCACCGGTCAGCGGATTGGTGTAGAACAGCTTCGCTGCGCCCCCACCCTGTAGCCCCATTCCATTCATAACGATCATGCTGTCAAAAGTAGCCTGGGCTTTGCCTTCCTCGTCGCGCGCGAATCGTGGCGCCCGGCTGTTGACCGGATCGTTGGCCACATGCATCACTTCCACGGTTTCGCCGGTCCATGGATTTTCCCAGTGGCGCAATATCTCGTCGGTTTCCGGGTCCAGGTAGAGCATGATCTCGCGGCTGACGCTGCGGAAACCCAGGCCTTTGACCGGGTCTTCAAATCTGGCGCACTGGCGTATGTTCATACCCTGCACGTTGAAGATGTGCCTGTCTTTTTCCCCGGGGATGCGGCTGTAGACCATGCCCTGCCACCAGTACAGTGAGGGTGTTTCTGCTTTGTTGTCACAAAACAGTTTGTTGGAGGCCATCAGGGCCTGGTTGGGGTCGTTGACGTCGAGTTTTTCACCCGCTGCGAGGATCGTGCTGCAGAGCATCAACAGGAGTGTGGCTGAGAAGCTACTTATCCTGGATTTGATTGTCATTGTTCTTCCTCCCCACGTTTCGCGTCGACCCTGTCCTTCAGCCCCATCCAACTGGTGCGGTTCGGCCGCGAATCATTCAGTGGTGGCGGCTCCATGTACAGGGGGTAGTTTGCCTTCAGTTCACTCAGCAGTGGCTCGGGAAGATCATCGAGAGTCTTGACCCGCCCGCCGACGGTGGAGGTGTACATCACGCCAAGCCGGTCACCCATTTTCATCCACGGAAGCCAGTCGGCCACCCGGGTCCAGGCCAGGGTCATGCGATCCAGCTTCCTGACTTCCGGGTCGAATACGTCTTCTTCGTAGGCGTAATCATTGAAGAACTCGATGGCATGATAGGTGCCCCCGATGTACTCCTGGTAATCCCCGCCCAGCGGGTTCTTGTAGAACAGGGGGTAGCCGGATGTGACGATCACGCGTCCGTTCTTGACCAGGCCATCGAAAGTGTAGCCCTTGTCGTTTTCATCGTAGGCGTAAAAAGGCAGGCGCATGTTGACCGGGTCATTGGCCACGTGCACCACCTCGACTTCTTCGCCTGTCCAGGGGTTTTTCCAGCTGTCGATTATTTCCCCGGATTCCGGGTCCAGATAGAGCATGATCTCACGGCTGACCGAGCGGAATCCCGGTCCGCGCTCAGGGTCCTGATAGTTCTTGCATTGCCGGACGTTGACGCCAACGACCTTGAACAATTCGCGATCCTTTTCACCCTCGACACGGCTGTAAAAGCTACCCTGCCACCAACCGATTGTCGTTTCGCCTTCGACCAGTGAACAGGCGAATTTCTGCCGGATCTTGATGGCGTCCTCCGGCTTGTTGGGGTCAAGACGATCCGTGGTATTTGCGACCTGGCCGGCCTGGGCCGACATCACGAGGCCGACAGTCAGGACGAGGCAAAGCAGTTGTTTCACATTGATTCTCCTTCTCACATTTCAGGGCGGGCCTGATCACGCGGAGTCACCGCGCAGTTTACGAGCATCCATTTCATGTTGTTACCGATGCGTGTCGCTTCAGGTTCAGTAAACGCATATCCGTGGTCCTTCACACTGCCGTCTTCCATTTTTTCCAGCGCGTAAAGCACCAGGGAGTCACGGTTGAAGTCGCCGTTCTTCTCGTTCAGCACATGCCATGTAACCGACTGCAGAACCAGGCCGATATTGCGCTTTTCATCGCCCCGTGTGACGAACCAATGAGAGCCGCCCTTGTCGTGCAGTGTGAAGTCCTCGTATCGCTCGAACGGGATATCGCGTCCACCGCCTACACCGGGGATATCGGCATAACAGTGGAAGACTCGCGCCCGTTCCAGCCAGAACGGCTCGCCTGAGGCGACTCCTGTTATCCGTTCGCCCGTTTCCATGACAAATTTGTGATCGACGAACCAGAGGCCTGCTTTGGATAACTCGATGGTATTAGCAGTGTAGACCTCACGCCCATCCCAGTCGAAGCGGCAGGTCTTGTTTTTCTGTGCCCCGCGAAACTGGCTCGCACGGCGTTTGAAATAGTAGTCACAGCCTTCGGTGCGGCGTAGATCGGCTGGCTCCAGATCTTCGAGATCCGCTTCACTGATTTCGCCGGTCATCTGGAAGTAGTGTCTCATCACGACTTCGTTGTCGGCGCCGTCATTGCCCAGAGTTACTATTCGGCTGGATTTTTTCGAGCCATCATCAGTTGAAGTGGTATTCACCCACAAAAATGCATGGTCCCCGAACAAGGGAGCTGAAACGCGCGTGATTTTCGTATTGACCCGAACATGCCGATCCGCTGCGTCCAGGTTTCGGCGCTTGTCGAAGTAGTGCTGGTTGGCGTTGTCGTAATTGCCCAACAGCAACTCGGCCATAACCAACAAGTGACGTTCGCCCGGCGTGGAGTCCTGGCCTTGCGCCCAGGCCACATTACATACCGCCAGCAGGGTAATTAGAGACAAGCGATGGATTGATTTTGGCATTGAAATTTCGTTTCCTGACTGAGTTGAGTTATAGTTTTGTTGCGAGTATGTTATAAATATATAACAATAGGATGATTAATAAAAATTTAATAAATTTCCAAGCTCGTTTATTCGGTAAATTTGATCCTGAAACCATTAACCCATGCATACCGTGGTGGAGAGAAAAGATGAAATTTTTGCATAAAAACGTGCCTGGCACGTTCACACTGGTATTGATTGCCGGTATGTTTTTTTCGGTAGGAAGCGGCACAGCTTTAGCGCAGGAAAGCGAAGACAAAATAGCACTCGAGGAAGTCATTGTCACCGCCCGCAAAATGAAGGAGAACATCCAGGAAGTTCCGGTTGCGATCACCGCCATTGGTGCGGACCTGATTGATGATCTTACTCTGCGCGGCCTGGCGGACATTTCCAAGATTACTGCCGGCTTGTCCTTCGAGTCCAAATGGGGTCGTAGCGATAACCGCCCGGTGATTCGCGGCCAGGGCACGATTAATGGCGCCTCCGGCGTCTCCTATTTTATTGATGGCGTTTATATCGCCACTTCCATCGATGATTATGACATCAACGATGTGGAACGAATCGAAGTTGTGAAAGGCCCGCAAAGTGCCCTTTACGGTCGAAACACCTATGCCGGCGCGATTAACATCGTCACCAAGTCACCGGGGCGGGAAATGTCCGGCCGGGCATCTGTGCTTATTGCCGAAGATGACGAATACGAAGTCAGCGCAGCGCTCAGGGGGCCGATGACGGAAAACCTGTCTGGCGGGATTACCGGTCGCTATTATGAGCGCGGCGGACCTTTCACTAATGTTTGGAACGATTCTGAGATCGGTGAGCAGGAGTCCAGTTCGGTTTCCGGTGTGCTGGATTATGACAAAGACGCTTTGAACGTACGTTTCCGCGCCTACCTTGGTCGTAGTGAAGACGGGCAAACTCCAATTTTTGCCACGCGCACCGCGGACAATAACTGCTATTTCGATGATGATGCGATTTATGCCGGACAGGGCCGATATTTCTGCGGTACGATCGAAGCAGGTGACATCAATATGGACTGGCCGCGCCAGGTTCCGGATGCGCGGTCAACATCGGACACTTTACAGACCAGCCTGAGCATTGATTACGACATCAACGATAACTGGATTTTCACTTCGATCACCGGTTACAACGAGCGTGATGAAGTACTGGTCACGGACGGTGACTATCTGCCGACAAGCTTTCAGACCGCCAACTTCACACCCGACGGATTTCCGTTCGCAGGATTCGAAGATGGACCACCGTGGGGCTATGCTTATGCTCCTTCCATGATTGATTTTACTTTTGCCAATTCAAGCGAGGGGAAGGATTTTTCACAGGAAATCCGTTTTACGTTTAGCAACGACCGCTGGAGTGGCCTGTTTGGTGGCTACTACTATGATGGCGAAAACACTACCCGGGACATTCGCGAATTACCACCCTGGGGACAGGATGACGCGGACGCAAGTTTTTTTGCTGAATTCCTGAGAATGCAGGGTGTTTGCGCCGCGAACCCCTTCTGCGAATACATGATTCCCCTTGGTACCTCTGAAATTGTTGTGCCGCGGAACGTGAATGTCCTGGACATCCGTAATACAGCGTTGTTCGGCATGCTCGCTTTTAATATCTCTGATACCTGGCGATTGACCGTGGAAGGACGCTGGCAGGAAGAAAAGGTTACCCAGAACACCATTGTTCAAAATCTGGGTGAGCCAGTCAGTGATTTTTCGAATGACAGCGCAACCTTTGATTCTTTCAACCCTCGCGTCACACTGGACTGGCAACTGACCGACACTAACATGCTTTACCTGCTCTATGCTGAAGGTAACAAGCCTGGTGGTTTCAATGGTGTCACGGCAATCAAGGCCGGATTGCCGACCTATGATGAAGAAACCGTCGAGTCGATCGAGTTTGGTTCCAAGAATGTGTTTGCCGACGGCCAGTTGGTTGCCAACTTCGCTGCTTACTTCAACAAAATCGACGGTTACCAGCTAACTCAGTTGGCGCAGTTGGGATCCAACACGACAACTGCCCTGGTTAACGCGGGTGATGCCGATGTCAAAGGCTTGGAGTTGGAAATGCAATACCGTCCAATTGCTGCCGAGGGCCTCACACTGATATTCAATTACGCCTGGAATGATTCCGAGTTCACCAAGGGAACGGATCAGAACCAGGGTGTTCTTGAAGACGTTGCTGACGATGGCCTCGTTAATTGCTCAACCGGCGACGAATTCCCCGAAGTTGAAGGGTGTACTTCAAAGTTCGGCTCTATCGTGGGTCACTCGATTCCACGTGGAGCGGAACACCAGGCCTTCTTTGACGCTGAATTCCGTCGGCCGTTTGGTTCGGGTAACTGGGATTGGTTCATCGGCGCCAACTACTCCTATGAAGACAACAAGTGGTCACAGGTGCATAACCTGGCAGGAACCGGTAGCACAAACCTGGTTAGCGCACGGCTCGGCTTCTCTAATGAAAATTGGTTGCTGC
>PVMS01106062.1_pt1 | contig 12720 bp, 8 predicted proteins | sample 1853461 | NCBI WGS metagenome assembly PVMS01 (sample SAMN08582032, study PRJNA380276) | Marine sediment metagenome, whole genome shotgun sequencing project. | isolation source: ocean sediment barecode stripped | collected 2017 | reverse complement strand
TCTCCTGTGAATGCCTCAAGCATCTCTTCAGGGGAGATGCCAATGGCATTTTCCACCTTATTTCCCATTTCGTCCAGCTCGGGTGGGGCAAATTTCTCCACGAGTTTCCTAACCTTCTGAAGGTCCATGGAGCCAGCCAGGGCCAGTAGCAGATCTCCACCTGGAGCCAGTTTTAATATCTCATCGTTCAGCTCGGGATTCATCACCAGGAACTCCTCCACGTTTTTTTCAACCTCTTCGCTGAAGTGAGTTTCTCCGCTTACATTCACTTCCCCGTTGGCAAAATCAAAATATACCTGGGCGTAGTTGTTGTATAGTGTGACTGGCAAATCCGGAATATCCTGCTTAACCACTTGTTTGATCACATCCATGATTTTATCGGAACTGACCCAGAGGTTTAAATCTTTCATTTTACCCTGGAAATCTTTGAAGTCCACCAGGCTGGTGATGGACTCCTCCTTCACAGGATGGAACATCTTGGTGAGGCTTTCTGTCCAGTATGATTCTTCAAATTCCTCATTATCGGGTGAAACCAGAACGATCATCTGTTTCTCATTCCAGGCCACCACACCCTCTTCATCGCGTTGTAAGTAAGTATAACCCTCCATTTCTTTGAAGCTTTCACTGATGTTCTCATCGATCTTCGACAGGGTGGATTTAAATTTCTCCACATCCTTTATACCACTTACCACACCAATGATGGGATTCATATCCTCCAGTCTCAGGAATACATAGGCATATTCATCCAGCATAAGTCCCGTACTTAAAGGGTTCTCAAGGATTTGGCCCCAAATTTCATCTTTCACCTTTTCTTTTATGGCTTCAAAAGTATTTATCTGACTTTTTGTATGGAGTTGCATAGGGTGCAAAGAGACCACAGCAATGGCATCATCGGGAATGCTATTTACAAATTGGGGCGACTTTTTTGAGCAGGAAGAAAGAATTATTCCGGCCGCCAATACGAGTAATATAGGTAATCGATTCATATAAAACTGATTAGATTGTATAATGTGCTTAAAGATACGAAACTTTACTCCACTCTAGAAATAGTATCTGGCTCCAATGCCTCCATCGAAATCTATACGGGTTTGGGGAAGGAGGTTAAATACGGGCACCAGTTCGAGAAAGACTTCGAATGGCCCGGACTCAAACTGGTAGGAGATTCCCACCGGAATCCGTATGCCCAGCTCAAGTTCGGATGCAAAACCAAGTTTGGCTCCAATCCCAAAATAGACAGGCAGCTGCCCCGTCTCTACTTCAAAATAGTGTTTATGCCAGAGAAGGTCGGAGTGAAGGCGCAGGAATCCATCCCCTGCAAAGGACCAGGCCAATGCTGCGTCGAGCGCAGTATTTTCGGTGGTCCATAATTTGGCACTAAAGCCGGTTGGCTCCCCAACAATAATACCCAGTCCGAAACCTGAATCCTGCGCATTCAGGTGAATTGACAGGGCCGCAATATATAGAAGAAGAACTAGCTTTTTCATCCTGTGCGATTACTTGTTCACATCGTAAAGCCAGAGCTGGTCCCGGTACCTGATATAAAGAATTCCCTGGTAGATGACAGGGTGAGTAAATGCATATTGCACTGTCTCCACCGGGATATCAAACCTGCTGACAATGGTAAATCCCTTGTTGTGAGGTTTGGCAAGCGCCACCTCACCAGTCTCTGTGAATATAAAGAATTTCTGATCGGCCAGCAGGAAGGATCCCGGTTTGAGTTCCCGGGAAGTAAAGATGGTTTGTCCTGTCTCAAAATCTAAGGCCACCCACTGTTTCTTGCGGTCGGATGTACCATAGATAAGGCCATCTACCATCATCAATCCGCTTAAACGGCAATCCAGGTCGCGGTTAAAATAAAGGGTGTCTAAGCGATGTTCCGAATCATTGATCTCATAGAGAACAGCTCCAACCCCATAACCGGTTGTATTGAAGATCTTGCCATCCTTATAAAGAGGAGAGATGGCATGCATGTTATTTCGATGGGTGATGCGGTGCTTGAGGGCTACTTTACCCGAAAGAGGATCAATCATCAGCAGGTATTCGGTGGTATTCAACATAAAGTAGTCCTTCCCCTGGTGACTGATCAGAAAGGGTGAGTTATAGGCATTTTTGGTGGAATCCAGGTCCACCGCCCACTTTAATTCACCATTGGTCTTGTCCAGGGCAACCACATTAAACGAAGGTCCGCCAGGAGTGAGAATAATCAGGTCTTCATAAATAAGAGGTGATTCGGTATACCCCCATTTACAGGGCTTCCCACCATAGGTGTCGAAAATATTCTTTCCCCAGATCAGTGAACCATCCTCTGAATTGAGACAGAATGCATCTCCGAAGGTTCCGGAATAGTATAGTCTGTTTCCTTCGATGGTTGGGGTTCCGCGGGCTCCGGTATATTTGAATGTAAACTCCTTGCCGTATTCATAGCTCCACTTTAGCTGCCCCTGGTGGTTAAAATGTTTTAGTATACCAGTGGAATCGTACATGCCGGCAATGAACAGTCCCTCTTCTGTGATGGCCGGAGCGCTGTATCCGTCCCCAAGATCCTGAAAGGTATTTACCAATTCCGGCCCGGATTTGGGCCACTCTTCCAGCAGGTCCGTATCGGGGTATATCCCATTTCGTTCCACACCCCTGAATTGAAAGGCTTGTGCAAACAGGCTTACACCTGTTAGGATCAATAACATGCAGATTAAGATATTCTTTGTCATAACCGGTACAATTGAAATCGCAAAATAGTAAAAACTGAAAGAGGGAGAATCGATCTAGGCGGGAATAAATTGCAACTGACTCAGGTTCCTGTATTTACCTTCAGGGATGGACATCAGTTGATTGTGTTTTCCTCGTTCCACAATAGAGCCTTCGTCCAAAACAAATATCTGGTCGGCATTTCTCACTGTACTGAGCCTGTGAGCAATTACTATGGAAGTGCGGCCTGCCATAAGGTTTTCCAGTGCATCCTGGACAAGCCTCTCCGATTCAGAATCCAGTGAAGAGGTGGCCTCATCCAGAATCAGGATCCTTGGATTTTTAAGCAGAGCCCGGGCAATGGCCACCCTTTGCCGTTGACCGCCCGATAATTGAGTGCCTCTCTCCCCGACCAGGGTATCCAATCCTTCCGGGAATCGCTTAATAAAATTCCATGCGTTTGCCTGTTTGGCTGCTTCAATGACCTGATCTGAAGTGGCCTTTGGATTCCCGTACTTAATGTTCTCCCCGATGGAACCTCCAAAGAGAAAGATATCCTGAGGCACAAGTGCAATCTGACTTCTCAGGGTGGACAGGGGAATGGTCTTGCCATCATTTCCATCAAACTCTATGCTTCCTCCTGTGGGTGTATGAAGTCTTAGTAGTAAGGAGGTGATGGTGGTTTTTCCTGCTCCTGATGCCCCCACCAGCGCCACCAGCTGGTTGGCCTGGATCTCCAGGGAGATATCCTTGAGGACGGTCTCCCCGGGACGGGAAGGGTATTCAAATGTGAGATTTTTCATGGAAATATTTCCCCCCAGCTGGTGGGAGGAATCTGTCGAAATCGTTTCAGAGAGATCTTCCACCTCTTCATTAAAGATTTCAAACAAATCTTCTGTGGCTCCCAGGAAACGCTGAATCCTTGTAAATACCGTGGCCATTCCACCTATGGTCCCCCCGATAAAACCAGAATAAAGTACAAAAGAAAAAAGCTCGCCGGCATTAATGTCCCCATTGGCCAGGAGCATGGCTCCACGCCAAATCACCGCCACCAGTGCTCCAAATAATCCAAGTATCAAAAATGAGGAAAACGCACCCCTGTACCGGCCGGCCTTGATTCCAATGGCGGCAATTTCCAGGGTCTTTTCCTTGTACCTGAACATCTCAAAAAACTCGTTGGTGTAGGCCTTCACGCTCTGGATGCCCTGAAGAGTCTCCTCCACAATGGTGTTTGAATCGGCCACGGCCCGTTGGGCTTTCCGGGAGTACCTTCGAATAAACCTGCCGAAGAAAACAGCCGCCAGAACCACACCCGGGATAATGGCCAACATAAAGAGAGTAAGCTTGAAAGAGGTAAAAGTTAAAAGTGCGATTCCTCCCACAATGATGATCACCTGTCGCACAAATTCGGCCAGTGTAGAGGTCATGGTCTCCTGAAGCAGCGAGATATCTGAGGAGATTCTGCTGTTTAATTCTCCCACCCTCCTTTTGTCAAAAAACTTTACTGGTAAGCGGATCAGATGGTTATAGGTATCCTGGCGCAAATCGGCAAGAGATCGCTCGGTGACCTTTACAAAAAGGATAATTCTAAAGTAGGAGAATACCGCCTGGACAATAAGTATGCCCACCAGCAATAGGGCAATTCGATTTAGATCCTCTCCCAGATTTCCTTCGTTTCCCGAGTTTACCAGATCGCCCAGAAGCTTGGGGAAGGCCAGGTTGGAGATGCTCGATCCGAATAGGAAGAAGAGGCCAGTGATGTAAATAACCTTGTAGGGCTTTATATAACTATAAAGTTTTAAGGCATTCCTGAGTCCGGAGAGGGTAATTTTTTTCTTGGGAGCGTGATCGTCTGGCCGCATTCACATGATTAATTGTTTGGTACAAAGATAGCAACATTACTCTTGCTTCTTTACCTCGCAAAACTACCAGGTCCTGTCCTTCAGATAGACATCCAGATCCTCTTTGGACATGGGCAGTTCATCAGAGCTTTCCTCAACCCATTCGAGAAAGGCGGCTTTGATTTCGTCGGACCAGCGGCCATCTATCTGGCCGGGTGTATAGACGCCTTCTCTGAGCATCTGATGACCAAACATATCCCTGAGCATTATAAATTCTGCCCTGTCCACTACTTCCTCAGCCAGGTGGGCAGGGATAAATAATACGCCAGTTTTTTTGGCCAGGACCACATCACCCGGAAAGACGGTAACATGGCCTATACGTATGGGAACATTAATACCCATAAGCATGCTCTCCGTCAGGTAAGAGGGATCGAATCCCCTTACAAAGGCATTAAATCCTTCGATTTTGGAGAGCCCCTCCATGTCGCGCGATCCGGCATCGAATACCACCCCGTTCCCGGAGTTGGCGTAGATGGCATTTCCCAGGTTATCGCCGATTAAGGTACCATCCACCACTTTCCCGAATCCATCGGCCACATAGACGTCGCCCTGCTGAAGTGCATCGATGGGCCAGGAGTTCATGGCACCCACGCGGCCCATTTCTTGTCCTCTGGCTGTAAGGCGTTCCATCACTTCTGGTCTTTTGGGCATATACTTGGCAGTAAGTACGCGGCCCACAACGGGCACCTCTTCATGCAAGATTGCCCAGTTCCCTTCAAACTGATTGTGATATCCTTTGGACCGTAGCACCCCCCAGGCCTCTTCTATGGAGACTTTTCCGATTCTCTCCAGTATCTCATCAGCGACTTTGGGTCGTCCGTCGTCAAACCTTTCACCTTCCCACTCCTGGGTCAGGTAAATTAGCTCCTCAGCGGAGTTAAAAAATTGCGCCTCAGATTCACTTATGAATCCAAATACAAAAACAGCAAGAAACAGATTGATTTTTTTCATTGTATGAAGTTCTTAATTCGATTTTTCAGCAGCCCGGCGCCACCAGGTGGCCAGTGAGCTACCGGTTATATTCATCATGGGACCAAACACGGCAGGTGCCAGTCCAATAGTGGCTACGCGTCCCATCTGTAGTGCAATGCCCGAGGCGAGACCTCCGTTTTGCATGCCCACTTCCAGGGCAATGGTTCGACAGGATTTTTCATCCATTTTGGCCAGTTTGCAGATCCAGTATCCCAGGAAATATCCTGTGGTATTGTGGAGCAGACAGGCCAGGACCAGGAGGAATCCAATTTCCAGGAGACTGTCTCTTCCTGCGGCCGTAATCACAACAATGATCACTCCGATCCCTGCCATTGAGACAAATGCCAGCACTTTATCCAGTGAAGATTTACTTCCTTTTGCAAAGTTTTTGTAAAGCAAGGAAGCCACCAGGGGAAGAACCAGGAACCACAGAAGGTCTTTTCCCAGTTGCATAAATGCTGCCTGGGTGGTGATCTCCTCTGTCTGGAAGAGAATCAGGTTTTTACCGGCAATAATCAGCAGGTAAACCACTCCCTGGATCACTATGCTCCGGAGCTTCTCTTTGTTATATGCCACTGCATTAAACATCAGTCCGGCCACTATGGGAAGGATCACAATATTGATAATGCTCAGCATCATGCTCCAGAAGTCGATGGGTACAAATTGTCCAGCCAGCAGTTTCATCAGGGAAGGAGTGATCAGAGGGGCAAGCATGGTGGCTATAGCCGTGAGGGTAACCGATAATGCCAGGTTGGCTTTGGCTATAAATGACATCACATTGGAGGCCAGTCCGCTGGGGGAGGAACCTACCAGAATGATTCCAGCAGCGATCTCCGGAGGAAATCCAAAGGTGGTGGCAATGGTAAAACCCACTATAGGCATGATGGTAAACTGACATGCCAATCCAATGAGAACACCTTTTGGCATCTTTATTACACCCGCAAAATCCCTGGAACTCATCTGGGATCCCATTCCAAACATGATCACCTGGAGCAGCGGAACGATGGTTGCTTTTAATTCAAAATCTCCCCACTTAAGAAAGTAGCCGGGATAAAACATGGAGATGCTTACCGCCGCTAAGATCATAATGGTATAGGAAAACCCCTTTGAAATGGGATTACCCCTTACCCCAAAGGCAAGGAATACGAAAAATGAAATTAACAGGGGTCCCAGGTATGGTGATTTGTCGGTAAAATAGGCTACCATGAACAGAATCATGGCCAGTGCGGCCATTCCGAGTAATACTTTATAGTGATTAGGGCGCATAGTAAAAAATATAGGGGAAGATATAAAGTATTTTGATAATTTGTATGCCGAAACCATTTTATCGCAACCATGAAACAAAATAACAACAGGCGCACTTTCCTGAAAAAAGCAGGATTGGGTGGATTGGGACTTGGAATTGTTATGAACTCGCCTTTAGAGGAACAATTGGATTATCTGACCCAGGACGTAAGTCGTTATTCGGGTCCCTCCGACCTGGAAATAACCGACCTCCGTATTGCCCAGGTGGGGAACATACCCATTGTAAAGATCTATACCAACCAGGGAGTACATGGGCTGGGTGATGTTCGCGATGGAGCAGATAAGAGATATGCCCTTATGCTTAAGAGCCGGATCCTTGGGGAGAATCCATGCAATGTGGAACGGATCTTTAAGATTATAAAACAGTTTGGGGATCATGGCAGACAGGGAGGTGGCGTGTCGGGAGTGGAGATGGCGCTCTGGGACCTGACCGGGAAGGTATACGGTGTTCCCATCTACCAACTATTGGGAGGGAAATACAGGGAAAAGGTGAGGATCTATGTGGATACCCCAACGGTCAACAATCCTGAGGAGTTTGCCAGGAGAATGAAAGGAAGAATTGATCAGGGTTTTACCATTATGAAAATGGATATCGGGATCGGACTTATTAAAGATATTCCTGGTACCCTTACCAATACCGAACCCTGGGGAGAGATGCGGGGATGGGAACAGGAGAAGGGATCTTATGGTTTAACCAAGCATCCTTTCACCCGGGTACAGATTACCGAAAAAGGCATTGCTGAATTGGTTAAATACGTGGCAGCCATGCGCCAGGAAGTGGGATGGGAGACCCCGGTGGCCATCGATCATGTGGGACACATGGGTGTGAATAGTATGATTCGACTGGGAAAAGCATTTGAACCTTATAACATCGCCTGGCTGGAGGACCTGATCCCCTGGCAGTATACAGACCAGTGGAAGGAGATCAGTTTGGCTATCGATGTACCCACACTTACCGGGGAGGATATCTACCTGAAAGAAGGATTCAGGGATCTGATTGAGAAAAGGGCAGTGGACATGGTGCATCCCGATCCGGTTTCGGCGGGTGGGTACCTTGAGACCAAGCGAATTGGTGATTTTGCAGAGGAGAATGGAGTGGCCATGGCGCTGCATCATGCCTCTTCTCCTGTCTCATTTATGGGTTGTGTGCATACTGCTGCAGCGACTGAAAATTTTGTGGCGCTGGAGCATCACTCGGTAGATAAGACCTGGTGGGAGGATCTGGTGACGGGGCTGGATAAGCCCATGGTGAAGGATGGGTATGTAAGGGTTCCGGAAAAGCCCGGATTGGGACTTGAGTTAAATGAGGAGGCAGTGAAAGAGCATCTTCACAAAGACGAAGAGTTGTTTGCTCCCACAGAGGAGTGGAACCAGCGTACCTCCTGGGACAGGCAATGGAGTTAAAAAAAACAAATTCCTCATGAAGAAATTATTCTGGTTTGGGTGTGTTGTATTTTGGCAGGTGAGCACCCTTGCATCACCTTTAAACCCTGTTAAATTAAGCTGCGAATACCTTTCCAATCCACAGGTGGTGGATGTGATTCACCCCAGGTTAGCCTGGATCAATCTGGCGGCGGAAGGAGTCAGGGGGGAAGTCCAATCGGCCTGGCAGGTAAGGGTGGCCTCCTCGGAAGAGGGCCTGAAGGAGCCTGATTTGTGGGACAGCGGGAAACAGGATTCAGATCAGTCGACCCGTGTGGAATATGGGGGAAAGAAACTTACATCAAGAGTGGAGTGTTGGTGGCAGGTGAGGACCTGGAATCGGGTAGGAGAGGTCTCTGACTGGAGCGAACCGGGCTTCTGGCGGATGGGTTTGCTTGCTCCCAACGATTGGAAAGCCAGCTGGATAGGAGCCCCATGGGATGGGGAAGAAGCTCTTCCCAAACCTGGGGGAGGACCCGATGGTAAGCCCAATGAATATGGACCGCCGGCCCCGCTCCTGAGGAAGGGTTTTGAGGTGAAGAGGGAGGTAGAAAAAGCAGTGGCTTTTGTTACCGGACTGGGTTATTTCGAGCTCTATCTGAACGGTTTGAAGGTGGGTGAGGATCTCCTTGTCCCCAACCAGACTAATTACGGAAAGCGGCCCCAGCTAATGGACGCACTGATCTACCTGCCTGATGATTTTCGGGATTACAAAGTGATGTATCTGGCTTATGATGTAAAGGAGCAGATTACTTTGGGCCAGAACGTGATCGGAGGAATCCTGGGGAATGGCTTTTATAATCCTGCCAAGTTCTGGGCCGCGGCGTATGGATCCCCCAGATTTTTGTGTCAGCTGCATATCACCTATACAGATGGAACCCAGGAGGTGATTAAAAGCGATCAAACCTGGAAAGCATCCAGGAGTGCCATCGATATGAATATGGTTTACTACGGGGAGCATTATGACGCCCGTAAAGAGCAAGCAGGTTGGAGTACCTCTTCATTTGACGATTCAGAATGGGAAGGAGTTTCTCTCCGAAAGGCTCCCTTTGGGAGGATGGTGGCACATACGGCTTACCCCGACAGGGTCACAGAAAGGATCTCTCCAGTCTCCATTGAAAATCTTGGAGAGGGTCATTTTAAGGTTGATTTTGGAGTGGAGATTTCGGGATGGGTTCGCCTGAATGGAGTGGAAGGGCCTGCGGGTCATCAGGTCCGGATTTTGCCCAATGCCAATAACTATTCAGGAGAGAATTTATACACTTTTAAAGGGGAAGGGCCTGAGAATTATGCACCCCGATTTAACTGGTTTGTGTTTAGCGGAGTGGAGATTACCAACTGGCCAGGAGAGCTTACCAAAGAGATGGTGACCGCAGAGGCAGTAAACACCTTCATCGAACCATCGGCCACATTTGAGACTTCCAATCCGCTCTTTAACGAGATTAATAAGATCTGGCGAAGGAGCCAGACCGACAATATGCATGGAGGCGTGGCCAGTGATTGTCCTCACCGCGAACGTTCACCCTACACAGGCGACGGACAGATTACCTGTATCACGGTACTTCACAATTTTGATGCAAAGAATTTTTATCAGAAGTGGGTGCAGGATATGCTGGGTGCGCAGATAAAATCCACCGGATATGTTCCCAACGGTGCCCCCTGGCAACCTGGATGTGGAGGAGGACCTGCCTGGGGAGCAGCCATCTGTGTCATTCCCTGGGAATATTATATGCACTATGGATCGGTGGATATGCTTAAAGACAATTTTGAGGGCATGAAAGGCTATTTGAATTACATGCAAACCTGGGTAGATGAAAAGGGTATCATGTTCTCTAAGAGAACAGATAAGAATGGGGCGATTTTAAAATGGTTTAACCTGGGAGAGTGGGTTCCTCCCGGTGAGTTTATTCCTGATGAGATGGTGCACACCTTCTATTTATGGCATTGTGCTTCCATCACAGCAAAGAGTGCGGCTATCCTTAGAAATAGCACAGAGGCCAAGCAATACAGCGCTCTTGCGGAACGAACTAAAAAGGCTTTTCACCTCAGGTTCTTCGATGAAAAGAAGGGGACCTACGGAGATGCCGGAGGGAATATACTGGCCTTAAAAATGGGAGTTCCCGATGCACAGTATGAAAGGGTGGTAGAGGCTCTGAAAGAGGGGCTCAGAAAGAGCAAGGGACATCTGGATACAGGGATCGTTGGAACCCGGTTCTTTTTTGAGGTGCTGGCCGAAAATGGACTCAATGACTTGGCTTATGAGGCTCTTAACAAAAGAAGTGAACCGAGCTTTGGCCGATGGGTGGAACTGGGTTCAACCACCACCCGCGAACGATGGGATGAGAAAAGCTCTTTCAACCATCCCATGTTTGGGGGAGGTCTTGTATGGTTTTACAGAAACCTGGCTGGCATGCAGGCCGATCCTGATCAACCAGGTTACCGTCATTTGATTTTCCGGCCCCAACCTGTGAAAGAAATGGATATGGTGAGCTATTACAATCAAACACCATACGGAGAGGGAGGAATAAGCTGGGAAAAGGGTGCAGACACTTTCGACATGCAGGTTAGCGTTCCGGTGAGTTGTTTTGCCACAGTTCATGTTCCGGCCTCTGATCCTTCAAAAGTTTTTGAAGTAAAAAGCCGGGCAGATGTGGTCACGGGGATTCTATTCAAAGGGATGGAAGAGGGCTATGCCGTCTATGAAGTGGAGAGCGGGAGTTACCACTTTAAAGTTTTTGAATAGGATTAGTCCAGTTCGCGGTGCCAGAGGGTAACCTGTACATTCTGACTCTCTCTGAGATGGGCAGCCAACTTTTCTGCACAGTATACCGAGCGATGCTGTCCCCCTGTACAACCAAATCCCACCATCAGGTGTGAGAAATTGCGTTCTTCATACTTGTCTACCGACATATCCACCAGGGCGAAAGAATTGCTCAGGAATTCGTTCACATCGGCCTGCACATCCAGATAATCAATGACTGGTTTATCCTTTCCTGTGAGACATTTATAGGCTTCCAGTTTCCCAGGATTGGTGACAACCCTGCAATCAAAGACATAACCTCCGCCGTGTCCGTGCGGATCATCCGGTATGCCATGTTTGTAGCTAAAGCTGTTGATATGAACGGTAAGGGTGGATTTCCTTCCCTCTTTGTCCTTAAACCTTTTTAGTTTGGGTGCTGAAATCAGGTGCTTATACACTTTCAGGAGAGTGGGTATCTCAATGGAGAAGTCCACATGTTCAAGGATCCATTTCAGGTCATTCAGGGCATAGGGTATACTCTGCAAAAAGTGGGTCTTTTTCTCATAGAATCCCCTGAATCCGAAGGCTCCCATGGCCTGCATAATCCGGATTAAGACGTAACTATAGAAAGATTCCCGAAACTTTTGAGGATCAACACCCGGATAATTGACCAGTCCATCGATATAGTGTTCCAGCAGCTCTTCCCTGATTTCAGGGGGCAGATCGGCTTTGGAGTCATAGAGCAAGGAAGCCACATCGTACTGAAGCGCTCCTTTCCTTCCTCCCTGGTAATCGATAAAACAGGGCTTCCCATCCCGCAGCATTACATTCTTGGACTGAAAATCGCGGTATAGGAAATAGTTGGTATCCTGAGCAAGGAGGTATTCAATAAGGGTGTTATAATCATTCTCCAGGTTCTGCTCATTAAAGGGAATCCCTGCAAGTTTTAAAAAATAGTATTTGAAATAGCTAAGGTCCCATTGCATGCTCTGCCTGTCGAAGCTTGAACGTGGATAGCAAAGCGAATAATCCAACCCCACCGATCCTGTAATCTGGAATTTTTGCAATTCAGTAAGTACATCTTTGTAAACTTCTGTGAGCTGAGCAGGGAAGCTGCCATTGTCCCTAACCTTAAACTGGTAGTCAAAGAGGGTCATATCCCCCAGGTCTTCCTGCAGATAGGCATTGTTCTCGAGGTCGATCAGGTAAATCTCCGGCACGGCCAATCCCTTGGACCGAAAATGTTTGCTAAAGGAGATAAAAGCCTCATTTTCCTCCCGGTCCAGGTTGATGGCACCAATTACAGTGGTCCCTGTTCCCGAAATGCGGTAATACTCCCGGGGAGATCCCGAAGCCGGTAATTTATTAACTGAAGTAATTTCCTCTCCGCACCACCTGTGAAACAGGTCGTTCAACAATTCTAATCTGGTCTGGCTCATGGTCGAAACTCTCTTCTTTTCTGTCTGCTAGAACAAAGATATTTATTTCTTTGTTGCAGATTCAACCAGCTTTTTAACATGTAGGGTAATGGGCAGATTTGTGGCGCCAAATGAATTGGAGGCTTCGGTGTAAAGTGCTGTTAATCCATCTTCATTTTCGCTAAAAGCAGTCGGATCGTTAAGGGCCACAAGCGCTGCCTGAGCCAGTTGAGAAAGATGCTCAGAATGCGGCCGTATCTCCAACAACCTGGGATTA
>PVMS01166688.1_pt1 | contig 12721 bp, 13 predicted proteins | sample 1853461 | NCBI WGS metagenome assembly PVMS01 (sample SAMN08582032, study PRJNA380276) | Marine sediment metagenome, whole genome shotgun sequencing project. | isolation source: ocean sediment barecode stripped | collected 2017 | reverse complement strand
TCAAACGGCACAGTTATCTACTCTTCTTGTAACTACTCCGGTTTAACGTCCCGGAGTAGTTACAACTTTTTTGAATCCAACCCGTTGTTAATCAACCTTTGAAAATGCCTTTGCTTTCGAATTGCACACCGGACATTGCTCCGGGGGCTCATTTTCACAGGTATACCCACATACGGAGCAGACATAATAGTCTACTGCTTCAGCCGTCCCCAGGTTATCCAGGGCTTTTTGATAAAGCCCGGCATGAATCTTCTCGACCTCATTGGCATAAGTAAAAGAGCGCTCAGCCGCTTTCTCGCCTTCATCCTTTGCCAGCTGAATCATATCCGGATACATGTTTTTGAATTCGTGGGTTTCTCCGTCAACGGCAGATTTCAGATTTTCCGCTGTTTTTCCGACACCCTTCATCGCGTTAAGGTGGGCGTGGGCGTGTACGGTTTCCGCCGCAGCCGCAGCTCGGAACAGTTTAGCCGCCTGGGGATACCCCTCTTTATCCGCCTGTTTGGCAAATGCCAGATACTTGCGGTTGGCCTGTGATTCCCCGGCAAAAGCTTCCTGTAGATTTTCTTGTGTCTTACCCATAGTGATTCTCCTTGAATATTAATTAATGAATTATCGCCTAATGCCCCATTCCCTGCAACATCATAAGAGAAATTCGGGCAACATCTTAACTAAATTTTAAAAATATTTCCCAGCCTATACCAACTTCCTCACGGACTCTAACACTTCATCATAATCCGGCTCGTTTGTTACCTCCTTAACGGTTTGAATGTATTGAACTGTCCCTTCTTTATCTATAACAAACACAGCTCTTGCAAGTAAACGCAGTTCCTTGATCAAAACACCGTAATCCATACCAAATGAAGCATCAAAATAATCAGAAAGGGTTGTGACTTTTTCCACCCCTGCAGCGCCGCACCAGCGTTTCTGGGCAAAAGGAAGGTCCATACTGACAACAATGATTACGACATCCGGCCCCAGGTTTCCAGCTTCCTCATTAAACCGCCTGGTCTCTATATCGCACACCGGCGTATCCAGAGACGGCACAGAAACAATAACACAGACCTTACCCCGAAACGATGAAAGTTTCACCGGCGAAAGATCGTTGTCGCGGATCTCGAAATCCGGTGCCGATTCCCCAACCTGCGGCAGATTCCCGACCAGTGTCAATGGGTTCCCTTTCATGGTGATGATTCCTGTATGTTCTTCCATTTTTTCCTCCATTAAAAAAGACATATGCAAAATGCAATTGTAAAATACCCTTGATCCCAAAAGAATTGCCGCTATCAAAACAAACTTCCATGTAAACCCCAAACTGACCAGCCGAGGGGTCTCTATTTAAAAGGCAGCATCACCCGTGACAAACGGTGCTACGCCCTGTATCTATCGATTTTCTAGCAACGTAAAGGCACATAAGGGTTCCTTTGAGCGGAAGAGTATCCTCTTTGGTTCCCTAAAACGAATAGCGTACACAGGTGCCGTCCATTTAAAACGACTCTCAAATATGCGGCCTTTTAAATAGAGACCCCTCGGCCGGTCAGTCGCGGATTAATGAGGAATTACCCTCAAAAAAGATATTTGAACTCATACCTAAAGTTTCTTGAAGTCAAAACCCTCCGATAATATATCATCCTTTATTTGAGAAACATCTTTTTTGCCAGATATGGCTTTGGTAATCTTATCAAACCCTTTCGTATCTCCAAGCATGATGCAGCCAATGATCTGACCATTTTCAAGAACGATCTTTTTGTAGACACCCTCACCCGTAACTACGCTTGATTCATAGTCTCCCTCCGCATCGATATTGCCGGCAGACGCCAGATCAATTCCGGCTACTTTGAGTGTGTTTGCCATGGTAGTGCCTTGATAACTGGCTTCACCTCCCGCCATATTGGTTCCGGCTATTTTCCCCTGCTCCATTGCGGCCGACCATATGCCATACGGCATACCACGGAACTCAGCCACATCACCGGCTGCAAAGATATCAGCCCGGTTTGTATTAAGATGTTCATCTACCTTGATCCCTTTTTCACACTCCAGACCCAAAGGCTCAGCCAGGTCCATAGTGGGACGGACGCCTGCTGATACAATGACCATCTTTGCCGGCAGAGTCTCTCCTCCCTCAAGCAGCACACCATCTACCGGACCGTCTCCAGCGATTTCCTGCGTCTTTGCACCGAGTCTGAATGAAAACCCCATTTCTTCCATAATCCCCTGGAGTCCACCCGCACCGGCCTCATCCAGCTGCCGCGGCAAAAGTCTGGGGAAAAATTCAACGATGGTCACCTTCTTTCCCAGTTTCCGGATGGCATTTCCCGCTTCAAGACCCAGCAAGCCCCCACCGATGAGGACAACATCTTCAACATCATTTGCATAGGATGAAATATCACGGGCATCCTGAATGGATCGGAGAGCAAATACGCCCTTCTTATCAGACCCGTTTATGGGTGGAACAAACGAATGGCTTCCGGCTGCAATCAGGAGAAAATCGTATGAAATATCCTGGTTATTTTCTGTCACAATCACCTTTTTCAGGGGATCGGTATCAACAATTCTGGTTTTGAGGATAAGATCAATGCCCCGATCCTTATACCACTGTTCATTTTTAGCGATTAATGACTGTTCATCAATGTCGCCGGAAATATATTCATTGAGTCGAATTCGGTAATAGAAGGGCAAATTCTCTTCTGTTATTATTGTAATATTCCCTTCTTTATCCAACTGTCTGATATTCTCAGCAGCAGTCGTCCCGGCAACACCATTTCCGATGATTACATAATTTGTCATAGGGTGGTCCTCCTTCATTTTTTTAAGACACTAAATTGAATAAAAAATCAGCGATTCTTTAGGGTATCAATTGATAAATAGAATGTCTCATCACAACCTTTATCCTATAGTTGCAACGTTAGGGTTTGACGGTCTCGTAAAAAGTCCAATATCTGCGTTACGCTGCATCCTGTGCCTGTCCCGCCTATCGTGGCGGGATCACTGCGGCGTAGGATAACTACGCCTCATTCCTCAGGATTTGCAAGCCTTGATCTTGAACATTTTACGAAACCGTCGAAATTCGGACTTTTTACGGTTTCATCAGGGTTTAGGGACCCTTATAATATTCCGGGTACAGCACTTTTGCACAAACAGGGCACAATCCATGAGTAAAGACCGTACCAGAATTATTTCCAAAGTATTCTTCAACCGTTTCCCAATAGCCCTCGTCATTTCTTATATTTTTGCATTTCGCACACATGGGAAGCATTCCCTGCAGGGTTTTGACTTCGGTTTGCAACTCTTCTATAATCGTCTTATTTTTCAATAATTCGCTGCAATCCCTGATTTCTTCTATCACATGGGTGACACGCCCATTGTCTTTTGTGAACGGGGATGCGATAATTTCTTCCCATCTGGCTGTGCCGTCCGCAGATAAATGTTTATGAATAACACGGGTTCGTTCCCCCGTCTCAAATACGGCCTTTACCGGACATTCCACACCACTTTTGAAGCATGGTTCTTTGTTCAGATGGGTTATTTCATAGCAATGCTTTCCAATTATCTGATCCAGGCCCTTTTTAGTTACTAAACAAGCCGTCCCATTGGCATTATCGATACGATAATTACGATCTACGACTATGACGGCCTCTTGAAGACTATTTATTATTTCAAGATATTTTTCTTTCTCCACAATTCCTCCAGCGCTGAAACCCATTCGGATTCAAAAATAAAGGCAAAGGTCATTATGATTCACTTTAAGTGGGGATTCTAATTAAACAGCTAATGACCGGCATCGGATTATAGTATGGAAAGCACATGCTTTTCGATTTCATTTTTGGGTAAAGCACCAACCAGCGTATTTACTAACCTGCCGCTGTTAAAAAGGAGCATGGTAGGAATACTTTTAACGGCATATTTCGAAGCCGTAACAGGATTTTCATCCACATTGAGTTTTGCAATCTTTATTCGGCCTGCGTATTCCCCGGCAAGCTGCTCAAGGACAGGGGCGATCATACGGCATGGACCACACCAGGGGGCCCAGCAATCCACCAGAACAGGCCCCGATTCTCCAAGGACCTCTTTATCAAATGCGCTATCGGTTATATCTACAGGCCGATCCGGTGTCTTTTTCCCTGACAACGGATTCTGACACTTTCCACAGATGGGGTTATCATTTATCTTGTTTTTAGGGATCCTGTTTTTTGTCCCGCACTTGCTGCATGCAATAATTATTTTGTCGTCTGCCATGGGATCTCCTGCAAATAGATTAGAACATTTTTTCCGCAGGTCTTCTCTCAGGAATGTATTCATGGGGAATCTCTCCACTATTCCACTCTTTTGAAACGTATAAATTGCAGTAACAACTTCCGAATTCTTCAACGTCCTCTTCTCTATAAGTGCAAGGACAGATAATATCCTGATCCTTCTTGCGATCACCGGATGCCAGTCTGCAGGGGCAACAGGTATAGCCATAGCGGTCTTTGTTTAAAAGAAGACCCTCAAGGAGTTCAAAATCTCTTTCTTTATAAAAAAAAAAAAAATAACCTTTTGGTTCCTGAACTTTTTTTAGCCTCTCATAGAGTTTCTCAGTATCACTCATATTCCAAGAGCCTCCTTGATCTCATTTTCCTTGAAGCCGGCAATAACCTTGTCCCCGATAACAATCGTTGGAAAAGAACATTTTGGGTTCCATTTTCTCACATCCTCCAGGATGGCCTTCCTTTCATCACCCTCAAGCAAATCAACATCCTCAAAATCGTATTTAACCGCGCAGTCATTCAAGAATTCCTTTGTAGCGCTACAATGACTGCATGTACTGAGGGTATATAGCTTAACAATTTTTTCCATGCACAACTCCTTTTTATTGGTAATATTGATGTCTGGGAGGATTGGCAACTGACTTTTCCAATGCCTTCTCGGCTAAATCCTTAATCCGAAACTTCAGAATTTTATGATCTATATAGATCTGGATTTCTGATCTGTCCTCCCTGAGTTTTTTAAGACAAGGGCCAGCCTCTTCCATATCCATCAGACCGCTAATCCATGCTGCCAAACCTCTTACATTCGCATCTTTTGATTCAAGATAAGGGATCAAATATTGAGCAGAATCCCGAATGAGATGAGGTTTTACCTGAGCCAGTCTTCCAATTCCCCATAAAAGACCCCGCTGCAACATCTCATGCTCCAGATAATTGCCGTCTTCCCTTGTATAGGACAATAATATATTGGCATATTCCTCAGCAAGAGGATCACTACAGGTCAGGATCTCACCCATGGCCTCAGGAGAACCCCAGCCGATACCTCCCGATTCGTCATTGAGGTTCCACATGAGCCGCCGCATAACCACCCTTGCTGCTTCCATATCATATTCCGCGATTTTTGCGACCACAACCCCCATTGCAGTGACAGCGGCCCATTTTATTTTTTGATTAGGATTGTATAAAAACGAAAAGAGAGGATTGACCACCTTGAACGCCGGGATCTTATCCAGTCCTGCCAATACGGACTTCGGATCCTCTGATTTCAAGATTTCTAAAATCTTCTGCTTAAGGGCACGCCCGCCTCTCCTTTCATTTTCCATTTTCATTCGCTTGCGCTACACGTCATAATATCTCATTTCAATTGAGTGTTTTCCCCAAACAGGGCGTTGAAATTAAATATATGGAGGCCCATCAGATTCTTCCCATGAGATACAATCGACCGGACAGACGCTGATTCCTTCCTGAACACAATCTTCGGGGTAGGATGGCAAATCAATCACTATGATATACCCCGTTTCCGAATTCATCTTAAAAACGTCCGGGCAGACTTCCAGGCATGACCCGCAATCCGTACATTCCCCTACGTCAATAACCGGAATCATGATTATTTCATCTTCTCTTTTTTCCATTTAATATATTCACCATGGGTTATAAAGGGACCCAGTGCCGGATCACAATTTTCAACCCCCTCCTTCTTGCAAAGATCACAGCGACTCTTGCAACATATCTGGCATTCGAGGCAATCGGGACATTTTTCTCTCCCGCCAGACGTCAACGGCACTGCGCCGCCTTTTTTTTGGTTACTTGTTGCCACTTTTCAAAACTCAGCCCTTTAAAGAGGTAAGGCTATTGGTTAAAAACCTTACATGTTTCATCTCTTCTTTAATTATAACGTCGATTTTTTCTTTGCCAAGGTCCTCCGGGACAAGGTCTTTCATCCCGAGGTACAGTGCAATGGAACCCCATTCGCGATTGATGGCTGCTCTCAGTATTTTTGTGGTCTTTGCCTTTTCTGACATGGCATCTGATAAAACAAAGTCTTCTTCTGCCTCATTATCAAATACATGCAAATCAGCCATAGCATGCAAATACAATGCGGTTTCTCCTTCGGGGTCAAAAACTGTTGCCTCCTTCTCATGCTCGGACAAATCCTTCCTCATAAGATTGAAAACTTTTTCATGTGCTTCTTCCATTGCTGCAAAATCAAGGAGCATTTTCTGAACAAGAGCATTTGATATTTCCTCACTCATCTGCCTATAAAATTTCGCTCCATTTCTTTCAATTCGGCAAGCTATCTCAAAAATTTCATCTGCATTGAAATCGAAACTCATACCTTTCAACTCCTTTTACTAAAGCTCCTGTTTGGCACCATCCCCCGGCAATGATATGATGAAGGATGTGCCATCTCCAGGATGGCTTTCAACATTGATCTCACCTCCATGCTCATTTATGATCTGTTGGACATACGTTAATCCTAAACCGGTCCCCCCGGACTTGGTCGAAAAAAAGGGGTCAAAAATACGGTCTATAAATTCCGGCGTTATGCCATCACCATTGTCTTTCACCTTTATGACTATTTTTTCATGGATAATATGCGTGGAGATGCGGATAATACCGTTCTCCTTTGCCGCTTCTGATGCATTCATGTAAAGGTGCGTTAGAGCGACCCCAATCAGTCTTTTATCTATTTTTACCAGGCATGGGGTCTTTTCAAAATTAAGTTTAAATTCTGTTTTTCTTTTCCTTAGAAAATCTTTTTTAAAAATTTCAATACTTTTAACGACGACCTGGTTGACATCAATTCTTTCAAGTAATATTTCTCTTTTCTGGGCAATCTCTTCAAAGTCCCGAACCAGTCTTTCAAGCCTTCCAGCCTCCTGTAACAGGATGTCCCAGTCTTTCTGTAACGAATTTTCAAAATCCATCTGCTTCGATATTCGTTTTACAAGCCCCCCGATCACTGTTATAGGATTTCTGATCCCATCTGCCACTCCAAGTGCCATTTCAGCGATACATGCTTGTCTATCCGATCGAAGGATTATCCTTTCAATCTCTCCGTTTTCATTTGTCCGGCATGTAGCCCCATAAATCATACGTTGCTCTTTTAATATCCGTTCAAAACTAAGAGCAATTTGAAGGATAGTCAAATCAAGAGTTGTCCTCTGTTCTTGTGACAAATTTTCTGTGTTTAACTGATAACAGAGCAGGGCAACGATCCCCTGCATGCTCTTTATGGGTTCACATAAAAGATCATTAATTGCTTCAACTGCATACGGCTCTTCATTACCACTTATACCCGAGAATAGGACGTCCAAAGAGCAGGGCCATTTATTGCTATCTGAAATGACAGATTTACTTATCTCAGTAAAGTTCGCATTCCTAAGTGAAGTCCCTGTTTCACCACTTAACTCAAGTTTTGAGTTGTTTCCCAGAAAAAAAATAGATACATAGGCAAAAGGAAATACCTGTGGCAGAATTTCCGTTATTATAGAAGACAAGGCGATTACGCTATCCGCTTTTGTTGTCCGGCCAAGAAAAGCAGAGAGCCATTTTAGATCTTCTAGATAGCTGTTTCTTTCTATAGCCATTACATAATCCGTAGAAGCCACAAAATCCTTCGGCATATTGCCCACCACTTTCTATTTTTTACAAAAAGTTTCATTACAACCCAGATTTCCAACGAAAATCAGCAACTGCACCTGTCTTTTTTCCCTTCCTTGATTTCTTCTTTTTCCTCTTCCCCCCCGAACTTCTTCAATCCCATGGCCAGTTCGATCAACTTATTATTAACCAGATAGTTAATAGTATTTTTAGGATATGTTCCATCAGCCTTCAACACACCCGCCTTTTTTCCGGTAAGAATCTCGATGCCTTCATCAATGGTCTTAACGGCATAAACATGGAATTTCTTTTTTTTCACGGCCTCTACCACATCTTTCCTCAGCATGAGATCTTTGACATTGCTTTCAGGGATCATGACCCCTTGTGTTCCGATCAATTTCTCTTTCATGCAGCAACCGAAAAAGCCTTCTATCTTTTCGTTAACACCACCAATAGCCTGGACCTGGCCATTCTGATTTACCGATCCGGTTACGGCGATATACTGCTTAATGGGGACGTTGGAAAGGCTTGATAGCAACGCATAGATCTCTGTAGACGAAGCGCTGTCCCCGTCAACACCACCATAGGACTGCTCGAATGCAATGCTTGCACTCATGGTAAGCGGTTTATCCTGTGCGTATTTTTTCCTGAGATAACCGCCTAAAATCATAATGCCTTTATTATGGGTGCTGCCTGAAAGATCGGACTCTCTTTCAATATTGATAATCCCCGCACGGCCCATGGAAGTAGATGCCGTTATCCTCGAAGGCTTTCCGAACATATGGTCTCCAAGGCTGTAAACGGATAATCCATTGATCTGCCCCACCACTTCACCCTCCATATCGATCATCAGGGTTCCGCGATCGATCATCTCCTGAATATGTTCTTCAACCAGATTGGATCGGTAAATTCTGCTGTCAATTGCCCGTTCTACGTGCTGCACAGTAACGTCAGAGGCTTTTTCCTGCTCCGCCCAGTAATCGGCCTCCTGTATAAGATCTGTTATGGCAGGAAAACTGGTGGATATTTTTTCCTGTCTTCCTGTCATGCGCACAGCCTGCTCAAGCAATGCCGCAATTGCTGTATTGTTAAAAGGTTTCAGATTGTCCTCGTCTTGCTTCATTTTCACAAATTCTGAAAACTGCCTGATGGATTCCTCATTCTTGTCCATAGAGCTGTCAAAATCCGCTCTCACCTTGAATATCTTCGGTACATCCTCATCATAGGCCATTAAAAGATGATAGATATAAGGGTCGGTTATAATCGCCACCTTGGTATCTATTTGGACGGGCTCTGGTTTCAGTCCTGTTGTGGTAAACAAATAGAAGGGGTCATAGGTCTGAATCTCCATTTTCTTTGTTTTCAAAGCCCTTTTAAGTGACTGCCACACCCCTGGCTCAACTAAAACGTCAAGAAGATTCAATACCAGATAGCCTCCATTGGCCTTTACAAAAGATCCGGCATGTATCTGGCTGAAGTCTGTTTTCCACACCCCACTTCGATCAACAACTCTTTCGATACTGCCAAAAAGATTCCTGTATGTGGGATAAGATTCAACAATTACAGGAGGGCCGGTTTGATCCTCGTTATCAACCAGCAGATTGACCTGATACGGTTGAAAGGAATCCCCTTGAGGGAGCACATACGGCATCCCCTGAGTCTGCTGTTGAGACTGAGAGGAAAAAATATGAATATTTTCGCACATATCCTCAACAATGGCGTCGAGGTAGGCTTCTACTTTTTTGGTTTTATATCGATTTTTAAGAGGCGCAATCAACGCGCCCGACATTTTCAAAAACATCAAGCGATCCATTTCCTGCATTTTTTCCATGACTTCTTTCTGCAAATCTTTCAATCCTAGAAATATATGGTCAACTTCGTCTCTCAGCTCGACCTGCTTCTTCTTCTTTTCTTCGAACTCATCTTTTGGGAACCGGCCCTTTTCAACCATCTCTTCAACCTGGTCGATATGGATAGGATTGCCATCAACCAAGGGCATAACTTCCGGGCGCTTAACCGGCCCCAGCTGCATATCCACAAGGGCAAAACCATGCTCTCTTACTTTCGCGTCCAGATCTTTAAAAAACTCCTTCCCTTTTTTTTCATACTCCTCCATGATTTCTTTTTTTCTATTAAGATAGTCCTGGCTCTCAAAGAGCTGTGGGACTTCCTTTTTCAGGGCTTCAACAAAACCATGGACATCCTTTTTAAAATCTTGTCCCCTCCCGGAATCGAAATCCAAAAGAGTAGGGGCTTCAGGATTCTTAAAATTATTCACATAGCAAAGGTCATTGGGAACTTTTCCATCTTTTTGTGAGAATTCCTCAAGCAACTTTCTGACAGTAGACAACCTTCCGGATCCGGATGCCCCTGTGACAAAAACATTATACCCTTTTTTGTCGACACCCATGCCAAAACGAAAGGCCTCCACGCCCCTTTTCTGGCCGATAATCTCCTTAAGAGGTTTCAGATCTTCTGTGCTTTTGAAAGAAAGAGTAGCAGGATCAAGTCTCCATCTTAATTTTTCAACCGGAACTTCTTTGTCAGATTTCTTCCTGGGCATTTATCGTCTCCTCACTTATCACGAATATCGTATCTACAGAAAATGGCTCTCAGATCTCTATTTTCACAGTTCTGGTTTTCTTCTGCCTAAATTTGGGCATGAGTACGTTTAACATTCCCTTTCTATACGTTGCCCTGACATCCTCCACTACTATTCGACAGGGCAGGTGCAGTGTTTTGGAAAAGAAACCATATCTACGCTCTGTCCTGACAAAACCTTCTTCCTCGCTAACCCGGTCCTGCTTGATTTCACCTCTGATACTAAGGGTGCTGTCAGTGATATCAATTTTTATATCATCCGGATTCATTCCGGGAATTTCAGCATTAACAATCAAACTGTCCTCTGAATCAGTCAGGTCAATGCTGGGAAATTCTTTGACAGCTATCGGTAATGAAGACAGACCAAAGTCTCCCCATAACCGATCAAACATCCGATCCATATCTCTTCTTAGTTTTTCGACCTGCTGATTTCTCCATATAACCAGACCTGTCATTACGCTGTCTCCCTTTTCCAATACGGGTTAATCTGATCTTCAAATATACTGATAGCCGCTTCAGAACCCTGGCCGGCTGCGGTTACTATCTGTTTATACCCGCCCTCAACATCACCAGCCGAATATATGCCCGGGATATTCGTCCTGTGACGGTCATCCTTTTTAATGTACCCTTCAGGCGTAATTTCAACACCGCTTTTCTGCGCCAGATCCACGGCTGGCTTGTAGCCTATAGCGATAAAAACGCCATCCACAGACATAGTTGTTTCTTTCTTTTCCATGCTGTTATAAAGGACAACCCCTTCTACCCGTTTTTTACCTTGTATTTCTTTAATCTCAGTATTGAATAATATCGGTATTTTATTGGCATAAAGACTATTTGTTAGATACTCCTGTGCTCTCAGGGTATCCCGTCGGTGAACAAGAGAAACCTCTACACCAATATGATGAAGGTTCAGCGCTTCAGTGACCGCACTGTCTCCTCCACCCACCATCACAACTTTCTTTCCTTTAAACAGGGGACCGTCACAAGTACTGCAGTAGCTGACTCCGCTCCCTGACAGCCGCAACTCTCCCTGCACATCTAAATTGCTATGACTGGCACCGGTAGCCAGAAGTACGGCCTTTGTTTTAAATTTTCTGCGATTTGTTAAAATAACAAGAGGTTCTTCCGTTTGGATTTCCATAGCCTCTTCGCCTTGGAATATTTGCGTATATTCCAAGGCATGGCTTACCATTATATCAACCAGTGCCTTCCCGCCCACCTGGGTAAAACCGGGGTAGTTTTCCACCATCGGGGTCATAGCTACCTGGCCGCCTAAGGCCCCCCGTTCAATTATTACCGTACGAAGGCCGCTTCGGGCGGAATATATTCCTGCGGTAAGGCCGGCAGGACCTCCCCCGATAATTACAAGATCCGCGTCTACTTCAGCAGCATCACTTTCAGGGATGAACACGGTCTGCTGTTCCATTTTTTGAAGAGACGACATGAAGAGCTCTTCAGGTTGTGCACCGAGCGAGATCAATTCATCATTTACAAAGGTCTGCGGGACACTCTGGGCCGAGTATTTATCTGCCAGTTCAGGATTCGCCTGAATATCAATGATCTCAAGGGAAATCATCTCGGGTTTTTCAAGAACTGCTTTTGAGGCATTAACGACCTGCTGGGGACAATAGGGACAGGTTGGGCTAACAAAGATTTTAATGTTCCGTGGAGAATCAATCTTTTCTAATACGTTTAAAGATGCTTCGCTGATATCACTCGTTCTATAGCCAAACATTTTTAGAATTTCTACAAATGTCAGCGTCTCTTCACCGATAGGCGCCCCCAACCAGCGGATATTGTAATGTTCAGGATCAAAAAGCAGTGACGGCGAATATTCTACATTCCATTTATTAGCCATTTCATGGCTCAAATCATATTCCCTCAATGAAACCCTTGGCGCCAGTTGGCGAACCGCTCGGATGAGCTTCCGCGCTGCATCGCTGAATATATCATTTCTCAATGGAGTTGCAAAAAGAAGGAGGGGTATATCATTTGGCATATGCCCTAATATCTTAGCCAGTTCAGCCTGTGCCTGTTCGAGCACTGCCCTTTCCATGTTATCCTGAACTTGAGCACCATCAGACATTATTCTTTTCTCCCAAAGCTGAACCAACTTTAGTCGGGTAGAGCTTTCGCAATTTTTCGGCCCAGTTCATAGCACGCCCCTATTCCTTTTTCATTCGGTACGTACTGAATCCTGAGCCCGGGGTCGATAACATTGAAGCCCATTTCTTCCAGCTGACTGTTAACCAGTTTAACAGACTCTCCGC
>PVMS01105543.1_pt1 | contig 12725 bp, 14 predicted proteins | sample 1853461 | NCBI WGS metagenome assembly PVMS01 (sample SAMN08582032, study PRJNA380276) | Marine sediment metagenome, whole genome shotgun sequencing project. | isolation source: ocean sediment barecode stripped | collected 2017 | reverse complement strand
ATTTAATCAAGTTTGAATTCAAATACCTGGGATCATCTGTTACTTCTTTACCAATCCATTCAGGTATTTCAAATTTCTGATCTTCTGATTCACGTTCCAATTCAGCAACAATCAATCCTCGGTTTTCTCCGAAAAATTCATCAATTTCCCATACAAACCCCTTATAATCGACCTTGTAACGGTTTTTTTCTATAACAGGTTTTTCAACAAGTTCATCCAGCATAATATTGCATTCATCTTTTGGAATTTCATATTCAAATTCAAGGCGTGTTATTCCATCTGCAACTCCTTTAATTGTGAGAAAGCCTTTTTCATTAATTGTTCTAACACGAACAGTTCGTTCCCTGGCAGAATTCAAATATCCCTGACGATAATATACACCTTCTGCAAGATCGCGCCAGACATCATTTTTAAGGAGAAATTTTCTCTCTATCTCTATACCCATAATTTATATAATTGATTTAATCAAAGTGTTCATTTCATCGAAGCTTATTTTTTGCACCTTTGCTTTACCAATCTTTTCAAGAAAAACATAAAAAAGATTGCTGCCCTGTTTTTTTTTATCTTTTGCAGCAGCATTGATAATATCATCTGCACTGTATTCAAGGCTTGTTGGAAGATTAAGATCTGTTAAAAGATCAATGATTTGCTCAACATCTTTGCTGGTTATCAGACCTTTTTTTTGTGAAAACCTTGCTGCGGCAACCATGCCTATGGAGACAGCACTGCCATGTCCTCTCCTGCCAAGCTTTTCAATGGCATGGCCAATGGTGTGCCCAAAATTAAGTTTTCGTCTTTCCCCTGATTCTTTTTCATCTCCCTGCACTATTCCTGACTTGATTTTTACAGAATCAGAAACAAGCTTAAAAATTGTATCATAATCAAGTTTAAGTGCTTTTCCTGAGTTTTGTTCAATAAACTCAAACAGGTTTTCATCAAAAATGAGTGCGTGCTTTACAATCTCGGCAAGTCCGTTGGAGATCTGATTCTCCGGCAGAGTATTTAAAAGGTCGATATCACAAATTACAAATTCAGGCTGATTAAAAACTCCAACCATATTTTTATAGGAGTCCAGGTTAACACCGTTTTTTCCGCCAACACTTGCATCAACCTGGGATAATAATGAGGTGGATACAAAACCAAAGTTTACACCCCGTAAAAAAACAGAAGCTGCAAACCCTGCAATATCACATACAATACCACCGCCTATTCCCACAATAAAACTTGAGCGATCACAGGAATAGTGAATAAGCTCTTTTAAAATGGTTTCAACAGTTGCAAGGGTTTTAATTTTTTCTCCGGTTCCAATTGTTATGACGGGTACATCTGGAAAATCTTTTTGATAATAGTGTTTAATATTCTCATCGGTTATTATGATAATCTGGGTGGAAGGCAGGTATTGTTCAAGATTTTTAAGCTTTTCTCCCACATAAATGGATGAAAACCCTGAGTTGTGTTTTATAGTAAAAGTTTTTATCTTTTTTGAAGTTTCCATCAATTTTATCTTATCAGCTTCCGGCAATTGCATGGATGGAATGAATTTTTCCCATAAGAGTTGTAAACTGGTCAGGATACAAAGACTGCAGACCATCGCTAAGTGCTTTTTCCGGGTTGTCATGGACTTCTATCATTAAACCATCAGCATTTACAGCTGCTGCTGCATAGGCAAGTGATATGATCTGATCCCTTACTCCGGCTGCATGGCTTGGATCTACAATAACAGGAAGATGACTCTCTTTTTTCACAGCAGCAATAACGGAAAGATCCAATGTGTTTCTGCTGTGCCTTACAAAGGTTCTTATGCCCCGCTCACAGAGGATTATGTTTTTATTGCCTTCCTGCATAATATATTCAGCAGCCATAAGCCACTCTTCCAACGTTGCTGACATACCTCTTTTTAAAAGCATAGGTTTTTTTGATCTTCCTGCACGTTTTAAAAGAGCGAAATTCTGCATATTTCTGGTGCCTATCTGAACAAGATCAGCATACTCTTCAACAAGGTCAAAAGTCTCAACATCCAATACTTCCGTTGCAATGGGCAGACCAGTCTCTTTTCTGACTTTTCCCAATAAGTGAAGGCCCTGTTTGCCAAGGCCCTGGAAAGAGTAGGGAGATGTTCTTGGCTTAAAAGCGCCACCTCGAAATATCTGTGCGCCGGCTTTTTTAACAGATTGTGCAATAGATAGAACCTGGTTTTCAGTTTCAACGGCACATGGACCTGCAATAACAGGAAATTTTCCATTGCCAAAAACTGCGTCACCAACTTTAATTATTGTATTTTCTGATTTATATTTCCGACTGACAAATTTTACTAATGACATAAATTTCCTCCGCTTCAGGCTTTGTATCAGTATTAGAGCTTTAGAGCAACAAAAAAACCAGTATATTTGTACATAAAAAATATAATAAATTAAAATTATTTATTGCTTTTCGCAGGAGTGCAGGGTAGAGTTTGGTGATTATGCTTATTTAAATTAATATTGAATATTAATTGTTTTTTATATAAGGTTTAACGATGGAATATATACAATTAAAAAATGAGGCACCAGATGCAATAGAAGCACTTGCAGGAGGGATAGCCCACGATTTTAATAATCTTCTGTCTGCTATTAAAGGCAGGGCATCTTTGATGCTCAACAGTATAAAACCATCTGATCCATTATACAGACATATATTGGAAATTATCCGTTGTATTGACCAGGGCTCTGATATTGCAAACCAATTGCTTGGCTTTGCCAAAGTTGATGAATACTATACAAGCTCAATCAATGTAAACAACCTGGTACGAAAAGCAGTGGAAAACCTTGATCTTAAAGAAAAAAATATTGTGCTTGATGTTGAACTTGATTCAAGGCCTCTGATTGTTGAAGCAGACCCGGATAAAATCAACCAGATTTTTAAGGCAATTATTCATAACGCCATACAGGCAATGCCCAGGGGAGGAAAGCTTTCTGTTGTCACGGAATACGCTGCTATTTTAAATGGAACTGCTGATTCTTATGGCATAAACACAGGTTTTTTTGTAAAAATAACAATAACAGATTCCGGCATTGGAATGGACAATGATGTGTTAAAGAACATTTTTACCCCTTTTTATTCTGCTGATCATAAAGCTTATCCTGAAAAAAAGGGGCTGGGACTGACTTTTGCCAGGGAAATTGTTCAAAACCACAGCGGTATAATTGATGTGTGGAGTTCGCCGGATACCGGGTCTTCCTTCTCTATTATCCTGCCACTAAACGAGGCACCAGACAGTATTGATAGCTCAAGAGAGACTGAAGAACTGATTCTGGGGAATGAATCAGTGCTTCTGGTTGATGATGAGCAAAGAATTCTCACAGTTGGAGAAGAGATATGCAAAACACTTGGATATAGTGTAATAACAGTGGACTCTGGCAAAGAAGCATTGAAAATATATAAGGCCAAACAAGAGAGTATTAATCTTGTTATCCTTGACATGATAATGCCTGAGATGAATGGACTTGAAACTTTTATGGAACTAAAAAAATTAAATCCTGATATCAAGGTGCTGCTTTCAACAGGATACTCCATTGATGTAAAAGCCCAGGAAATGCTTCAAAATGGTTGCAAAGGGTATATCCTCAAACCATATAGTGTAATTGATTTTTCCCATAAACTAAGAGAAATTTTAGCTTTGTAAGTTTGAACTTTTACAAAAAAATATAAAATGATTAATTTTGATAGTTCTGTACCGGTTAAATTAAAAGGGGTTGGCGATGGTTTCTGGATTACACTTGATCCTTTCCACCCTGAAGATGTCATAAAATTAGAAATCAACAAATTATTTAAAAATTTAAAACATCTTGTCGCAAACTCAAGCGTGGTCATTGATGTAGGTGATGCCAAAGGCCATGATAACTTAATAAAAAATATAAAATCATACTTGAAAACTCAATTTGAAGTTGCAAAAGTATCCACACCTCCTGAAAAAAGATCCATTCCAACACAAAGAATCCGCCAGAGGGACCTTTCAAAAGGCTGGAATCATCATAAAAGTGATGTGCTGATGCTCAGGGGCAGGGTACGATCCGGCCAGAAAATTGAATCAAGAAAACATATTGTGATTATAGGAGATGTCAATCCGGGAGCTGAGATAAATGCTGGTGGAGATATCATTGTTCTTGGCAAGCTCTCCGGCAAAGTTTATGCCGGATGCCCTGATAATGCTAAAGCTATTATTTTTGCCCTTGAATTTAAACCCACCCAGGTTCAAATAGGAGCAATTGCTGCTGCCGGCATGGAAGAAGAATTTATTGCAAAGCCTGAATATGCATCTGTTGAAGATGGTGGAATCATGGTAAAGGATTATATGAAGACAAATCCTTTCCGAAAAATGCCCTGGCCTGAAGCGATATAAAAAAAAATTTAATAATAGAGGTGAAAATTGGAAGGTAAAATCATTGTAATAACATCAGGAAAAGGCGGTGTTGGGAAAACAACAGCAACTGCTTCCATTGGTGCAGCCCTAGCTCTTGAGGGTAAAAGAGTTGCCATAGTTGATATGGATATTGGATTGAGAAATCTTGATGTTGTAATGGGGCTTGAAAATAGAATAGTGTTTAATATTGTTGATGTTGTCCATGGAAAATGTAAAATCAGCCAGGCTGCCATAAAAGACAGACGGATAGAAAATCTTTTCCTGATTCCTGCTTCACAAAGTGATAACAAAGATGTTTTAACAACTGCCGGCATTGAGCGGATAGCAGAACAACTCAAAAAAGAATTTGATTTTATTATCATGGATTCTCCGGCTGGGATTGAAAAAGGGTTTGAAAATTCAGTTGTTGCAGCCGATGAAGCAATAGTTGTATGTACTCCTGATGTCTCTGCTGTAAGGGATGCAGATAGAGTAATCGGAATTTTATATTCAAAATCACTGAATCCAAAACTGCTTGTGAACAGAATTGAGCCTGAACGGGTGGAAAGAGGAGAGATGCTCAGCCATGAAGATGTTCTTGAAGTTCTTTCCATTGATCTTGCAGGTCTTGTTCCCATGGATGAACATGTATTGATTTCTTCCAATACAGGTACTCCTCTTGTATTACAAAATGAGTCAAGGGCAGGCCAGGCATTTAAACGTATTGCTAGAAGATTGAATGGTGAATCTGATTTACCCATAATAGCTCCAGCGCTTAAAACCAGTTTATGGGGTAAAATTGGCAAAACTTTTGGGTTTAAAAAATAAGGAGTATTAAATGTTAAGCAGGTTATTTAGAAAATTCACCAAACAAAAATTCAGTAAAGATACTGCCAAGAAAAGACTCCAGTTTTCCTTGATATATGACAAACTTGAGGTAAATGACACAACATTAACTAATCTTCAAAAAGATATTGTTGCAGTGATCTCCAATTATTTTGAAATTGATAAAGAGTGTCTTGAGCTTAAGGTTAGAAGAGATGATGATGTATCAGCCCTGGTTTTTAACACACCAATACTTAATGTAAAAAGGACAAGAGCATAATTTATTCAAGAAATTTTCTTAAGGAGGAAAGTTAAAATAAGTTGTACAGCCTGTTTTGACTTGACGACTAAGCACCAAATCAATTTAAAGTTTGTTTTGGTGCTATTTTATTAAATAATTTTTGTTAAGGTTTGCATAAAAATCACAAATTCCCTTTTAAACCAATCTTTTCTGCTGCCGGCCGCATTCCCAAAATTACCTGTGTGATCAGCTCTGAAAGCTCCATATCTAAAAATGCAGCACCTTTTTTAATAACCTCCCTGTCAACCCCCGCGGCAAACCTTTTATCCTTAAATTTCTTTTTTACAGATTTTGCCTTTATATCAAGAATGCTTTTTGACGGCCTTACCAGAGCAGAGCTTGCCACTAAACCTGTAAGCTCATCAATGGCATAGAGTGTTTTTTCCAGATTGGTTTCAGGTTTCACATCTGTACATATTCCAAAACCATGACTGATGACCGCCCTTATATATTCTTCAGGCCAGTTATGTTCTTTGAACAATTCAACGCATTTGTGACAGTGCTCTTCAGGGAACTGTTCGTAATCAAGGTCATGCACCAATCCAATGACCCTCCATTTTTCTTCATCTTCATTAAAGCGTTGAGCAAAATGCCCCATAACAGATTCAACAGCAAGAGCATGACGAATTAAGCCATCTTTTTTATTATATTTTTTTAATAATTTAAATGCATCATCCCTTGTGGGAATATATGTTGACATGGCAATCTCCTGTAATTTTATTGTCTCTTCTTATCACTATCTGACTACTCCGCTATTCTCGATATCTTAATCCCAAGCTCCTGAAGCTGTGCTGCTGAAGTTTTTGACGGTGCTTCAGTTAAAGGACATGTGGCTTTTTGTGTTTTTGGAAATGCAATGACATTTCTGATGGAATCTTCTTTGCATATGAGCATGATAAGTCTGTCCAGTCCAAAAGCGATTCCACCATGGGGTGGTGCGCCTGATTCCAATGCTTCAAGAAGAAATCCAAATTTTTCTCTGGCTTGATTTTCACTAATTCCAAGAGAGTTGAAAACCTTTTCCTGCAGATTTGAATCATGGATACGGATACTTCCACCGCCGATTTCGATCCCGTTCAACACCAGGTCGTAAGCTCTTGATTTAACAGCAAGGGGATCTGTCTCTAATTTTTCAATATCTTCTTCCAAAGGTGCTGTAAAAGGATGATGCAAAGCCTGATAACGTTTTTCCGTCTCATCATAATCAAGCAGGGGAAAATGGGTTACCCAGATAAATTCATAACTGTTTTCATCAATCAATTCAAGTCGTCTTGCAAGTTCATTTCTCAATTGCCCAAGGGCTTCGTTAGTTATTTTTGCCTGGTCTGCCACAAAGAAAATAATATCGCCCGGTTCCATATCAAGCCGCTCTTTCAAAGCTTGTTTTTCTTCATCAGTGAAAAATTTTGCTATGGGTGACTGCCATGATGAATCCTCCTTGATTTTGATCCATGCAAGACCCTTGGCTTTGTAAACTGCGACAAAATCAGTCAGGTCATCAATCTGTTTTCTGGAAAAGCCGGCACACCCCTTTGCGTTAATGGCTTTAACAAGGCCACCATTTTTTACAACATTGGCAAAAACTTTAAAACCTGCATCTTTTACAATATCGGAAATATTGCATAGTTCCAGACCAAAGCGCATATCAGGCCTGTCCAGGCCAAATCTTGTCATGGCTTCTTCATAGGTAAGCTGTGCAAAAGGAGTAACAAGATCAATATCCAATACTTTTTTGAAAATAACAGTAATCAGGCCTTCAGAAACTTTCATAATCTGTTTTTCATCAACAAAGGATAGCTCCATATCAATCTGGGTAAACTCCGGCTGTCGGTCAGCTCTTAAATCTTCATCCCTGAAACATCTGACAACCTGATAATATTTGTCAAACCCTGATATCATTAATAATTGCTTGAAAAGCTGGGGAGACTGTGGCAATGCATAGAATTCTCCTTGATTAACACGTGAGGGAACAAGATAATCCCTTGCACCTTCCGGCGTGCTTTTGGTCAAAAAAGGTGTTTCAATATCAATAAACCCATTATCATCAAGATAATTTCTTATGGCCATAGTGGCTTTATGCCTTGCCAGAATATTATTTTTAATCTGAGGCCGCCTTAAATCCAGGTACCTGTACTGCAGGCGGATGGCTTCAGCAGCTTCTATACGGTCTTCAATCTGGAAAGCCGGTGTTTTTGCCTTGGAAAAAATATAGAGTTCCTCTACCATCACTTCAATGGCACCGGTTTCCATATTTTTATTTAACATATCAGCTGGCCTTGCAATCACTTTGCCTTTTACACCAAGGACATACTCATTTCTGATATCCCGGGCTTTTTCATGGGTATCTTTTGTAAACTCGGGATTAAAAACAATCTGGGTGATACCCTCCCTGTCTCTCAGGTCAATAAAAATAACTCCGCCATGATCACGGCGATGCTGAACCCAGCCCATTAAAACGACATTTTGATCAATATCACAATCTCTTAACTGACAGCAATTATGTGTTCTTTTTAAATTCCCAAGTAAATCAGTCACGTAGTAAATCCTCTATATTTTATTTAATTATTTTAATCAGTTCCGGGATCAGGGTGTCAATATCAATGGAATCCTGATCTTTTGTATTCATATTTCTTAAAATAGCAGCATTCTGGTTGATTTCTGTCTCCCCGACAATCAACACATAGCGCGCATTAAACTTGTTTGCCCTTTTCATGAGGGCTTTAAGACTTTTTCCTCTATAATCTATTTCAGTTCTAATTCCAGCCTGATTCAGCTCGCAAGACCACAGATAGCCCTTCTTCATGGCAATATCGCCAAGGGATATAATAAACAGATCAAGACCGTTATCTGATATGCTCTGACCAATTTGCTCCATAACTTCAACAAGCCGGTCAAATCCAATTGCAAAGCCAATTGCAGGAGTATCAGGACCTCCAAGCTCCTTTACAAGACCATCATACCTGCCGCCGCCTGCAACGGCACTCTGTGCACCAAGGGAAGTCGTTAAAATTTCCCAGGCAGTCCTTGTGTAATAATCAAGGCCTCTTACCAGAGTTTTATCCACAATAAAATCAACACCCTGCTCTTCAAGAGTTGTTTTCACCAGATCAAAATGTTCAGAGCAATCATTACATAAATAATCCAGGGTCGCAGGAGCATCCTTAATGGCTTCCTGGCAGTCCTGCCCCTTGCAGTCAAGAATTCTTAATGGATTTTTATCAATTCTTCTCAAACAGTTATCACAAAGTTTATCTCTTTTTAAATCAAGAAACTTTAAAAGAGCCTTTTGAAAGGATGGTCTGCATTCTGGACAGCCAAGGGAATTAATATGGGCAGAAAGCCCGGTCAGGCCAAGGCGTTTGAATAATTCATTTAAAAGGTAAATCAACTGGCTGTCAATAAAACCTGATCCAACTCCAAAAACTTCTGCATCAATTTGATAAAACTGACGATACCTGCCTTTCTGTGGTCTTTCCCGCCTGAACATGGGGCCTGTCATGAAAAATTTTCTCACAGGATCTGTGGCATACATTTTATGCTGAATATAAGATCTGACAATAGATGCTGTCGCTTCTGGCCGCAGGGTCAGTTTATCCCCTTTTCTGTCCGCAAAAGTGTACATCTCTTTTTCTACAATATCAGTGGCCTCTCCAATACTTCTTGCAAAAAGCTGTGTTTTTTCTAAAATCGGAATCCTGATTTCCTTAAATCCGAATGCTTTAAATAAATCTATTGCTTCTTTTTCTATCCTTTGCCATAAGGCAATATGTTCCGGCAGTATATCTCTAAACCCTCTAATAGTCTGCATGATCTTTTTTCTTTAAATTATAATTAATATCTACAAATTAACACAACCGATATATATACTTTAAAATCAGAGTTTTAGTCAATACGAAAAATATTTTTTTGATAGCAGGAAGACAAATTACTTCTGACTGCAATAATAGCCCATTGCAATGGACAGGTTTTTTATTTATAATCAAATCCAGTGTGGTGTAACCGGTTGATATTATGAATAACAATTTGGAATTTAAGGAGATTTAGTATGGACAAGTATGTATGTGACCCCTGTGGATATGTTTATGACCCTGCCCAGGGTGATCCAGACAATGGTGTTGATCCAGGAACAAGTTTTGATGATCTTCCCGATGATTGGGAATGTCCTATCTGCGGTGCAGGTAAAGAAGACTTTTCAAAAGAGGAATAAATCAGCATATAAATTCGTGCAGCAGACTTTTCCCATTGCTGCACGAATCTCATGAGGAGAGAAAATGAATCCGGTAATTAAAGCAATCAATTTTCGCCATGCCTGCAAACAATTTGATCCCAAAAAAAAGATTGAAAAAACTGCCATGGATTTAATAATGACAGCAGCACATCTGTCACCCTCATCATTCGGGCTTGAGGCATGGAGATTCATGGTAATCAGTTCTGATGATGTAAAAAAGAGACTCAGGCCTTTCTGCTGGGATCAACCTCAGATTACCCAGGCAAGCCATGTGATCGTCATCATGGCAAAACCGGGCCTGACTGTTCCATCAAATGAATATGTCACACAGAATTTCAAAAGACGGGGATTATCAGATGAGTTAACAAAAGCATATATTGAAAAATATAAAAATCATATGGAAACTGAAGTTTATCCAAGGATGACTTCCTATGCATGGGTTTCTAAACAATGCTATATAGCGCTTGCAAATATTATGACAACTGCTGCATCAGAAAAAATTGATACCTGCCCCATTGAAGGTTTTGAAAAGGATGGAGTTGAAAAAATTCTGAATATAGATACAAATCTGTATGAGGTTTCTGTAATTGTTGCATTGGGTTATAGAGCAAAAGAACAGCCTGAAAGGCGCAGATTCCCTTTCGCCAGTATTGTTGAGTATATTGACTGAAATAAGGATTGGGCTCCCATCGCTTTTCCAACTTTTTTTCCAACTTTTATGTTAATGTTTTAATAAGTTCTTCCATCTGACTACTACTTTCTCTTTCCATTATACAATAGTTGACCTCATGCAAAAACAATGGGTTGCTGCTAAAATAATGAATATATATCGGTACCATGAAAAATAATTGATGGTGTGAATTTGTGAGAGTATTTCAAACGATCTCACACAGATTCATGGCTCAATTATTTATTAAGTTGATTATCTGCATGATGAATAAAAATTCCATCAAGCACAAGATGTTGTGTTTAGTTATAATGTAAAAAAACTCAAGACTATTATTAATAGTCCGCACCATTTCAGAATAGATATCGCTTGATTTTTATCTACAATAAAGCTTAATCCTCGAACTGCATTATTGCAATTTGTTGATGTGTAAAATGGATTATAATCACCTTGTCATTTTAAATACTCGGTCTCACCACTGATGTTTTTGTTTGTGACTTGGTCGTTCACTTCGTGATGACAGATATTTTGTTCACATATTTTAGACAACTTGACGGTCTATATTTCATACATATCTTTTTTAAAGATATGTTCTTTATTTTTTAGACATATTTTTTGTGTCAAATCAACTTAACCTTGGGAAAGGAGGCAAAATGGAAAATAACAAGCTATCACGACGTGAACTTATGGCACTTTGCCCTATCGGCCATATCTACATGATGAAAGGTATGCACACAAAATCGTGTGAACACCACAAAACAGAAGAACCCAAACAAATTGAATTTAAGCATTATTAGGCCAACCTAATTTTTTAATACCAATAGGAATGCAAAAATGAAAAATCGTCTGATTGTTATTCTATCTTTGTTTCTCATATCAATGATTGTATCAACCCCAGCCATAGCTGAAAAAGATCCATTTGCAGATGCAGGATTTACTCAAGTTAGAAAACAAATTGTCGCACTGGATTTTACGTTGGAAGATCTTGAACAAAATTATATTAAATTATCTGATTATCGTGGAAAAACTGTACTGCTTTTTTTCTGGACAACATGGTGAACTTGGTGCAAGAAGGAGGTTCCTTCTCTGATAAAATTACATGAAAAATATAAGAAAAAAGATTTTGTAATCCTTGCCATCGATATTCGTGAAAAATACAAAACCGTAAAAAATTACGCCAACAAAAAGAAAATTCCTTTCAAAATTCTTATGGATACCAAAGGCGATGTTGCTCAACAATACGGTGCACGTGGAACACCTGCCCATTTTTTAATAGACAAAGAAGGAAACATCAAGGGTGGTGCAATTGGGTATAAGAACTGGAATAGTAGGGCCAGTAAAAATCTCATCCAATATATAATTGACAATCCTAACTAATGAGAATCTACTAAAAGCAGGGCATTCTAAGGGGGCAACCAACCTATGGGTGAAATATCTACTGGAAATAAGATTGGCATTTTAATCTTTTTATTTGGCGTTGGCTTTGTCATTCTTTTATTTCTGATTGGCACTGAGATAAACTTCAGGTTCAATACTCTCCCACCTGTTGTTGCAGGATCTGAAGCACCTGATTTTTCATACCCGGACCTTGAAGGCAAAACAGTGAGTCTTTCGGATTACCGGGGTAAACTGGTTTTGGTGAATATTTGGGCCACCTGGTGTAAACCCTGCGTGGATGAAATGCCTTCCATGGAAAAACTTTACAACAAATTCAAGGGCCAGGGTTTTGAGATCCTGGCGGTGAGTATTGATTCATTGGGAAAAAAAGTTGTAAGACCCTTTATGGATATTCATAACCTTACCTTTAAGACCTTGCTGGATACAAAAGGTTCCATGCAGCAGGCTTACCGGACCACAGGCATACCGGAAAGTTTTATTATCGATAAGAATGATGTGATCATTGAAAAAGTAATTGGTTCAACTGACTGGGCCTCTCCCAAGGCGTTTAAATTTATACAATCACTACTTGGAAAATCTACATTACCCAATATTTGATATGGCTGATTTCAATAAAAACTTTTTACCACTTAAATATATCATTTTTGTCTCTGCCCTGAGTCTGATTTTATTTTCTTCATTTTCCCAGGCATATACTGTCTTAAAAGCAGAAGGATATAGGGTTCAAATGTTTCTTGATCCTGATCCTATAACTGCGCAAAAAGAAAATTCTGTAACATTGAAAGTATCACGTATAAAGGACATGACACCAGTCATCGATGGAAACATTTGGGTTATAGTAAATGAGATCAAAGACGTTACAAATGATAAAGACACAAATAAAAAGCCTTTATCAATATTTAACAAATCAGGCAAAACAGATATGTTT
>PVMS01048829.1_pt1 | contig 12725 bp, 10 predicted proteins | sample 1853461 | NCBI WGS metagenome assembly PVMS01 (sample SAMN08582032, study PRJNA380276) | Marine sediment metagenome, whole genome shotgun sequencing project. | isolation source: ocean sediment barecode stripped | collected 2017 | reverse complement strand
ATGCTTTAGAATAGAACTTTACAATGAATTGTATATTTTAACTAAATTGGACCATTCAACCGTTTTTTACTGATCATTGAGAATGTTTCCATGAGTGATACTGGAGTCTGTCATACAACTGTTGTAAAACCATCGAATCCAGAGCTGGTAGGTCGCCCATCCAATCCGGGAGGAACGGTGGTTGATGTGAACGGTGTAAAAATAGGGGGAAGAGAGATAGTGGTAATGGCCGGGCCCTGCGCGGTAGAGGGCTTCGAGCAGCTTTCTGAAACAGCCCAAATTGTCAAGGCGGGTGGAGCCACCATATTGAGAGGTGGAGCCTTCAAACCACGCACCTCACCCTATAGTTTCCAGGGCCTCAAGGAAGAAGGCCTGGAGATGCTGCGCCAGGTGAAAGCTACCACCGGGCTGCCTGTGGTCTCAGAAGTGATGGATACCCGACAGGTAGAAACTGTAGCCCGCTTTGCAGATATCCTGCAGATCGGATCCAGAAACATGCAGAATTTCCCTCTTCTTGAGGAGGCTGGAAATAGCCAGATGCCTATCCTGCTGAAGCGGGGCATGATGGCCACCCTGGATGAGTACCTGCATGCAGCTGAATACATTCTTGCAAGGGGTAACTCCTCAGTGATCCTGTGTGAAAGGGGCATCAGGACCTTTGAATCGTCCACCAGATTTACCCTGGACCTGAATGCCATTCCGGTGCTGAAGCAGAGAACACATCTGCCAGTAATCGTGGACCCCAGTCATGGTACCGGACATCGTGACCTGGTCCCTACCATGTCGAAAGCTGCTGTTGCGGCAGGAGCTGATGGATTACTGGTGGAGGTGCATTACCATCCCGAAAATGCGCAGTGCGATGGTCCCCAATCCCTCTTTCCAGACGATTTCGAACGTATGATGAACGACCTGCGCAAAGTCGCTGAAGCAGTGGGCAGAAGCATTCACCATCCAGAATAAGTAACTCTTGTCCCTCTCCATTCTATATGTCACGCTTCTGGCCCTGATTCTACCTGTATCAGAATCAGATCCCGAACCTAAGCAAAAAACACCTGTGACCATCGGATTGTTGGTACCCGACAGCTCCGATACCGGGGTAATTGGTGCAGCAGAACGAGCCATCCAGATTGCCAATGAAGCAGGTGGATATAATGGAACCCCTTTTAAGCTGGTGGTTCGTACCACTGAAGGTCCCTGGGGAGCAGGCTCCAAGGAATCGGTGGGACTGGTCTATGAAGACGAGGTCAGGGCCATCGTAGGTTCCCTGGATGGCCGAAATGCACACCTGGCCGAACAGGTGGCCGCAAAATCTCACCTGGTCTATCTGGAGACCAAAGCCACCGATCCGACCCTATCACAGGCCTATGTACCCTGGTTCATTCGAAATGTCCCCAACGACAATCAACAGGCAAGGGCAATCCTGGAGCTTATCGGTGAAAAGGGTGTGGGAAAAACAGCTATTCTGGTCTCCGAAGACTATGACTCCAAGTATGCGGTAAGAAGCCTGACGGAGCAGGCCGCTAGAAAATATGGGGTATCTCCCCTGCTTATTACTATTGCCCCCGGTGAGTTGGCCATTGATTCAGGGCTTGAGAAGGTGCTGAAGGCCGAATTGGATCACCTGGTGGTTCCCTTCTTTTCGGAAGCCACCATGAAAATTGTAAACGGTTTAAAAGAGCTCCGCCCCGATCTAACAATTTATGGAACCCTTAAATTCTTCATGGGTCTGGACTCTCAGGACATTGATCTGAAGAGCCTGGATGGAATGATACTGGTTCACTCTTATGCGGGTACCAAAGAGAAGAATAGGCCCAAGCCACTTGGACTGGCAGCCTCCTATACCTATGATGGGATAAATCTTATTCTTCACGCCATCTTTGAGGTGGGCTTAGAGAGGGAATCCATAAGAGATTATATACTTATCCAGGACCACCCCGTGGGGCTTACCGGTCCTATCAAATTTGATGAACTGGGAAACCGCAGCGGCCGCATTCAATTTGCAGAAATCCGCAACGGAGTCCATGTCCCCATCCATTAGTTATTAAGCCATCTCCAAAGGCATAGCCATACTTGCCCATCACATTGATCTCTCCAACCATCTGACCAGAGAATTGTCACTGGCCCCTTTGATTTCAGCGGAGAAACCACCATCTGCACAAACGAAATACTTTATCTCAATCCAGTTTTGACTTTCCTCCCAGCATTTTGATATCCTGCCTGATGAACTCTTCCAGTTCGCTGGCTGAAGGAAGTTGAACCTGATATCGGCTTACGAACAACTGATTATCCAATGAACCAGTAGCATACCTCACCGTTGAAGACTTTTTATCAGTACAAAGCACGATACCTACCGGAGGATTATCGGTCTCATTCATTTCTTGGTCTTTATAGTAGTTCAGGTAAAAATTCATCTGGCCTGCATCGGTATGCTTAAACTTCCTTGTTTTTAACTCAATGAGAATGTGACACTTCAGTATGCGGTGATAAAAGACCATATCAACATAATATTGCTCTCCATCTATGTCCATTCTCTTCTGTCTGGACTCAAAGCAGAACCCTTTGCCAAGCTCCAGCAAGAACACCTGCAGGTGGTTTATAAGTGCTCCTTCCAGGTCGCTTTCAGCAAATCTCTCTTTGAACTCCAGTCCAACAAATTCAAACACATACGGGTCACGCAGGATCCCTTCAGGTGTTAACGGTTCCGCCTGTTTATTGGCATCCAGGATCAATCCTTTTTTATCAGAAGACAGGCCTGTCCGCTCATATAGCAAGCTGCCCATCTGGCGTTTAAGTTGTCGAACTGACCAATTACACTTAATGGCTTCTACTTCATAAAAAGTCCTTCTTGTGCGATCTTTTTCGCCCATGAGTTCAATGATATGGGAAAATGACAATCTGTTTATCAATATCTGAGGAGCTACTTCGATGTTATCATTCTTCTGCTGCATTATTTCAAATTGTGCAGACATTGTCTGCACAATTGATTCAGGCAATTTCATATTTGCGATTAACTGACCTACGTTCGGATACATCAAGTAAAACTGACTGAAGTAATGAAGATTTCTTTTTGACAGGCCTTTTATATTCTTACTCATAAAATCTCTAGCCAGTGCGGCCATCAATTGATCTCCATAATTTGCCCTGTCCTCTCCGTTCTGCTCATACTCTACGACATAATGACCAAACAACCAATTCCGGATGGTCAGTGATCGGTTAACCGCTGATACAGCATTCTTCTGTAAATAATTATGAGCCAGTTCACAGGCTTGTGTTAACTGATCAAAGTTCATTTTTCGTTGTTACCTATTAAATCAAAGACACTTCCTTCCAGCATTTTGATATCCTGTATGATGAACTCTTCTGTGCTTCCAACCAATTTCTCTCACCAATGGTGCGAGTTATTTATTATCCAGATATGCAAGGTAAAACCCTCTAATCCCTACACAACATCTAAGCTTCTTGTCCGCTTGTTAATGGCATGAAAACACCCCTTATCGGTGTCTTAATCAACCTTTATTGCTTATTGCCCTGAAGCGTAATAATATCACTATGATGCACAAACGAAATATTTCATGCATTAGTGGGCCACACACTAAGCAAGCTAAAACTCCGATAAAAATGAATCCACGCGTACTATGGCTAATTACAATGATTACCTTCATTGCACTTGGATGTAATCCATCTCAGGATCAGGCAAACACAGAGGCCGCATCCCAGAATAAGATTCTCCCCAATCCCAATAAGGAATATTCAGACCAGTGTTATGCTCTGGCCTGTGATTTCACCTTTGATATGCCGGTAAAGTAGGTAAGGAGATTAATCTTCCCTGGTGAGTTCAAATTCCTGCCCCCCCTGTCTGAAAATCACTAGCCGGTCCCCGGGCAGGAATTCCATGGTCAAACCTGCCTGGTCGAACCTGAACTTATCTTTTTCATAAGCTTCCAGTGGAAAGGATGCTTGCCCGCTTGCCTGTCCCACAAGCGCATTTCCCTGTTTGGTGATGGTGATCTTTACAGGAAAACCCGTTGCTCCATATACCCCCAGGTATTTGTCCAACTCTTCACTTTTCAGGATCAGTGAAGGTGTAAACTCCGGCAGATCATAGTCTTTCCCAAAGTAGATGCTAAGAATACCTATGACTATGTTATTCATAGGAAAAACAACCCCATTGGTGGTGTAACTGAAGCAGACTCCCTCCTCCCGGTAATAACCTGAAGTGGACTGGAATCCATCAATCCCTCCATTGTGCCCCAGAGCTCTTTTCTCATAAAAAGGAACCTGAAACAATCCAAGTCCCACATTGTTGGTCAGATTGCACATGGCATCCAAAGAGCTTTCAGAAACAAGCTCCCCGCCAAAAAGGGCCGTAAAAAATCGATTAAGATCTGTGGGTGTAGATACAAGTGCACCTGCACCAAGAGGAACGCTCATATCTGTTTCGGTGGCAAGAATCCAGGCCTCACCTCTGGTATACGAGAGTGCTTCGTTCTTCTCAGTATTTATCTTATCTCCATAATAGGTTCGTGTAAGTTGCAGAGGTTCAACAATCCGGTCTGTCAGCACCTCAGAAAAAGAGCTTTTTTCGATCTCTTCGATGATCAAAGAGAGCAATACGTAGTTGGAGTTGGAATATTCCATCCGCTCTCCCGGCTCAAATACCGTTCCCCCATCCTTTATGATTTGTAGCAATTCTGCCCTCGTCTTGGGTTTTTCCATCCATTCCTGATACTCAGGAGCACTGGTAAAATTAAAAATCCCGCTCTCATGTCTTAAGAGTTGCTCGATGGAGATCTCCTTCGAATGGGCAACTCCCGGGAAGAAATCAGCCAATTTTGTATCAAGAGTAAGTTTCTTCTCCTCAATGAGCTGCATAATCAGCGTTGCAGTAAAACTTTTTGAGATGGATCCGATTCTATAAGTGGTCGTTGAGTGGGCCAGAATGCCATTTTGCACATCCCCAAATCCTATGGAATTTTGATAGACCTCCACTCCATCCTTAAAAATAGAAACACTTCCCATTCCTTTCTGATTAACCTCAATCAGTGAAAAGAGGCTATCCATTTTTGCTTTATCAAAGTCCTGGGCAGACGCAAGGTCAGTAGCCTGAAATAATAAGAAGAAAAGGAGGCAAGAGATTTGCAAATTGGGGCGCATAAGCAAAGGTCAAATATTAATGTGAGAACATATTAATTAGAGAACATAGATACTAATTTCCCAAAAGAATGGTAGCATCATGTTACATCTATTGCAAGAAATCCACCATTTGCAACAAATGAATTACTTTTAATGAAAACAAATGCACCGATGATCCCGAGACAAATGCGCCAACTGCCCCTGCTTATATTGGGAGTTCTTCTAACTACCCTAACTGTGGTTTCATGCAAACCAAATGTCCAATCCCGGCATCCGAATATTATCTACATACTGGCCGATGACCTGGGTTATGGCGATGTATCCTCCTACAATTCTGAAGCCGCCTGGGAAACCACCCACATAGACAGGCTGGCAGAAGAGGGAATGATGTTCACTGATGCGCATACCGGTTCGGCAGTCTGCACACCCACCCGCTATGGCGTATTGACCGGAAGGTATGCCTGGCGAACCAGATTGAAAAGAGGAGTGCTTTGGAGTTGGGACAAGCCTTTAATTGAATCCCATGAAACCACCGTGGGAAAGCTTTTACAAAAGCATGGTTATGTGACAGGCTGCATTGGAAAATGGCACTTGGGATTGGGATGGCAATTTTATGATGCGGGCACAGACAGCGCTGATTTTTCTAAACCCCTTACAGCCGGGCCAAACTCCGTGGGCTTTGATTACTTTTATGGAATCACAGCTTCCCTGGATATTCCTCCCTATGTTTACATTGAAAACGATCGATCCACCGTGGTCCCCACAGCATACACAGAAAACAACTCAAAAATGGGTTGGTGGCGCCGGGGACTCACCGGAAGCGATTTTGAACATGAACAGGTTCTGCCTCACCTGACTGAAAAGGCTGTTTCTTTCATTGAGGAGCAATCCAAAAACCCGGATGGCTTACCCTTTTTTTTTTTTTTTCCCTTACCTGCACCTCATACGCCCATTCTTCCCCTTGAAGAGTTCAAGGGAAAAAGTAAAACCAATCTCTATGGAGATTTTATGCTGCAGGTGGATCATACAGTGGGAGAAATACTGAATGCCCTGGACAGGCAGGGAATCACCAAGGAGACCTTGATCATCTTTACCAGCGATAACGGATGCTCCAACCAGGCTGACTTTGACGATCTGGCTACCTTTGGTCACGATCCCAGCCACCACTTCAGGGGGCATAAAGCCGATATTTTTGAGGGTGGTCATAGGGTGCCCTTTGTGGTCAGATGGCCCGGAAGAGTAGAGCCTGGTTCATCCAGTGCCCAGATCATCTGCCTCACCGATCTGCTTGCCACTACAGCCGCCATTGTAGGAGATACACTACAGAGCAACGCAGGAGTAGATAGTTACAACCTTCTGCCTGCGCTGTTGGATGGTCAGATCGAGCAAATCAGGGAAGCTACCGTGCATCACTCCATCAATGGATCCTTTGCCATTCGAAAAGGAAAATGGAAATTGATTAATTGTCCGGGATCCGGTGGTTGGAGTGTGCCAAAACCCGGATCGCCTGAAGAAGCAGGACTACCGCCCATCCAGCTCTATGACCTGATTTCTGATGTGGGGGAAACCAGGAACCTGGTGGATGAATACCCTGAAGTTACCCGTGATTTAATGCAGCTTCTTGAGAGTTATATAGAGGATGGAAGAAGTACACCATACCCTGGGTCCGTGGTGCGGAGTGAGGGTAAAACCGAAACATTTGGAAAATATGTGACTGAATCCGGAAAAGTATTTATAGTACGAATTGACAAAACTTTGGGGGCAAGCGTTCATAAAGTTACAGTTGAGACCAGAGAATTTGAGATCGTTAATGACACCTATGATCTGGGAGAGGTGGATCCCGTAGAACATGTTTTTCTTGGCGATCTGGATGGAGATGGATTCGAGGAGATCTATATCACCATCCGGGCTGCGGGTTCAGGCTCATATGGCAGCATCTATGGCTTTGCCTCCAACCGGGATAAAAGTGTTTCAGAAATATATGTACCTGAACCCGGTGATCTGCCGGATAAGGGGTTATATTTTCAGGGTTACCGAGGTCACAATGAATTTCAAATTGAAAATGGAGTGCTGGTCAATGAATTCCCAGTATATGCAGAATCCGACACCAACGCCAATGCCACTCTGGGCAGAAGGAAGGTATTCTACACACTTGATCACGGAGAAGCCTCCAGAATCCTGAGACCGGCGAAAGTCGAAAATCATGAATAAGATTAAAATCTTTGTTCTTGCGTTTTTTTTGGTGTCACTATCTATGGAGGCACAGCAACTTGATTGTACAGGAGGGCGCTATACAGATCATATCTTTTCAGAGGTAAGTGTAATAAAAGACTTACAGTATGGAGAGGCCACAAGCATGGCAGGAAAATCCCAGGCCTTATTGCTGGATTTTTATGAGCCCCTTGGGGATAACCTTGAGAAGCGGCCTCTGGTCATCATAGCCCATGGAGGGTCCTTTGTGAATGGAGATCGGTCACAAACAGTCGAGTTTTGTGTGGATTTTGCGAAGAGAGGTTATGTCTGTGCAAACATTGAATACCGATTGCTGGATATGCTGGTTTTGGATTCTATCGGTTTAACAGAGGCTATATTTATGGCCATTAATGACATGAGGGCTGCGGTTAGATACTTCAGGGAGGATGCCAGCAACTCTAAGGGGTATGGAATTTCCTCTGATCACATATATGTAGCCGGTATATCTGCAGGTGCAATTATGGCCAGTCATGTTGCTTTTCTGGATACACTGGATCAGGTTCCCGAATATATGCAAACCATCATGGACAAGCATGGAGGCTTTGAGGGCAACAGCAGTGAAAATACGCAATATTCCTCCGAAGTAGATGGCGTACTAAATTATTCAGGGGCTCTTCTTCGAAGTCAATGGATTGATGGCGATGATGTGCCGGTATACAGTACACATGATGATTTGGATCAAACGGTTCCCTGTATTTACGGCTCCTCGAATTTCATACCCTTTCCTTTCTATATGCATGGCAGTTGTGCCATGAAAACAGTGGCCGACCAAATGAATTTGACCAACCAGCTCTATCTGGTTTCAAATAGCACCGGGCATTTATCGTACTTTCTTAATGACAGCACTAAACACATAGTGCTCGATGAATCGGCTGCATTTTTAAGCTCCATAATTTGTGAAGGGACTACCCATGTTTCAGAAGAGATAGGGATCAATCATTCGGAAATTTCTGTCTATCCCAATCCATTCAGGGATATCCTGAACATCCAGTCGGAAGCAAAGATCCAGGAGATAACAGTGACAGGCATCACCGGACAAATATTCCTCCAAACAGACCAATCCTCCGGGAATAAGCTGGAACTAAGTGAGCTTCCCAGTGGGCTCTACCTGGTTCGGGTTAAAACTGAAAAGGGCACTCTTTTACTTAAGGTGATTAAAATCAATCTTTAGTTGATTTTCAATTGCTTGATTTTCATCCAGGAAATTGGACATGGTTACACCAAGAAGTCGTATGCCCTGCTCCTGGATATCTTTGGTGGGTAGCAAGCTCGTCACGACTGCATCTACATCGCTCTTTTTAAAACCCTTATTGATCGTATTACTTCTTGTGATGGTGCTGAAATCGGCAAAGCGGAGTTTCAGGGTAACTGTCTTTCCTTTTTTCTGTTTGGCCTCGCATCGTTTCCACATGATATCAATTATAGCATCAAGTTTCTCTTTTACTTCTACAAGGTCGGTCAAGTCTGTTTCAAAGGTCCGTTCTGCACCAATGGATTTGCGTTCCCGGTAAGAAACCACAGGACGCTCATCAATCCCCCGCACCACATTGTAAAAGTAGTTGCCCGCCTTCCCAAAATGCTTTATCATATCCTGAAGAGGCAGCAACTTTAAATCTCCCCCTTTGAAGATGTCCATCCTGTGCATCTTTTCCTCTGTTCTTTTTCCGACTCCGTGAAATAAGCCTACCTCCAGATTTTCCAAAAAATCCTCGGCATCCTCAGGTAAGATCAGGTAGAAGCCATCTGGTTTATCCATATCAGACGCAATCTTTGCCAGGAACTTATTATATGATACTCCGGCCGAGGCTATTAAACCAGTTCTCTCCTTTATCTCTTTCTTGATTTCCCTGGCAATTAAAGAAGCAGATGTGGATCCTTTTTTAGGTTCCGTCACATCCAGATAAGCCTCATCCAGGGACAATGGCTCCACTAAATCGGTATATTCATGAAAGATGGTATTGATATTAGTCGAAACTTCTTTATAGACTTCAAAGCGATGTGGCACAACAATCAGATCGGGACACTTCCGCAAAGCTACCGCCATGGGCATGGCAGAATAAACTCCATATTTCCTCGCTTCATAACTGGCAGCAGCTACCACAGAGCGAGGCCCCCGATGCCCAACTACCAGGGCTTTGCCCTTGTATTCGGGGAAATCTCTTTGCTCCACAGATGCGAAGAAAGAATCCATATCCATATGAATAATCTTTCTCATTTCATAAACAGTTAGTTTTTAACACAGCTTTCAACAGATAGACTCTTTTGGCCAGGGTGCTGACATCATAGATAGAATTAACCTGCCGGGTATAATCCAAACAGGGGAATTAGAAAGATTCAAGGTCAATGCACCTCATCTATGCGGAGAATCAGATCTGTCAAAGCATCAGCGATTCGTTTCTGCTCAGCAACCTTGGGGTGTCCCGGACTGTCTTTATAGGGAACAAATAGGGTGTGTACTCTATCATTGAATATGGCTGCAGCCTTTTTCACATATTCGGGCCAGGGTGATCCGACCCTGGTGATATCCATATTGCCCAGCAAACAAACGATCTCTGCACCCGGGTAGTGCCCCCGAATCTTTCTCAAGAAGTCTACATAAGCATCCACAATCTGACTTTCCGTGGGGGTTAAATTACCAAACCGATTCTTATACTCTTCATATTCAGGCATTTCCACAAGCCAGGAGTCATTCTGAAACAGGTTTATAACCACTACATCAGCTTGTTTACTTGCAAAATCCCATCGACTCTTTTCATCTTCAGGATTGAGTCTGTAATACTCTTCAGACATAATCAAATCATGCCAGCTTACCAATATGCCTATACCGCTATGGGAAATACATGAATATTCTGCCCCAAGATTTCTGGCTGTTATGGCTCCATATGCTTTATAATTATTGGTCACATCTCCACTGGATTTATCTTCACCGGAATAATCTTCATTCCCGTACCCGGTGGTAATGGAGTTGCCATAGAATTCAACAAAGATCTCTTTTGCTTCTGTGGGAAGCGTACGACTTCCCATCATATCAAAACCATAGAACCTGGTCCAACCATAACCCCAGTCATTTCTTTTGTGTAACTCAATTGTATGCTCTCCTTCAACTAGATTCTCGGCCAAAACATACTTCTTTATACCTTTGGACAGCTGCAGTACAGCCACCTGAGTCCCGTCAACAACCACATTATAGAAGTTTTCACCATTCTGGTCCTCAAGGGTAGTTCCGATGGATTCTCCATGAAACTTTAAAGAAATAGAAGAGCCAGGCCAATAGATTTCTGCTGCATGCTCAATCCCATTATCACCAATCCTTCCTTCATAATAAACATGCTTATGATTGTAAGGTATGTGTATTGATTCCGCAACCTGTGAACAGGTCTGAATGAATAATGTACTAACTAACAGAGTCAGATATAATCTCATGGCATTTTCAATTTTTCAGGAGATATGGTCCATATCAGGAAGAAGGTTGTTATTCTCCCATCATGCAAATAGTAAATATAAACAAAACATAAAAGCAACGAGAACCAGGCTGAGCCACCCTGCCATGGGAATTTTTATCTTTTTCAGATCCATGGAGAGGGTCAGATTTTCCAGCTGAGAGGACTCCGGTTTTGGAGTATTAAGACTAACTGCCACAAAAATGAGGCTACAGATTACAAATAACCACCAGGCCTGCATCATAAAATGCATTCCCAAGCCCTCACTGATGTAAGCAAAGCCACTGATGGGCACAAAATCGAGACAGAAAGTAATGGTTCCCAGAATTATTCCTGCGATTAATGTGATTTTGGAAGCCTGGCTGGTTCCCCGTTTCCATATGGCTCCCCACAAGAAGACCGTGGAAACCGGTGGGGAAATCATCGCCATAATGATAACAATGGCTTCAAAAATACTCTCAAATTTCCCTACTAATGGAGACCAGAGAATGGCTATAATCATTACAAATACACTGGTGATGCGCCCGTATAAAACCAGCTTCCGATCTGGTGTATCAGGTCTTCTTCGTTGAATAATATCGATGGAAACCAGTGTGCCGGTACTGTTCAGTGCTGCAGCAATGGTACTCATCAGGGCGGCCATTAATGCTGCCGCCATTATACCTCTCATTCCTACAGGCAATAACTCGGTAATCAGTACCAGCAGGGTATCGTTACTGTCTGTGATTCTATCACCAAAAAGAACATAGGCCAGCACCCCTGGAAATACCATGAGGAATACCGGAAGGATCTTTATAAATCCGGCAAATACAGGCCCTACCTGGGCGTCTTTCATGCTTCGGGCACCCAGTACCCGCTGCACTATGGTCTGATCGGCACACCAGTAATAGATCCCCAGTACCGGATATCCCAATATAACCGCATACCAGGGGATAATTGCATCTTTGCCACTCTGCAGCATACTCAATTGATCTGGTTTTGCTGCTACCTTCAGATCTGCCAGATTGTGAATTCCAAGTTCCGGTAGTGCAAAAATCGCAATGCCGGTTAGCACCGCCGCTCCTGCAAGCAAAACAACTGTCTGTACAGTTTCCGTAACTACCACTGCTTTCAGACCGCCCAAAACTGTATAGATGGCTGTAATTGAGGAGAGAATAATAATGGATGTCCATATGCCGATTCCGAAGAAGTTTTTGAAAAGTACTGCACCAGCATAGAGGCTAATTCCAATATGAGCAAAAAGTGCAGTTAAAATGGCTATGACTGCCAGCAAGGTGCGTGAAGCGGGGCTGAAACGTTTCTCCAGATATTCGGGCAAGGTGGAAATCTGATTCTTAAAGTAGAAAGGGGCAAATACCAGTCCCAGTAAAATCAACAGAAAGGCTGCCATCCATTCAAAATTTCCCCATACCATTCCATCCTTAAATCCCTGGGCAGACAATCCCACTAAATGGATGGTAGAGATATTGGAGGCAAAAAGCGCAGCTCCAATTACCGCCCAGTTCAGCGAACGTCCTGCCAGAAAGTATCGGTTGGAGTCCATCTTTTGCCTTCGTATGGATAGAACACCTATGGCCAGGATTCCTCCCAGGTAAAAAATGATGATCAGCAGGTCTATTGTAGAGATATTCATTGAGAATGTGTTTAGTCCAGATGATATACTTCTTCCAGATCTGCCCACCATACTCCATCGCCAGCTGATTCCACAGGCTCCTGGCAGGGATCTGTCTCTTTCCACCAGGTCTGGGTAGTTGAATCTGCCGCCATTTTTGCCATATCCTCTTCCCAGTTTCCTCCGGTATACTCCAGGTAACTAAAGAGGTATCCGTCTCTGTAGTAGATAGAGTAGTTCCTGATGTTACAAACTTTTAACATGGAATCAACCACTGGCCAGGGCTT
>PVMS01141858.1_pt1 | contig 12726 bp, 12 predicted proteins | sample 1853461 | NCBI WGS metagenome assembly PVMS01 (sample SAMN08582032, study PRJNA380276) | Marine sediment metagenome, whole genome shotgun sequencing project. | isolation source: ocean sediment barecode stripped | collected 2017 | reverse complement strand
CGCCGAAAAAACAACATTGCCGCCAACCACGGTTTTGAGCACCTGCGTGTCTCTGATGGTCTCCGGGGCAATCGCTGTCAGGTCGCGATCGAGCAACACGAAGTCGGCGAGCATTCCAGGCATTAATTTGCCTTTTATGTCCTCTTCAAAGGACGCATACGCCGCTTCGGTCGTGTATGCATGCAGCGCCTGTTCTACGGTCACTTTTTGCTCCGGCACCCAGCCGTCCGGATTTTCGTCATCAAGCGTGCGTCTGGTGACAGCGGCATAAATGCCCTCCAGCGGCGTTGGCGGTGCGACGAACCAGTCGCTGCCGAACGCCACATGGGCGCCACTGTCGAGCAGCGATCTAAATGCATAGGTTGTCTTCGCACGTTCCAGTCCAATTACCTTTTCCGCCCAACGACCATCGTCAATCGCATGATAAGGCTGCATGGCAGCAACTACGTTTTGTACCGCAAAGCGTTCGATGTCATCCGGATGAATATGCTGTGCGTGCTCTATACGAAAACGACGATCGCGTGCACCGTTCGCTTCCTCAGCGTCGAGGTAAAGGTCAAGTAAATCACGAATCGCACTGTCACCGATGGCATGTACCATGACATGCAAACCAGCGGCGTCCGCCGCTATGATCCACTCGCGCATCTCATCAAGGTCGCTGATCAGGAAGCCGCTATCTTCCGGTGCATCTGTAAAAGGCTCGAGAAACGCAGCCGTGTGTGAGCCTAGCGAACCATCCATGAAGCCCTTCAACCCACCTGTACGCAACCATTCATTGCCGCGGCCATTTTTTGCAATATCGTCGCGCAGGTCCTCCCACTGCGAAAGCGGCATTGCTGAATACACACGTGTTGTCAGTGTTCCAGCGGCTAATGCGCGACGATACGTTGCAAGGCTCGAGAATCCCGCCATGTCATGCACAGAGGTCACTCCATTGGCGGCAACATGCTGCATCGCTGCCGCGGCTTCCCTGTCCAGTTGGGTGGTGGACGGGTCCGGAATCGCGGCATTTACCAACATCATTGCATTGTCTTTCAAAATGCCCGTCGGACGTCCGTCTGTGTCGCGAACAATCGTGCCGCCATCGATATCGGGAGTATCGGCGTCGACACCGGCCTGTCCCAGCGCCAGCGAATTTGCGAGCGCCATATGGCCATCCAGGCGCTGTATCCAGACCGGGTTGTCCGGCGTCACAGAATCGATCCATTCCCGGTCTGGCAACTCGCCGCCCCAATTCTCGTGGTCCCAGGCACCTTGCAAAATCCAGTCTCCGGGTTCCATGGTGGTTGCATGATCCGCAATGCGTTCTGTAAATACCCCAGGCGTTGCTGCGTCGCGAAGCTGTACTGACGATAATCCGGCGCCACCTTCGATGAAGTGCACATGCGTGTCGATAAACCCGGGTACCAGCATGCTGCCGGGCACAGAGATCACTTCCGTGTCTTCGCCTATCAGGTTGGTAACATCGGAATTCGCACCAACGGCAATAATCTGACCGTCACGGCTGGCAACTGCCTCAGCCCAGGGATTATCCACGTCGCCCGTCCACACCCGCGCATCGGTGATGACCAGTGTCGCGAATTCCGGCGCTACCTTTTCCGTACAAGCTGAGAACGCCATCAATGAGAGGAGTAAAGAAATCGCCAGGATTCGTAGTTTGGCAAACTGCTGGGTGGGCATTTTCGGGTCCTTATGGAGAATTGGTGCTATTCGGCTGCGGTCTCTGAACTTTCACTATCCCTGTATTTCGGGCAGTCTTTCGACCATGAAGCTGGATCGATTCATACGGCTCGCTATCGGGCTCATTATATTGCTCGTATTCATCATCGCCATCGCCGCGATGCTGTTTGTTACGGAGTCCGCACTAAACGTATGGGATCGTCTCGTCCAGGGGCCGCGCATACTCTTATATGGCTATATCGCCGTCATGGCGGCGCTGGTCATCGCTGCGTTCTGGCTGGTCATGCGCCTCGTCGTGCGGCGCAAGGTTCAGCCGAGCGGGCGGACGCCACAAAAGCTGAAAAAGGCCGATATCGAAGCTCGCATGCTTGATGCGCAAAAGTCCGGTGTCGACGTCGCGGCGGCGCAGTCGGAATTGCGCGAACTGGCAGCGCGCCAGGAGACGGGTTCAGTCCACCTGTGTTTTTTCGGGGAAATCAGCACCGGTAAAAGTTCGTTGATAAAAGCGCTGATTCCGGATGCTGATGTCGTCATTACCCCGGTCGGCGGTTCAACGATTGATATTCGGCACTATCGCTGGCGTGATGACAAAGGCACGATGATTTTGCTCACGGACGTACCGGGAACCGGTGGGCTTGAAAACGAGCTGGACAAAATCGCCGAACAGGAAGCACAGCGTGCGCAGGTGGTTATCTTTGTATGTGATGGCGATTTGACGCGAGCTGAGAGTTCTGCAGTCCAATGGCTGCTCGGACTGGACAAACCCCTCGTCCTGGTGATGAACAAGGCGGACCGCTACGACACGCAGGAGCAGGCGTTGCTAATGGAGCGTTTGCTGGATCATCTGAATGATCTCGGTGGCGACTTCGCCCGCGATCAGGTCGTCGCCGTAAGTGCTGGTGGTGAGGTTGATGTTGTCCAGCGTCAGCCAGACGGCGGCGAGACCAGTATTCGCCGCAAGCGCCGGGCGGACATCGGTGTACTGGTCGTAGCGATCAATCGTTTGCTTGAAGAAGATGCTGTGTCGCTGGATGCACGTCGCGACCGTGCGGTATTTCGCCTTGCCGCAGACAAACTGGCTGCAGCGGAGAACGAGTATCGCCAGCAGCGCGCGGAGCAGGTGATTCGCAATTCAACTCGCAAGGCCGTGATCGGCGCGCTGGCGGCAGTCAGCCCGGGCAGCGATATCATTATCCAGGGTTACATCGGCACGACGATGACGCGTGAGCTGTGCAAGTTATTCGACGCGGCTCCACGCGACCTGGATGTCGAGGAATTTCTCACGCTAAGCCAGAGCCGGGCAGGAACAGCGCTACCCCTGAGTCTTGCCGTTGCCGGCAATGGCCTGAAGGCGTTCCCAGGTATAGGCACGGTCGCCGGGGGGCTCGTTCATGCTGTAGCCTATGGCCTTATATTCGATGCGCTTGGCAGAAGTCTTGTGTTGACGCTGACCAGGCACGGTGAACTCGACCCCGCAACAGCCGCGAAAGAATTTGAGGACGGAATCAGTGAGCATATTGAAGCGGGTGTTAGGCAAGTTGCCAGGATGGCCGTGGAGAAAGACAAGGGAGACGGCTGAGGCACAAGCGGATGGTGGATCTGCCCACCTCAACCTTGCCCGTGAAAGCCTCAATGACCTCATAGAAGACTCCCGTTTGCCAGCTGGCATCCGCGAGTCACTCGCGCACGATTATGCAGCCGTACAGGCGATGCTGGACAAACTGCAGCATGGCCACTTGCATATCGCAGTATTCGGCCGTGTCAGCACCGGCAAGTCATCACTTCTGAATGCGCTAATTGGCGAACAAAAATTTGCCGTTAGTCCCCTGCACGGTGAGACGCGAAAAACCATGATGGAAAAGTGGTCTGAAGTCGAAGCAGCCGGTGTTTATCTGATTGACACGCCTGGCCTCGATGAAGCCGGCGGAGAAGATCGTGAGGCAATGGCAAAAGAGGTTGCGCATCGTTCTGACCTGGTCATCTTTGTTGTCGACGGCGACATTACCGACAGCGAATTGCAGTCGTTGCGCACCTTGCTGGAACAGGGCAGGCCTGTTGTTGTAGCGCTGAACAAATCCGACCTTTACACACAGGATGAACTGGGCGCGCTATTGCAGTCAGTCAGGGGAAAGACGGCAGGGCTGGTTGATCCGGCTGATGTGCTGGCAGTGGCTGCGCAGCCTCGGCCGCAACAGGTCGTCGAACTCGACGAAGAGGGTGGCGAGACTACGTCCACCCGCGTGCGTGAACCAGACATCGACGAACTGCGACTGCGCCTCTGGGATATATTCGAAACAGAAGGCAAAACACTCGCAGCACTCAACGCCAGCCTGTTCGCGGCAGACCTGAGTGACCAGGTCGGCATTCGCATTTTGAACGCGCGCCGCGAAATCGGCGACAAACTGGTCAGGACATACTGCGTTGCGAAAGGCATCGCCGTCGCCTTCAATCCTATTCCGGTAGCAGATTTATTCGCTGCAGCCTTCATCGATGTCGGTATGGTGATGCACTTGTCGAAAGTTTACGATTTGCCGATCAGTCAGCGCGAAGCCGGCTCGCTCGTGAGCGTTATCATCGCCGAAGCCGCAGCGTTAATGGGCACGGTATGGGCGCTACATTTTGTATCGAGCGCACTCAAAGTAGGTACGGGCGGTTTATCTACAATCATCACCGCCGGTGCGCAGGGGACGATCGCGTATTACAGCACCTACGTCGTCGGGCAGATCGCCGCGGACTACCTGTCCAAAGGAAAGTCCTGGGGCGAGGGTGGGCCAAAGCAGGTAGTCAGAGAAATTCTGGATAGCCTCGACCGGGATACGGTGCTACGACAAGCGAAAAAAGAAATTCAATCGCGGTTGGGTATTAGTTGATTCACGGCAAGACAGGCTGCAGAAAATAAAATCTTAATTTATTCCACTTTCTCAACAAGCTGCGTTCTGCTGCCAATAGATTACTCGTGTGTCTTACTGCTGATAAGCCAGTAGGTAATTCCTAATGCAAAAACAACGGTGGCAGTTGCTAATACCAGTAACGGAGTAATTTTTTCAAAATCAAAAATTATTACCTTACGAGATATCGCCATCAACGCCGTAGCGACGACTAATCTCACTGGAATAACGTCAGTCTTGAGATAGAGCGTTATATTTATAAAGATCTCAATCGCAATTAGCACAGCGAGGAACGCACCAAATGTGGCCAGGATGTCACTGATACTCAAGAGCAGGAATGGCGGCTCCATGAGGCGCTGATACAAAACATAAATGACATCACCGATACCCCAGACAATAACTGCGACCATCAGTGCCGCCAGCACTTTTACGGCTATACGGATAATCTTGTGAAGAAAACCCATATACGCATCTTCAGAATCGTCGACGAGTTCATGGCCGGGTTCCGCAAACAAGCCCTTATCGTTATCGTTACTCATCTTTGTTCATACCAGTTTCATATTCGCCACGCTGACATTATGACTCGGGAAAGGCAAAAGTAGCTAGCGCCGGCATCAGGAGAACGGTCATAACAACTGCTCGGTCCGCCCTTAGTCACAAGGAGTTACTCTATGTATATGATTTTTAAAGTGTAAATATGTATGATCTGGGCCATCAAGTGATGAAAACAAGCACTCAAAAGCGCAATGAACGCATCTGGAGCACGATTCGTGATATTCCACCAGGATCCGTCGCGAGTTATGGACAAATCGCGGAAATCACGGGTATTCGCCGTGGCGCGCGCCAGGTCGGTTACGCACTCCGTCATTTGCCGCGCGAGCACAACGTGCCATGGTTCCGTGTCATTACCGCATCCGGAAAGATCGCATTCGCGCACGGCAGTGATGCGTTTAACGAGCAGGCGAAACGGCTTATGATGGAAGATGTTGCCATCCTCAAGGGCCACATCGATATGAAAAAATACCGCTGGCAACCTGATCTTGATGAGCTTTTGTGGAAACCAAGTGCCGCCTGGGACGACCAATAGATGAAACAAAAACTGCTTTCACTGTACCTGCAAATTATTCTCGACAAACGCTTCATCACGCTGCGCCGTTCACTAAAAGACTTTCGCAGAAAGCTGTCGTTCAAGAAGCCCGTTGTCTCGGTGTTCCTGCAACTTGATGATCCCTACTCGTATCTGTTGAGTTATTACCTGGAACACGTAATCACTCGCTACAAGAAAGTCGAGTTTCGTTTCTATCTTTGCCAGGCGCTAAGCGGTGATTACATGCCACAACCAGGCATGTTGGCCGACTACGCGATGGCGGATTGTGCCGCAATGGCGCGGGAGTTTGGTGTGCCCTTCCTCGATGTTGGCAGCACACCCGCGGTTGAATATCGGCGGTCGCTGCTGGATTTTCTCGGCGAAGAACATGGTGAGAAGGATTTTTCTGAAACGTTCATAAAAGCACTGAGCGCCTACTGGCGCGGAGACCCGGAAGGTGTTGCGCGCATTGTCGGACGAGCCCAGGCGGAATTGTCAGAAACCAACGTACTGATCGGTCAGAACCAGTTGTTGCTGCGAAAAATGGGCCATTACAATTGTGCGACGATGAATTATGCGGGCGAATGGTATTGGGGTGTTGATCGATTACATTACCTGATCGAAAGATTCGACCAGCAGGGCTTGCATCGTTATAAAGAACCAATTCCTGAGCTGGCTTCATTGCAGCAGGCGATGCAACTCAAACTGCCGGTAACAAAACCGGTGAAAGCAGCAAGCCTGCCGCCGCTCGAAATGTTTTTTTTCGTTTCGCAGTCCGTATGCCTACCTTGCACTGGAACGCACCTATGAAATTGCGGATGCGTTCGGGCTCAAGCTGGATGTGAAGCCGGTAATGCCAATGGTAATGCGCGGATTGAAAGTGCCCAGGCCAAAACGCTTGTACATCGTTCAGGATGCAAACCGCGAGGCTAGACGCCTCGATATTCCCTTTGGCAAGATCGCGGATTCTTTAGGCGAGGGCGTCGAACGCTGTATCGCCGCTTTCTACTATGCGAAGAGTGAAGGCCACGAACGCGATTTCCTGGTGGCAGCCGGCCAGGCCATTTTTGCCGAGGCGATTGATGTTGCTACCGATGCGGGCATGGAGATCGTCGCTGAGCGAAGTGGATTGTTCTGGCCCGATCTGCAAGAAGCACTGGAAAAGGAAGACTGGCGAGCCTGGGAGCAGGCGAACCAGGATGAGCTGACCGATGCGGGATTGTGGGGCGTGCCGACTTTCCGCATTGGCGACGTAACAGTCTGGGGTCAGGATCGCGACTGGCTGCTGGCCAGAAAAATCGAAGACATGTGCCACGATGGCGAGGGCATCATCGTATGACGATGCTGGCGGTTTATTTTTCACACGGACAGGAAAGCGGCCCGTGGGGTACGAAAATAAATGCGCTGGCTGAGGTCGTGCGTGAACTCGGTTGTCGCGTCGAAAGCATTGACTACCAGGGAATCGCCGACCCAACAGAACGTGTCGAAAAACTGGTTGATTGCTGCAAAGGCGTAACAGAGTCACTGGTATTGGTAGGTTCAAGCATGGGTGGTCACGTCGCAACGGCGGCTGCAGAAAAAGTTGCTGCGGTTGGATTATTCGTGTTGGCACCTGCTTTCTACATGGAAGGCTACGAAGATCTGACGCCACCGGCGCCCGCCATCCCGATCACAATAGTGCATGGCTGGGATGACGACGTCGTCCCTGTAGAGAACAGCATCAGGTTCGCAAAAGCCTGCAATGCAACCCTGCACCTGGTCGACGGCGATCATCGTCTGACGGCAAATCTCGACGAGATCACAGACTATCTGCGCGCATTCATTCACAATCTAGGCAATGACTGAATCTGGAGATTGTCATGAAAACGCTGCTTTTGCTCGCTCTGTGCCTGGCCTTTACAGGCTGCAGTTCCGAGGAGCCGGAAGAACGTGAGGAAACGGTCGGCGCGGAAATCGCTGCTGGCTACAACAATCAGATGGAAAAAGCCCGCCAGGTTGAAGACCTGAGCTTCGAGCATAAAGACCGTATGGATGCGGCGCTGGATGAAGCTGAAGGTAATTCCCGAAAGGATCCGTAGTTCGGTCTGATCGCGGCATCTTGCCGGGAATGTATTTTCTTGCGACATGCGCCGACAATCGCTGAAGCCCACAAAAAAACCGCAACCATATTCCTCGGAATTGGCTCGCGATGATGTCTGTTTTATTCGGCGTCCACAAAGGTGCAAACTTCCACGTATACCAGCAGATATAGGGTAGTCAATTCTCTCGCATTGATGACTACAGCCTGAGGCAGTAACTACGAAATACTAACCTCAGCAAGCTTTTTCCTGCCTCCCACTACGCCACGCACATAAGTATTAAAAGAGATCGAAGTTCGCGTTCTGTCAGACCTGTTTTTCTCGACATCATGTTCCAGAAGAGAGGGAAACAGGATAAGACTTCCTTGCACTGTTTCAAACGATCTGCAGCTCGCATTGGACTCGTTCAAATCGTCGAATTCGAACTCCAGTGGAAACATTTCCAGTGTTCGATGAAACCTTATCGGTGGCAGGCTTTCATCATTATTATCGTCAAAGAACATCACGCCACTTATTACACTATTGGGGTGTTTGTGTTTTGGGTGAAATTGGTTGGAATCAGAACTGTTGACCCATGATTGCGTTATATAAATCTCGTTGTCGTCCTTCATGCGCAGGAGCTGCTTCTTAAAGATAAGTATTTGCTGATCAATAAACAGTTTTAGATCAGAAAGCTCATCGCACTCCAAAACTTTGTCATTTTTTGACATCAAATTGCCTGTATTGTCGATCATCTCCAATCCGGAAATGAATGCCTTTTCGGCACTGCTAAACTCATAATTTTTGCCACAAACCATAACCGGGTAAGGAAAGAGCAGGTAGATAGAATTCTTCATTTTTGACCTTTACGATTCAGGAACTTATCGGCAGGTTCCATCGGCATCCACCGCGGGCGGCTTCGGGTTACCAAAAGCCCGTCGTCCTGCAACAAACTGATCATTAGCTTACGTCAGCGATATCGGTCATACAAATCCAACGATCAGTCGAGTGTGAGCGAAGAAAATCGGCCAGGAGCGGCAGTCGATCAAGGCCGAAGAAACCGACTTCATTGCGAGCCCGAAGGGCGTGGCAATCTCCCGATAATATCGTGCAGCTTCCGTTTCGTATGGAAATAGTCTGTTTGAGATTGTCGCCTCGCATCACTCCTCACAATGACGGGAGGGTTCTGTCCGACCCCCAAGATCCAAATAGCTCAAATTGTCATTCAGGCGACGTCCTGCACTTCAGAGCGCAGGAACTCTACAAATACGCGTAGTTTTTGTGGTAAGTAAGTGCGACTTGGATAGACCAGCCAGGCAGCAGTATTAAATTCGGTTGCCGTGCACTCGTAGCCTGGAAACAAGTCGACCAGCGTCTTGTTATCTATCTCATCTTTACAAAGCCAATCCGGCAACAGCGAGGGGCCGAGTCCAGCGACGGCACAGGCCGTCATTGTCAAACCATGAGACACCAGCAGGTGACCAGAAACCGGTACGGTGAATGACTCTTTTGTCGATTTACGGAACTTCCAGGCGGTGCGATACCCAGGCATCGAAAACAACAGGCAATCGAGATTTTCCAGTTCCTTCGGGTGCGACGGCTGTCCGTGCTTCTTGATATATAAAGGGCTTGCGCATACGTGAAAATGCCTGGGGGTCAACCTGCTGGCAATAACGTTGCCTTCGGGACGATCGCCAAATCGAATCGCGACGTCGATTTTCTCCTTAACGATGTCCACCTGGTGATCCACCAGAACAAGATCGATTGTCAGATCAGGATATCGAGATCGAAATTTCGGCAGCAGAGGAGCCAGTATTCGCTGTCCAAATGATGTGCATGCTGTTACACGCAAAGTTCCTGTTGGCAAGCTCACCAGGTCCAGAGCTGCCTCACCCGCGAGGTCGAACTCGCCAATCAGGCTCTGCACACGAGCGTAGTATTCGCCACCTGCTTCGGTCGGCGCGAGCGTCCGCGTTGTCCGTTGAAACAGTCGGAAGCCGAGCTCCGTTTCCAGGCTCGATATTGAACGGGAAATGGATGACGGGTCCACGTCCCTGTGCCGGGCAACTGCCGCAAAGCTGCCTTGCTTCATCACGTCGACAAATACGCGTACAGAGTCAAAATCCATTCGTGCATTCCCTGCATGAGAACAATGAGTATACGTCCCTTTATCGCACTAACAACAGTGGTTACGATGATCCGGCGATACGCGCATCACGCATCACCTCTACAAATAAATGGATCAGGAGAATATCGATGGAGCTTCAGTTTTACCCGCAATTTTTCGGCTCGACTGCCGACGTTCTCGACGACGTGAAGAAGAACGGTACCTGGCCAACAACATTTGTCTCGGGCCCCTCCGATGGACTCCACGTTCATTGGCACTCAGATGAGGTCCATGCCTACATCATGGAGGGTGAAACAGACTTTCTCGACGCGAAGAGCGGCACACGAACTGCTGTTAAAGCAGGGGATAAAATTGTGGTTCCCGCCAGAGTTCTGCATGCCGAGGGTGCAGTACGAGATCGGGTTGTTTATATCCTCGCTCTGCCGCAGCCTCTTCCGCCGGAGGACTTCCTTGCGATGCATGACCCGGAAGAACTTGTCGAATAACAAGTTGGCTAACAAGACTTGACCGGATGTCGTACTTAAACAGAAGCTATCACCCCATAAAAGATCGGGTTGCAACACACCTCGAATTCACTCGCTTGCCACATACGCCGACAATCCCCTAAGCCCCGGAAACGGATCGGTAATGACATACGTTGGGATCGACTGCATATATCCACGATAACGGTTCTTGTCTTCAAACCGTGATCTGAAATCTGATGCGATGAGCTGCTCGACACACGCTGGCACGATTCCACCGGCTATATAGACGCCGCCAAACGCGCCTGTGATTAGTGCAAGATCTGCAGCAACACTGCCAAGAAAAGCGAAGAACTGTTGCATGGTTGCAGCACAATTCGGGTCGTTCGGCTTGCCGCTGATTTCTTCGGGTGTTGTGACGCTGATGTCGTGCATTGCTTCGTGCAATGCGAGCAACCCTGGACCAGAGAGGACGCGTTCTGCGGAGCAGTGGCCGTAACGTTGGCGAAATTTATCGACGATCAGGTCTTCGTTTGCATTGCGACCGGCAACAGTGATGTGGCCGCCTTCGCCGCACATCGCTACGCCATTTTCGCTTGCACCAATCCATGCTGCCATGCCGAGGCCGCTGCCGGGTCCCAGCACCGCTATGTTGCCGCTGCGCTGATTTTTCGGCTGTCCAATTTCGCGCCTGTTGCTGTCGTTGAACGAGGGCAGCGCGAACGCGATGGCATGAAAGTCATTGATTATTCGGACTTCTTCGCAACCCAGTTCATTGCCGAGTGATCTCGTATTGAATCGCCAGTCACGATTGATCATGCAAACGTCATCACCCAGAATCGGCGCGGCCACGGCTAGCGCGCAACCGTGTGGTGTATCGTCTGATGTGGCGAGAAAGTTCGCTAGCAATTCAGTCAGGCTGGAGAAGTCGTTATTGCTATAGACGCGGGGCGCGGCGATATCGCTGCCGGGGATGTGCAATATCGCGCAACGACTGGTTGTCGCCCCAATATCCGCGATCAGCCAGCATTTCCGGTTGGTTGATGAGTCGGCCATGGCTGCAGCATTAGCAAGAATTTCGCAAATTGCAATGGTTTGCGGCACCCCGGAAACCTGTAAGATTGGCTTCCCATGAATATTGCCGGACTGTTATTTCGCCCCTGGTATTGGCTGGCAGGCAAGGTCTTCGCCACCTGGGCACGCCCGGCCGTACAGCCGGAGTTGCCTGCGGAGCTGCTCGCTGGCACCGATGCGCCTGTCTGTTACGTCCTGGAAACCGGCGGGCTGGCGGATACTTTGGCGCTTGAGCGCTTGTGCAAGATCCACGGATTGCCCTCACCAACGGACACGCTGCAGTTCGGTGATGCATCAGAACGGCGACGTATCGTTGTCTTGCGGCGCAAGCGCGGCTTTATTTTTCGACGTACCAGCGGGCAAGGGTCGATGCGACTCAATCGGCTGGTGACAGCCAGTATCGCTGCCGGCGGGAAAGAACTGCTGTTAGTGCCGGTCGCAATCTATTGGGGCCGTTCGCCACAAAAAGAACACTCCTGGCTGCGATTGTTGTTTACCGAGAACTGGGATGTTGCCGGGCGCACGCGCAAGCTGCTCACGACATTATTCCAGGGGCGTAATACCTTATTACGGTATAGCGAGCCATTGACACTGAGCTCGATTGTGCAGAACGGGTTGGAACCGGAAATTGCATTTCGCAAAGTGTCGAGAATATTACGGGTTCATTTTCGGCAACGGCGAGTGGCAACCGTTGGTCCTGATCTGTCGCATCAGCGCACATTACTCAACCACGTGCTGGCGGATCCGAACGTGCGTGCGGCAATCGACGCTGACGCGGGTGATAATTTCGCCAGGCGCGAGCAGTCGACTCAGAAGGCGCGTAAGTACGCGCGGGAAATTGCCGCCCATATTTCCTATCCGACAGTACGAGTCCTGGAGCGATTTCTCGGTTGGGTATGGAACAGGATTTACGATGGCATTGAGCTGCAGCACGTCGATCGACTACATGAGGTCGCTCGCGACAGCGAGGTCGTTTATGTGCCGTGTCACAGGAGTCATATGGACTACTTGCTCCTTAGTTACATCGTCTATCACCAGGGCCTGAGCCTGCCACATGTTGCTGCCGGCATTAACCTCAACATGCCGGTCATTGGGCCGATATTGCGCCGCTGCGGTGCGTTTTTCTTACGTCGAACTTTTAAAGGAAATCGCCTGTATGCGGCGGTTTTTAACGCCTACCTGCGGCAAATCCTGGTACGCGGTCACACGATCGAATATTTCGTCGAAGGCGGCCGCAGTCGTACCGGTCGCCTGCTGGAGCCGAAGGCCGGCATGCTGGCTATGACTGTTAGTTCATACATACATGAGCCACGCCTGCCCGTGGTTTTCGTACCGATTTATTTCGGTTATG
>PVMS01080257.1_pt1 | contig 12727 bp, 9 predicted proteins | sample 1853461 | NCBI WGS metagenome assembly PVMS01 (sample SAMN08582032, study PRJNA380276) | Marine sediment metagenome, whole genome shotgun sequencing project. | isolation source: ocean sediment barecode stripped | collected 2017 | reverse complement strand
CCGGCCGTGGCTGGAACATCATCGCAACCGCCCGAAAACCTGAAGCTGCAACAGATTTACAAGCGATTGTCGACAATTACGATCGGCTGGTCATCGAACGTCTTGATGTCACAGACTTTGATCGTATGCAGGAATTGAAAGCGAAATACGCCGAACAACCCTTCGATATTCTGCTAAGCAATGCGGGCATCACACCCAAGTACAAGAGCGCGTTCAGGATGGTGTCGGGCGTAGACTGGGATATGGCGCGTGCAAGCATGGATGTTAATGCCATCGCACCATTACAGCTGGCGCAGACATTCATAGACAATGTCGCCGCCTCAAAGCAGAAGAAAATTGTGGTTATCTCCAGCAAGGCGGGTTCATTCGAACTCTCCCCACAACTGCCCATGATGTACAGCTACCGTGCCAGCAAGGCCGCGCTAAACATGTTCATGTACACGTTGGCGTTTGAAACATCCAAAAAGGATGTGATCCTTACGTTGTTATCACCTGGTCAGGTGAACACCATGCCTGGCATGAAAATACCGAATGCGATCGAAACAGACGAAAGCGTTAGCAAAATGCTCATCGTCATCGACGGACTGACACAGGAACAGAACGGCAAGTTTCTGGATTTCGAGGACGGCAGAGAGTTGGGCTGGTAGCGCATAAGCTAGCAGCTATCGCATCAGCTTGATTAAGGAACCTGTGGTTCAGGCTACCGGCTTATGGGTATCCAGGTTAATTGCTAGCTGGTGAATCTCGCTTTTAGCCTCCGTGCGGCGAAAGTCGCGTGGAGTCAGCGGCTTCTCCAGCCGGTCTTCCAGCCAGTCAAAGATCGGCTGCCAGCTTTCTGTATCCTGCTGTACGCGCGCACTGTGCATTTCGTGTATCGACAACCCCCGCTCTGCTGAATGCACATAGTGCTGACTATCCCGCAGTACCCCCACCAGCGAGATCGACAAGCTATTAAGGAACCGCATGAGCTTGCGATAAGCCAGGGTATTTTCCCGAACCCGGTTGGCAACAACACCGATCCGTCCCATGCGTCGACTAACTTTCGCGATGAGTAACAAGTCTTTCATTAACTGCGAGGCTGCGTGAACGTCAATATCGGAAGGCAATATCGGGATCAGGATGGCATGCGCACCACTCGTTAATTCCGCGAGGTTCTCCGCCGGCACCGATGCCGGCGAGTCCACCACCAGGTAGCGAATATGGTTGGGCACTTGAAGTTGCCAACTGCGCGTTGTGCTGCTGCGCACATCAAACGCAGCGATACCATGTATCGGGGCAGAGTTACCCGGTCGCAGTTTCAGCCAACGCATGGAGGAACCCTGAGGATCAAAATCCATGATGGCAACGGTATTGCCGCGGGATGCCAGATAGCCTGACAGATTGACAGTCAGGGTAGATTTGCCACAACCACCTTTGGGGTTGAGCACTACGATTTTGCGCAGATCACGGTGGCCTGGAACACTCAACCGCATAGTCTTTCTCGCTGCATGCTTGCCTAATCCTTTAGATAATTCGCAGCCATTTCCGCTATCGCTTTACGCATGAACTCCCACGATTCATCGTCTGACAAGTCGAGCCCTAAGAAACGCGGATTATAACGTTCACGAACAGCAAAAAAAGTTGTAACAGCAGTTACCAGATAAATCAAAGCCCAGACTTTATCGGCACGATCCCGATCATCGGTTTCCTGCTTGATGTAATCACCAACGCCTTTACCAAACTGTACCATGCCTTCGGCAAGAGTACGCGTCAGATCGTTAGGGTTTACGAGCTCACCCGCCAGAATCTCTACTGTGCGCGGCCGTGCCCTGATGGCACCGATGTAGTTATCGAGCACTACACATATGCGCTCATCTATTTCAAGCTTCTCGAATGCTTCCGGGTCGCCACCGATGAGTTCAATTTCATCTGGCCAGAATGTACCGTTGCTGACCCAATGTCTGGCGAGCCCCGTAAAATCCTGAAAGTACCGATAGATAAGTACTTTATTGACGCCCGCCTCCTGAGCAACCGCGTTGACACCAAGCCCCTGCACACCCTCGCGCAACAGAACCGCTTCGAAGGCCGCGTCTATTGCTGCCTCCGTTGCTTTACGGTCCCGTTTGTTTCTCACCTTTGGCTTAGCACTGTCCGGCATACTAGCCGCCACTCTCCAGCATCAACGATGTTCGATCATTGTAGTCAGCTAAACATAGGCTTGTCGGACTATTTTGTTGCTTCGCTTACAACAAAATGTATGCATTTGTCACTTTATGGTGACAATAAAATCTACACTCTGGATGAATTCCAGTTTCAGCAACAACTCCGTTTTCAGCCTTTTTTCTCGGTTAGCTCGACTACTGCCTGTCGCAGCGAATCAGCATCGGAAGCTGCTGCTGACAAGGGCTCGCCCACGCGCAGGATGACTCGATACATGAGTGGCTTGGGCAAGCGCCGCATCGCACCCGCACCCTTGCGACTGAAGAAACTTCCCCACAGACCCGTAAGTGCCATCGGCACGACCGGCACCGGGTAGCGTGCAATAATTTTCTCGACGCCCGGGCGGAACACATCTATCGCACCTGTGTCAGTGATGCGTCCTTCCGGAAAAATACACACCAGCTCACCGCGCTTCAGCGCCGCGTCGATATGCTCTAATGCCTGTGCCAATAATTCAGGGTCTTCTTTAGCGCTCGCTATGGGAATTGCACCTGCTGTGCGAAACAACAAGCTCAGTACCGGGATGTTGAAAATTTTGTAATACATAACAAAGCGTACTGGCCGACGCACACAACCACCTATCACCAACGCATCTATATAGCTGACATGATTACAGCTCAACAAAGCCGGCCCCTCGGTCGGAATATTGGCAGCGCCCTCTACCCTGATCCTGTAAAACGCATGCACCAGTATCCAGGTGCAGAAGCGGAGAATAAATTCGGGCGCCTGCAGATAGATATAGACCGCAACAAATCCGTTCAGGACAGATACCAACAAGAACAACTGGCCGATCGAAAAACCACTCGCTAGGACACCTATCGCCAGTGCTGCGGCTAACACCATAAACAAGGCATTCAGCACATTATTGGCGGCGATCACGCGAGACCTGTGCCTGGGATCGCTTTTTAGTTGAACCGATGCATACAGCGGCACGATATAAAAGCCGCCAAACAACCCGATTAACAGAATATCGAGGCAGACCCGGGGGGCATTGGACGTGAAGATCCAGTCAGCGGCTCCGATCAGCTCCATCCCCAACCCAACCGGCTCAATAAAAGCCAGATCAAGACCAAACAGCGTGAGGCCTATAGAGCCAAACGGCACCAGGCCGATTTCGATGCGCTGACCGGACAGGCGCTCGCACAACAGCGAACCGCCGCCCACCCCTATGGAGAACAGCGCCAGCAACAGTGTTACAACCTCTTCATTGCCGCCTAAGTACAAACGCGAAAAATTTGGCAGCTGCGCCAGATACGTGGCGCCAATGAACCAGAACCAGGAAATTCCAATAATCGACAAAAACACACTGCGCTTTTCTCGGGCGAACCCCATGATGCGCCAGGTTTCTGTTAGCGGGTTCCAGTTAATCCGTATGTCAGGGTCAACCGCCGGCACCCTCGGCAGACCCAGACTGGTGAAATAACCCAGCACTGCAATAGCAACCACTACCCCGGCAACCAGCAATCTGCCGATATCATCTATACCGATCAGGAGTCCACCGCAGACTGTGCCCAGCAAGATCGCGAGAAAAGTACCCATCTCTACTAGCCCGTTGCCGCCTAATAACTCACGGTCATCAATTAACTGCGGCAGGATTCCGTACTTGACCGGCCCAAACAGGCTGGACTGGGCACCCATCAGGAACAACAGCGCCATCAAAGCAACCACACTGTCAAACCACAAGGCCACCGCTGCCAGACTCATAATCATGATTTCCAGCAGCTTGATAAAACGGATTAATGAGGACTTCTCGAATTTGTCTGCAAGCTGACCGGCGGTTGCTGAAAACAGGAAAAATGGCAGAATAAATAAGCCTGCGCTCAGGTTGATAAGCGTATCGCTGCTGGCGGAAAAGCGCTCAGCGGCGTGAAACGCGAGTAACAGCAGCAGCGCGTTCTTGTACACATTGTCATTAAAGGCACCCAGAAACTGGGTCATGAAAAAGGGCCCGAAACGCTTCTGACCTAGCAGCGAATACTGGTTGCCTTGTGACAAAAGCGCCTCTCCTTATATCCTGAACCCTGCAGACCAACGTTAACAATTCTACGCGCTTAAAGCGCTATACACGCCTGATGAACCACGCGTGCAAGACCAATCGCGTATATGCTGTCGCCCAATGCTTGCCGATCTGCACACCCATACCACCGCATCCGATGGCACCCTGAGCCCGGAGCAATTAATCACAGCTGCCAAAGCTGCTGGCGTCACGCTATTGTCCATCACGGACCACGACACCATCGCAGCCTATAGCTCGCTTCCACGCCACGCGGACAATACGCTTCAAATAGTTCCCGGTATCGAATTTTCTTCGCGCTGGCGCAAATACGGCATCCACATCCTCGGACTCAACATCGATCCGGACAGCACGGTGCTACAAACAGTCATTAGTGAGCAGCAGAATGTGCGCGCGCGGCGCGCAGAAATCATCGCGCACAAACTGACACAACTCGGATTTAAAGATACGCTTGAGGGCGCGCGACAGATCGCCGGCGATGCGGTATTGGGACGACCTCACTTTGCCCGCTACCTGGTGGAATCAGGCCAGCTACCGAACGTGGCAAAAGCATTCAAAAAATACCTGGGTCAGGGCAAACCGTGCGACGTACGGGAAAACTGGCCGGAAGCAGATCAAGTCATAAACTGGATCAGCGAGGCAGGGGGTACGGCAACACTGGCTCACCCTGCCAAGTACAAATTAAGTAATTTGCGCCTTGAAGAACTGGTGAGGGACTTTCGTGGCTTTGGAGGACAGGGACTGGAAGTAATCTCCGGGCAGCAGGACGAGACGATAACCCGCCGACTGGGTAAACTGGCTGTGCGGCATGGACTGCTGGTTTCCTGCGGATCAGACTTTCACCAGCCAGGACAATCGTGGGCCGATCTGGGTCGGGTTGCAGCGCTACCAAAGGGCTGCACGCCCGTATGGGAATGCTGGTAGCGGCTTTTAGAGCCCAGACAACGAACCAACAGCCCGGGCATAGTATAATTTTCTGCTCAAGTATTAAGGCACCTGCACACGCAAGGCTGAATTATTCTGTTGAGTAACATCCCTAATACCTGCCCGTGGACGAAATCACCGGAGACAGGTTTAAAAGTTATGCGATCAGCAAGTGAAACGAGTAGCAAACAATGTATATCAATTTCTGGTACCCCATCGCGTTAGACGATGAGATTACAAACGAAACTCCCCTTAAAGTTCAGATTATGGGACTTAATTTCGTCGCCTTCCGCGACTCGACAGGATCTGCCCATGTAATTAGCAATACCTGTATCCATCGGGGCGGGTCACTGGCCAACGGCAAGATCAAGGACGATTGTGTGGTATGCCCCTATCACGGCTGGGAATTTGCAGGCGATGGCAAGTGTATGAACATCCCTACATTGCCGCGAGACCAAAAAATGCCCGCCCGCGCCAAGGTAGACAGTTACCCAACCGAAGAACACTACGGGATCGTGTTCGCGTTTTTCGGCGACTTGCCCGCTGAAGAACGGCCACCGGTGTTTGATATACCGGAGTTTGGCCAGGACGGCTGGCGTGCCAACGACGTTGTAGTCTTCGAGGTTAATGCGTACTACCAGCGTTCCATCGAGAATGGCCTGGATGGCGCGCACAATGAATTCGTGCATCCATTGCAGGGCGCGCCTTCAATTATTGAGACGCTGCGCAAACGACCGCTTGAGGTGGATGATGTGCCGCCATGGGGCAGTGAATTCATGTACCCGGCCAGCGGCAGCACCTCGGAAGAAACCAAGGTACTCGGCGCCGGTCAGGGAGAAACCTGGGCAGGTTCCGCACACCACGGCCCCAATACACTGATTACCCGCATTGAATTCAGTGAAACCAAAGCCTTTCGTCAGTACTTCTTTGAAGCACCTGTTAGCGATGAGCGCACCCGCATCTTCTTTGTCAACATGCGCTGCTTCATGATGGAGCCGGAAAATGATCAGAAGTTGATCGACATCAACATGCGAATTGCTCAGGAGGATATCGACATCCTTGAGACACTGGATCCGGTGCGGACTCCCTTCTCAACGGCCAAGGAATTTCTGACACCGGTAGACAAGCCCATCTTCAGATACCGCGATTACCTCAAAGAGTGGGACCAGAAAGGCTGGCGCATCGACTGGAATAAGCTTCAGCAACAAAAAGGTGATGTTGCCTGCACCATCCCCTGCCCGGCACGGCGCACAGAAAAGAACTGGATACTGGATACTGTGCCTCTGCTACAGCCATCCGAAAAAGATGCAGGCAAACTAAAGAGCATTGCCTGATTCGATAATTAAAATCTTGCGAATAAAAAAAAGCCCCGCAAAGCGGGGCTTTTTTTGCTTTTGAGAGCGCTTACAGTCTGTATTGAAGTTGCAAGCCGTATTCTTTACCTCGCTGCATCGGACCGGCGTTATACAACCCCGCGATGGACGTTATATTGCCCCAGTTCGCTTCGTCACGCAGATTCTTGCCAAACAATGAAACAGTCCAGTGATCCTCCGGTGAGTACCAGTTCACGCTGGCACTCAGGCGTCGCTGTTTATCAAAGTAATTGGCATTCGCGTCATCGTATGCGTTGCTGTCGCGATACGCGTAGTCCGCCCGCAGATTTAACATACCTGAACTAGCCAGTGGTATATCCCAGCCGCCACCAAGGCTGTAAGACCAGGGGGCCAGTCGCGGCAAATCATCGCCCAGATAGGGCAACCCGGTGAAAGGGTTAATGCCATCGTAGAGCGGGTTCTTACTGGTGTATTTACCATCCAGATAACCAACCGAGCCCCAGAAACGCAGAGCGTCAGTTGCTACGGCCTGAAATTCAAACTCGGCACCCTTGATCTCGACATCACCCGCATTGATTGTTGCCTGCAACACGACAACATCCGGGTCAGGCTGATTCAGTTCACGTTGCATATCTTCGATCTCGTTATAGAAGACCGCAAAATTCATACGCAAGCGGTTGTCGAATACCTCTGTCTTTAAGCCCATTTCATAGCTGTTCTGTTCTTCCTGCTCGGTAGGTCCGGCTGAAAAGCCCAATGGCGGAACACCCGGCTTGGTATTGCGGAAATTAAATCCGCCGGTCCGGTAGCCTTTAGTCCAGAAACCATAGGCTTGCGAAAACTCACCAAAATTCCACTGCAGGCCCAGCTTTGGAATCCAGTTGTCCCAGTCGCCTTCCAGATCTTCATAAGAACAGTCAAAATCGACAACATCAGCACACCACGCATCAGGGCCGGCCAGGGGGCCATCAATAATAGTTGCCTTCTTTTCTTCATCGTTGTAACGGATACCCGCATTCAGCACCCAGTTTTCCGTGAAATGGATATCGTTATTCCAGAAAATCCCTAAGGTCGTGGCGTTCATATCGCCACCAACCGCTATCAATCGCCAGTCAGGTGAAGGCATAAGGGTGTCCAAATCAATCCCGATATAACGACTTTCCTGATAAAAAATATCCTGATCAAGGTAAAAAATTCCTACTGTGACATCCCAGATATCGGTTATCTGGCCAGACCAGCGCAACTCATTGCTCCACTGATCCTGATTCGTGTCGCCTGCTGCCGTAAAGGCAGGTAAATACGTACCATCAATATCAGACACCGCATATATTTCTACCTCACGCCAGCCAGCGATATTTGTCAGGGTGCCACCGAAAATATCCCAGTTGATCTCAAATGTCGCTTGTTTCCATTCAAGATCGGTCTCGCCGTACTCATCCACAGTAGTGCTGAACTCAGCTAACAAACCTTCACGCTGCCCCTCAATCGGAAATGGAACCGGCAATGCCGGATTGCCGTCGATAACTGTCCAGGCCGCACCATCCCCTTTTGTTTCGCCGTACTCGACAATCAGGGTCAAATCCAGTTCATCGCTGGGAGCCCAGACGAATGAGGGCCGTGCAATTTTGGTCTCCATCTGGCCCATGTTACGGTTGCTCGTATTCTGATTAAAATAAGTCCACGGCGGCGAAGGGAATGCACCCGGTATTGGATTCGTAGTCTCGAAATAACCGTCGTCATCCTCGTAGTACAGCATCAATTTACCTGCCAGCTTGTCCTGCACCAGCGGACCCTCAATTGCGAACGATATTGTGTTCCGGTCCTCATTGGTGCCCATGACACGAGCCTTTATACCCAGCTCACCCGAGGGATCTGGCCTGGCGGTACGCAGCAACACCGCGCCGCCGGTTACATTACGGCCAAACAATAAACCCTGTGGCCCGCGCAATACTTCGACGCTCTCAAGATCCCAGGTGTCGACCACAACGCCATAAGTGGTGCCAATGTATACGCCATCCACAAAAGTGCCGACCGTAGGGTCTACTGACGGAATAGAACTGTTAATACCCTGTCCGCGAATCGAAAAGTTTTGCACCCCAGGAAAAGTACCAACCTGCTCGAGCTGCACGTTAGGTATGTTGTAACTCAGATCATCCAGACGCTGGAACACAATTGCATCAAGTTGATCTTCATTGAAGGCGGTAATTGCAGCGGGTACTTCCTGCAGACTTTCCGCATGATCCTTCTTCTGTGCGTACACCAGAATTTCATCCAGTTGCCGACCGGACGCATCCGTCATCTGCGCGTCTGCCACAGTGGATATCAATGTCAATGCTGGAAAAAATAAAATGGCCGAAACGAATGCCCTAAGCCCTTTAGAGAAAAATAATATGGCTGACTGCCGCCAATCATTTAGTGCATGTACTGTACGCATGACATCCCCCTTGAAGTGAGTCATGTTTCTGGCTTGCCAACATTAGCTTAACACCGGATATCTGCATTTGGGCAACTTAAATTTATGTTTTTACTCAATTTAAATACGCAGTATGCTGATAAACACTTGCCATATTTGGAGATAGTCTAAATGTCCACTGACACGCCAGATAATAATGAGACCAACCCTTTCTCGCGAAGGGAATTTTTGAGCGTGGCGGCTACAGGGCTCGCTATTGCCGGTGGCACCAGCGCCTGTACAGACAAAGCAGCCTCCGGACCTAACGCCGCCGGGTTAAAAGCACCCTTCGACTCGCTGCGGGACTACGTAGCAGCAATGGAGGCCCAAGGCAATGTCATGCGCTTTGATCGCATAGACCAGGACGTCTATGAAGGCACCGCACTCATGTATCGACTGGTGGACCGCTTCGGTCGCTATCGCGCACCGTTGGTCATTTTTGAAAATGTAAAAATTGATGGTGAGTGGAGAAAAGGACCAGTCATCGCCAACCAGTTACGGCATGTCGAGGCCGAAACCCTGCTGTTTGGACTTGAACCTGTACCTTTCGATGACTCGGCCACCTGGCATCGCGCGCGCGCACATCTTGATGAGATGCTGCAACAATCGAATGGCGTGTATCCAACCATCGACCCGGTGGAGATATCACGTGATTCGGCACCGTGCAAAGAAGTGGAATTGACCGGCGACGACATTGATGTACGCAGTTTCCCGTTCTTCAAGAACAACCCCGGAGACAGCGGTCGCTTCATCAACACGGCCTCTGTTTTCACCAGTGATCCGGAAATGGGCGTCAACGTGGGCACCTACCGCTGTGAGATCAAAGGGCCGCGACACATCGCCATCGGCTCAGGTGAGGGCCAAACCGGATACACCATGCTGATGCGTGCTAAAGAACGCGGTGAAACCACCGCGCCGGTCACATTGATCGTAGGTCAGGAACCGATGGTCTGGCTGATCAGCGGTGCACGCATCCCGGCGCGTCAGGGCAAAAAACCGGTTGATGAACTCGCCACTGCTGGTGGGCTACGCGGCAAAGCCATCGAGGTCGTCAAATGCGATACCAACGACTTCCTGGTACCCGCAACTTCCGAAATAATCATCGAGGGCGAGGTCAGCCTGGAAAGCTTTGAGGTCAATGGCCCCTATGGCGAGGGCTCCGGTTACATAGGCGCACCCTACTACACGGCGTTTACGATGACTGTCAATCGAATTACACACCGAAAAAATCCCTGGGTTGTGAATGACTTTACCGGTGTCACCCGCCCGTTGATCGAGCAACCAAGCGCGGCACTGACCACATCAGGTCTGGCACGCTTCATGCCCGGAATTACCGACTATCGTTATCTCGATAGCGTCACCTATATAGCAATCGACAAAAGTAAACCGGGTCAGGGACTGGAAATAGGCAAACGCTTAGCCAAGCTTATACCCGTCTTTAAAATCATTATCATGGTGGATAGCGATGTCGACCTGTGGAGCGACCATGATCGTTTCATGGCCTTTTCCACGCGCTGGCAGGCCTGGCCAGCCAGCTACATCTTCGAGGACATGCCCACGATGCCACTGGAACCCAGTTCACCGAAGCGTGAGCACACCAGCAAGATTGTTATCGACGCGACCCGCCAATGGCCGGAAGAAGGCGGCCCGGAAAAGTTCCCGGGCTACAGCCGCCAGGTGCTGGAAGAGCACGCGCCAGAATTATTCGCTGAAATCGACGCGAAATGGGGCAAAAGAATCGACGCCGCTTCAACCAGCTGATTCGATAAAACCACATTCGGATCAGGCAGGTTTAGAGACATTTCAGGCAATCATTTGCTCAGCTATTGCCCGATATGTGCGGTAGGTTGTGGTAGCAACGACCTATGCAACCGACTTGTGTCGCGTTTACCCGCTTTGAAGCAATAATGCCGCGATAAGCAACAAAAAGGTGAACCCCTGCAATCCAACACGCGCCCACATGAGTGGCGTACTGACCATCTGGTCGGTATTGCCGCCGCTGCCCATCACAAACAGGCCAAGCACTAAAGACAACGTCGTAGCAACCAGCGCCAGAATAATGAATGCAAATAACAGATCCATCGTATGCCCCACCTTGGACATTAAAGTTACAGCTCACTATACCCCAGATACATAAAGAGGCCAGATCAGGTTTGGAAGAGCCTCTGCCTGTTCGGTGTTAATAAAGGATAAGCAGGCGCGTTACTTTAAGTGTTCTGCAAAAAACTGGTTAAGCAGACGATCTTTTGGATCAAGCTGGTGACGTATATTACGAAAACGCTGCAAACGCTCTCCGTATACTCGGGCCGCATAACCCGGCTTATAACCCTTGGTCAGGTTAAACACAGGTATGCCCTGAAAATGCGCCGCGAACTCAGCAAACTCCAGCAGGTAATCATCCCAGCCGTCCTTATCCGTCGAACACAGTTTCAGCGCAAACACAGAGCCTGCAAAACTGGGGGATAACAGTGAATACTGATCCTTGTCGATACGCCAGATTTCGGCCGGCAGATCACAACGAAAATTCATATTGCTGTAATGTCCCAGGCAAAATTGCCGGTATGCAGTCAGCACCGCCTGAATCTGTTTTATAGAAAAAAACCAGGTGCAGCTCACAGCAGACAGATTCACAGTCAATTTTTTGAACCTACCTGTCTGCTCCATTGCATTACTACCAGAGGCTGAAAACCGGCTGTTAAACAACACATGCGTTGCTTCGGTAAATCCGTCAATTAACGGGTCACGAATATTCTTTACCGGCACCATCTTGCCTACTGACCGCACAACTGTAGGCAACGCTTTGTTGGTCGCCCAGTCACGCAGTTTCCACGGTAATACAGCAGATTTTTTCCCCACATCATCCGGGCATCGCAGTTCCACGAATACCCGGTTACGAAATGGCATTAACGAGGCCCTAAATGCACCCTGTACCTGCATAAGTGTGGGAATAATGCGGTCAAATTCATCAAATTTGAACTTGCTGGTTCGCATGGTGTACGAACGTATCGGTCGTATGCGCAGCTTCACCGAATATACAATGCCAAGCAGCCCATAACTCATACGGGTTAGCACCAGAAGATCCGGCAGCTTCTCGGTTACCTCAACCTTGCGGCCCAGCCCATTAATCAGTGTGATATGACATGCAGCAGACCCCAACTGACTGGCATCACCCGGTAACACACCACCAAGCGTACTGCTGCTGATGGCGCCACCGACAGTACGGTTTGGGTCAGTACAACTACACGCCAGTTCCATATTATCTTCGGCAAGATGCTCCGCCAGATCACGAAGTCGCATGCCCGCCTGAACGGTAACGGTATCTGTGGTCATTGACAGTACGCGATCAAGCAAACTCATGTCTACGAGCGTACCAGTGGCCGTCTGAGCGCAGCGAGTTACAGCACTCCCCGAACCCATAGGCCGCACCGGCGAAGGATATTTGTGCATGTCTGTCAATATGGCGGCAATATCGTCCGCAGATTTGGGCTGGGCAATCGTTACCCTGGCAGCTTTTACTTTACGGCGGCGCGGCCGGGTGGCTTCTTCATAAAGATCAACGGCGAGCGTACTGGACATTAACTCTGGCTCCGGACAAACGTTTAAATCCACACAAGACTCGCGAACAAACGGAAAAGCTGTCATCGGTCAGAAACATCAGTACTGAACTGACAACTCCGCTGCCACAGGGAATCATCCATGGACCGGTGGTTATGTGCCTCCGACTTTCACCGGGTTTGGCATTGCAACCAACATAGGACATACATCCGGCTTGATCTGGACGCAAAGCACAGTTTGCCTGTGTTG
>PVMS01126975.1_pt1 | contig 12729 bp, 13 predicted proteins | sample 1853461 | NCBI WGS metagenome assembly PVMS01 (sample SAMN08582032, study PRJNA380276) | Marine sediment metagenome, whole genome shotgun sequencing project. | isolation source: ocean sediment barecode stripped | collected 2017 | reverse complement strand
GTCCCCGGCGTCGCAGCCGGGCTCTGGGCGCTACATCAAAAATATGGCACGTTGAAGTGGGCCGATCTTTTCGACTCGGCGACAAAACTGGCGCAACACGGCATAGAATTTTCAGGAACGGAGTCGGCCTACTCCGCAACCCAGAAAGATCGCCTGAACCCGGCCGGCTTCAAGCATTTTTTCAAGTCCCCGCAGCAACATTACCGACCCGGGGAAATATTGAAGCAGCCGGCACTCGCAAGAGCCCTGGATCTTTACCGCGAACAGGGTGCCGACGGATTTTACAAAGGTGCTGTGGCCGAGGATATTAGCAGCACTGTGCAGGCCGCAGGCGGCGTTATTACGCTCGCAGACATGGCTGCATATAAAGTGCGCTGGTTACAACCCCTGGTGGCAGAATTTCACGGGCACAGGGTTTATATGATGCCGCCCCCAAGCAGCGGCGGCGCCGTGATCAAAGCTGCCTTCGAATTGTTTGGCAGGGTTGATATTCAGCAGCAGGCGCCGCTTAGCATCAATGAAATTCACTTGATGGCGGAAGTTCTTAACCGGGCGTTCAGAGGGCGTGCCCTGCTGGGTGATCCTGATTATCACAAGAATCCGCTTGATAAAATACTATCGTCAGCGTATCTCGACGAAATGGCGCAAACCATCAATATTTCCAGGGCCGTGCAACTGCAGCCGCTGGTGGATAAGCCTGTCGATGATTCAAATGAAACCACCCAGTTTTCGATTCTGGATGCCGAGGGTAACGCGATTAGTCTCACGGTAACACTAAACGGAAGCTATGGATCCGGGGTGGTTTCAGAAAAATTTGGCATTTCGCTCAACAATGAAATGGACGATTTCACCACCCGACCCGGCGAGCCCAATATGTTTGGCCTGGTGCAGGGCTTCGGCAACCGTGTACAGCCCGGAAAACGGCCGCTCAGTTCGATGAGCCCAACCCTGGTCGAAAAGGACGGCAAAATTGTAATGACCCTGGGTGCCGCAGGCGGACCGAGGATTATCAGCTGTGTGATTCAAACCATTTATCGGGTGCTGGTCACCGGGCTTGATATCGATCGAGCGGTGCAATTTCCAAGAGTGCATCATCAATTCCTGCCCAACAAGCTGTATATGGATGAGTTTAAGTTCTCTCCGGAAGTCGTAACAGGACTACAGCAGCGGGGGCACGAAATCGTAGCGCAAAGGCCCTCTTACATGGGCAGAATCAAGGCGGTACGGTTAAATCACCAGAAATTTCTCGAAGCGACTTTCGATAACCGCAGCGAAGGTGCGGTCGGCGGCTATTGAAGCGGCAGGTTACTGCTTTTATCAGTTAGGCAAGCTACTTGAACAAGCTGAGTTTAACCGTCGTCATCAGCGGTAAGTTTCTCGTATTTGTTCAGCAACTGCTCCTGCGTTTCCGGGTACTCGGGATTAAATGGAATGCAATCGACCGGACAGACCTCTACACATTGGGAGGTTTCGAAATGCCCCACGCACTCGGTACAAAGTAGCGGGTCGATTTCATAGAATTCTTCACCCGGCGCAATCGCATCGTTGGGACACTCAGGTTCGCAGACATCGCAATTGATACATTCATCGGTGATCATCAATGCCACGAGATGCTTGCTCCCATGCTAATCACTTGCTGGCCTTGAGCTTGCTGCTTAGACGACGCAGGATCTCCGGGTGCAAAAACTCGGAAACATCACCATCGAGGCGCGCAATCTCACGCACCAGGCTCGATGACACGAAAGCATAGTGTTGCGCCGCGGTCAGAAAAACGGTCTCTATTTCAGGCGCCAGGGATCGATTCATTCCCGCCAGCTGGACTTCATACTCGAAATCCGAAATCGCACGCAGACCACGCACAATGATCCCGGCGTTACACTCACGCGCAAAGTCGATCAGTAATCCGGAAAAAGGTTTAACCGAAATTCGATCACTATCTGCAAACACGGTTTGCAGCATATCGAGACGCTCATCGATATTGAAAAAAGGTTCTTTGACAAGACTGTCGGCAACCCCGATAACGACCTGGTCGAACATTTTCAGGGCGCGTTCACAAATGTCGATATGGCCCCGGGTTACCGGATCGAAAGTACCAGGGTAAATTGCTATACCTGTCATGGATTACCTCTGTGTTTCAGCACCCGCCAGCGGGAGGAAGAATCGCCAGATTTTAACCACTTCGATGCCATTCGGCTATAGCATAATTCAACTGACCCGCGCTTTTCCGCTTCAGCCACTGCAGGCTGACCGAAGGTAGGGTAAAGGATTCGGACTTTGGCCATTCAAAATAAATGCGCGCCGCCTGTTGCAGGCAATCCCGCTCTTCCAGCTGCCTGATAATTTGCGTGCGTAACTGGGGCTCGGCATAAGGTGGATCAATAAACACGATATCGAATTTTTGCGTTAACCGATTGATCGAATCCCTGGCGTCGCCCGGCAGAATTTCGATTGCACTGGTTGCAAACCGCTCAGCCTGGAGCTTCAGACTGGAGATCGCCTGCGGATGCTGTTCCAGCGCCACCAGTTGTGCAGCACCGCGCGACAGGGCCTCGAAGCCGAGTACGCCACTACCGGCGAAGCAATCGAGCACCATCGCCCCCAGGCAATCCCGGGTCAACCAGTTGAACAGGGTTTCGCGAACGCGGTCGGGTGTCGGGCGTAAACCGCTGGTATCGATCACAGGGAGTTTTCTGCCGCGCCATTTACCACCAATGATTCTGACTTGTGGTTTCATAATCGAGCTTTATCCGGGTTAGAAGTGCACAGATGGAATCGGTTTCTGTTAGCATATTGTGCCTGAATTCTGATTCCCGGAAAAATAATGTTCGGATTTAAATCCGCCAGTACAAATGACACGGAAAAATCCGCCGGCCTGTTCGCCTCACTGCGCCAACGCCTGTCGAAAACCCGGCAAAACCTGTCTGCTGGCCTGGCCGATTTACTGCTAGGCAAGAAACAGATCGATGCCGAATTGCTCGAACAGCTGGAAGACCAGTTGTTGATGGCTGACGTTGGCATGCAGGCGACCCAGGAAATAACTTCACGCCTGGCCGAATCACTGCAACGTAAGCAGTTGAAAGATAATGAAAGTCTGATCGGCGCGTTAAAGAGCATCATGTCCGATATTCTCGCACCCTGCGCCATCCCGTTAAACGTCAACTCCGCTCACAAGCCCTTCGTGATTCTGATGGTAGGCGTCAACGGCGCAGGCAAGACCACTACCGTGAGCAAACTAGCGCAACAGTACAAAAGCCAGGGGCTCAAGGTGATGCTGGCGGCCGGTGATACCTTTCGCGCCGCCGCGGTAGAGCAACTGCAGAGCTGGGGTGATCAGCTTGAAATACCGGTGATCAAACAAGGACAGGGAGCCGATTCAGCGTCGGTCATATATGACGCCCTGCAATCCGCCCAGGCACGCAATATCGATGTACTTATAGCCGATACCGCGGGCAGATTGCATACCCAGACGGGTCTCATGGATGAACTGGAAAAAATTAAACGTGTCATGGCCAAGCTCGACCCAGATGCACCGCATGAAACGCTGCTGGTGCTCGACGCTGGCACCGGTCAGAATGCACTCACCCAGGCGAGCAATTTTCGCGATACGGTCGGCGTTTCCGGGATAATTCTGACCAAACTGGACGGTACCGCCAAGGGAGGCATGATCTTCAGCGTCGCCCAACAGTTACAAACACCCATCCGCTATATCGGTGTCGGTGAATCGGTTGATGACTTACGCCCCTTCGACAACGAGGAATTTGTCGATGCCTTGTTGGCTGACGTCTGAAGCATGATTGAATTCCACAACGTAACCAAACGCTACGAGGGCGGCTTTGAAGCGTTGAGCAATGTCTCGCTACGACTGGATGATGGCCAGATGGCCTTTATTACCGGGCATTCCGGCGCCGGCAAGAGCACGTTGTTGAAAATAATCGCGCTTATCGAGAAACCAACCCGTGGTCAGGCTTTGCTAAACCGAATCAACCTCAACAACCTGGCGCGTCACCGCATACCTTACATTCGGCGAAATATCGGAATTATTTTTCAGGATCATCAACTATTGTTCGATCGCCCGGTTTTCGACAATGTAGCCTTGCCACTGCATATCCAGGGATTCCGCCCACAGGAAATAGCCAAACGCACCCGCGCCGCACTCGACAAGGTGGGCTTGCTGAAAAAGGAGAAATCGCTACCGATCACCCTCTCCGGAGGGGAGCAACAACGCGTCGGCATAGCGCGCGCGGTAGTGCATAAACCGATGCTGCTACTCGCCGACGAGCCCACCGGCAACCTCGATCCGGTGCTATCGCGCGAAATCATGCAGATCTTTGTAGATTTCAACCAGGTAGGCGTTACCGTACTGGTGGCCAGTCACGATCTCGACCTGATCGACGAACTGGACAAACCTCGTATAACACTAAACCGCGGCCAGCTCATTTTGAATGACCTGGCTGACCCGGAGCAGGAGGATCGCGATGGCTGGCAGTAATATCCGTCGTGTCAGACCCGCGACTTCAAATCGTATTTCAGCCTATCTGCTGCATCACTTCCAATCGTTGCTGTTCAGCCTGGGCAAGATTTACAAGGCACCAACGACCACCATTATGACGGTAGCGGTTATCGGTATCACCTTGTCACTGCCCGGCGGCTTTTACCTGTTTTTGAAAAATATCGATGCAATAGCGGGTGATTTCCGTTCCAGCTCTCAAATCAGTCTGTACCTGGCCCTCGACATCAGTGAAAAAAAGGCCCGCGCACTCGAGAAGCAGATCGCAAAAACGACAAATGTAGTATCGACCCAATTCATATCACGTGTATCGGCACTCGAAGAATTTCGCCAGAACTCAGGTTTCGGCAAGAGTATCGATACGCTTAGCAGCAACCCGCTACCGCATACCATTATCGTCGAACCCGCCGAAGCCGACACTTTTACCGTACGCAAGCTGCTCAAGAGCTTACAGGCCATGCCCGAGGTTGAAATCGCCAAAATGGATACCGAGTGGCTGGAACGGCTTTACACTATCATCGAGATCGCCAAACGCTCGGTAATAATCATCACCGTATTGTTCGCCTTTGCGGTGTTGCTGATCATTGGTAATACCATAAGGCTCGATATTCAAAATCGTTACCAGGAAATTATCGTCACCAAATTAATCGGTGCTACTGACGCGTTCATTCGGCGACCATTCCTGTATGGCGGTGTCTGGTACGGTTTGCTGGGTGGACTCATTTCCTGGTTGATTGTCGAGATCGGTTATCTCGCGATTTCAGGGCCACTTGAACGCCTGAATGTACTTTACCGGTCGGATATGAGCCTGATTACTTTTTCGTTTCACGACTTTATCATTCTGATTACATCTAGTACTCTACTTGGACTGACCGGCTCCTGGATCGCAGTAGCGCGGCACCTGAATCAAATAGAACCAACCTGAGCCGATAACAAATGCCCGGTAAACGTCGACTACTACTGATTGATGCTTCGGATTCCGCTCGCACGATTCTGTTCAAGGAAATTTCGAGTCGAGCTCCTGACCTCGACATTATTGCCTGCGGTACCGGCAAGGAAGCGATGACGGCGGTGAAGCGGTTCGAGTTCGAGATTATTACCACCGGGATTTCGTTACCGGATACCGACGGCTACCAGCTTATCGAGCTTATTCGGCAGACGCCAAAAAACAAGGACACCGCGATTTTTGTGGTTTCCGGTGATACCGACACCCGTGTCATGGGCGCCGGCATGGAAGACACCGATGCGGTAACCGCCTACTTTGACAAGGCCGAGGGGCACAAGACGCTGGTTAACTTCATTCTCAACTTCCTCGGCACCCATAACGAATTACCGATAAATGTCCTGTACGTCGATAAAAGTGCCACCTCAACTGCAATCACCACCGGGATACTGGAAAAAAACGGCATTAAGTACACTCACTTTAGCGGCGCTGGTGAAACTCTCGAATTTTACGGCAGGATCTGGTAGTGAATTCCAGCAGCAGTTTCGACCTCATGATTACCGATCTGATGCTAACCAGCAGCATGAATGGTTTTGAATTGATCCAGAGCATACGTAACGAACTGGACCTCGACTACCTGGCCCTGCCGATATTATTGATGACTATCGAACCTGGCGAAGACGAGCGCACAGATTTCACCGCAATTTTCGGCGCTGGCACGAATGATTTTATTACCAAACCGGTCGATGAAGACGATTTACTGTCGAGATTGCAAACCCTGGTCAACATCAAGCGTCAAAGCGAAGCGTTAAATCCCTGAAAACAATTCCAAAAATCCGCTCGCTGACTGCTGTTGCGACTGGATCTCATCCTGCATCAAACTTATTTTTCCTTAATATCCATGTACTTAACATGTATATTAATATTTGCTAATAAACTTGAACTCTTGACGTCATTTATGCTCTAATATCTAGCACTCGGCAAGCGTGAGTGCTAGATAACACTAAATCGAGGCCATTTATGAACACAGAACTAGTCACTATCAATAACACTATGCCCGTATTGAAGGGTAGTTCGAATCTGGATGCCTATATTCAGGCTGCCAGGAGCGTGCCTATATTAACGCCTGAAGAAGAATATGCGCTGGCACAGGATCTGCAGGAAACCGGCAATATCGCGTCGGCGCAAAAGCTGGTTCTGCCACACCTGCGTTTTGTTATTAAAGTTGCCAATAATTACGCCGGTTACGGTCTTTCAATCGCGGATTTGATTCAGGAAGGTAGCATTGGCTTGATGAAAGCGGTGAAACGTTTTCGCCCGGAAGTCGGAGTGCGCCTGGTTTCATTTGCGGTGCACTGGATCAAAGCCGAGATTCACGAATATATTTTGAAAAACTGGCGCATCGTCAAGGTCGCTACCACCAAGGCACAACGCAAACTGTTCTTTAAGTTGCGCAGCCAGAAAACCCGTCTTGGCTGGTTCAAGTCGGAAGAAATCGACCATGTCGCGGAAACGCTCGGGGTAACCCGTGAGAATGTGATCGAAATGGAAAGCAGGCTTAACAACTATGATATCGGTTTCGATCCCGGCAGTGATGAAGATGACGACACCGCCTATCTTGCGCCGGCTAACTCGTTAACATCGAATACGCCCTCACCCGAGTTGTTTCTCGAGGCACAGGACACCGAGCAAAATAATTCGCATATGCTCAGCGAGGCGTTAAGCAATCTCGATGACCGCAGCAAGGAAATCGTGACTCGTCGCTGGTTGAATGAGCCCAAGGCAACCCTGCATGAACTCGCTGATGAGTACGGAGTTTCTGCAGAACGAATCCGTCAAATTGAAAGCAATGCCTTCAAAACGATAAAGTCTTCGTTCGTCGCCTGAAATCAGATTAGCCTTTAAATTAAAGCCCGGCAGGTCCGGGCTTTTTTGTGCCTGTTGATTTTATAAAAATTACTATACTTGATGCACAATCCAGCCAATTTCAGGGAATATGTCGGAAAGCGACTCGACAGAAGATGAGAGTGACGAAAAAACATTGCTTGAGGAAAGACTTAAAGCAATTGAGGCTGACCTGCGCCAAAAGAAAGAAATAATTCTGGCACAGCATACCAAGCTCGAAGCGTATTTTGACTCATCGATCGATGCCGTAGTACAAATGGATTTTGACGGTCACATCACCGGCTGGAACCATCAGGCCGAGAAAATTTTCGGCTGGAACGCCGACGAAATACTCGATCTGACAATCGAACAAACTATAATCCCGGAGCGCTATCGGGACGCCCATAACAAGGGCATGAAAAGGTTCTTACAAAACGCTAAGACTTCGGTGATGAATAGCCTGATCGAAATTCATGCCCTGCATCGCGATGGGCATGAATTTCCGGTCGAGTTATCGGTGTCTGTTATCGATTCGACTGACCTGCAGGAATTCAATGCCTATATTCGCGATATCTCGGAACGCAAACATGCCGAGACCGTTATCTGGAATCAGGCCAATTTCGATTCCCTGACCAGCTTGCCAAATCGAAACCTGTTTTTGCAGAAACTCGAACATGAAATGCGTTCCTGCGATCGCAGCAATTTATCGCTGGCACTGCTGTACATAGACCTGGACCGCTTCAAGGATGTTAACGACTCGCTGGGCCATGATTTGGGGGATTTGCTGCTAGTTGAAATTTCCACACGCCTGAAGAAAACGATACGTGAGATCGATACGGTTTCACGCCTCAGTGGCGATGAATTCAGCATAATCCTCGGACAGATCAATGATCAACTATCGGTGCAACCCGTATGCCAGCAAATCCTCGATGCTCTGGCAGAACCCTACCAGCTAGATAACGAAAAGGTTTTTCTCACCGCCAGCATCGGTGTTACCTTTTACCCGAGTGATTGCAAGAACATCGAAATCTTGCAACGAAATGGAAATCAGGCGATGTACGCCGCCAAGGGAGAGGGGCGTAATCGATACCATTTTTTCACCCCTGAGTTACAGCAACGGGCACTTAGGAAGCGCGACATGATCAAGGATTTGCGCGCGGCAATACAACAGCAACAGTTCGAAATTTATTACCAGCCTATTGTTGATATGCAAAGTGGCATGCTTAACAAGGCCGAAGCGCTGCTGCGTTGGCATCATCCCGAATCGGGCCTGGTCAGCCCGTCTGTATTCATACCGATCGCCGAGGAAACCGGCCTCATTTCTGAAATTGGAAACTGGGTATTCTATAGCGTCGCCGAGCAGGTGAATAGCTGGCGTGAACAGTTCGAAATTGACCTCCAGGTGAGCATCAACACTTCACCATTGCAATGGATCGACAAGGCCGCGGCTATGTCACAATGGTTTTCACATCTACAACAGGCCGGCATCAGCGGTCATGCAATCGCGGTGGAAATAACCGAGGGCCTGTTGATGGATGCCAGCGATCAAATTACCAACCGACTACTGGACTTTCACGAGGCAGAGATACAGATATCGATCGACGACTTCGGCATTGGCTATTCGTCGCTGTCTTATCTGAAGCAGTTCGATATCGATTATCTGAAAATAGACCAGTCCTTCGTGCGCAACCTGGATCACGATCAAAATGACCTCGCAATATGCGAAGCCATTATCGCGATGGCACATAAACTGGGAATCAAGGTCATTGCGGAGGGCGTGGAAACTGGAACTCAAGACCAGATACTAAAAGATTTTGACTGCGACTACGCGCAGGGCTACCTGTACTCCAGACCTGTACCGGTCAGGGATTTCGAAGTCCTGCTTGCCGAGCCTCATACAAAAAGTAGTTCCCAGACAAAAAAAACACGGCCTAAACCGTGCTTTTAATAACCAGTTCTGATTTTATCTATAAATCAGGATTTTTTTGCGAGTGAAAGGCAGATCCGCGCAGACGACTGCAGCAATCCGGCGTTCCGAAGTTAGAGCGAAGCAGGATGCCCGAGCCGAAAACCTGAGCGTATAATAATACGCGATAGTTTGAGCACGGATCTAACGCGGCAATCGTGAAAAAAGACAATTTATAACCAGTAGACGAAGATAAACAGGCCTAGCCACACCACATCCACAAAGTGCCAGTACCAGGCAACCGCTTCGAATCCGAAGTGATTTTCCGGGGTGAAATGCCCTTTTGCGCAGCGAATCAAAATGACCAGCAGCATGGTTGCACCCATGGTTACATGGAAACCATGGAACCCGGTGAGCATGAAAAAGGTGCTGCCGTAAATACCCGAATCCATACGCAAATTTAATTCCTGGTAGGCATGCACATACTCCACACCTTGCAGGAATACGAAGCTGAATCCTAAGGCAACGGTTGCGGACAACCAGTAAACCAGCCAGTCACGATCCTTGCGTTTCAGCGCCCAGTGCGCCAGGGTTATCGTCCAACCCGAGGTCAACAGGATTGCAGTGTTGATCGCAGGCAATCCCCAGGGCCCCATAGCCTCTCTTGCAATCGCGAATTTCTCACCCAATGGTAAGGTCAGCAAAGGCCAGGCGGCTTCGAAGTCAGGCCACAGGTACTGCGCAGTGGCGTCATTGTTGGAACCGCCATCGAGCCAGGGCACAGAATACATACGGGCATAGAACAAGGCGCCGAAAAACGCGGCGAAAAACATGATCTCGGAAAAGATGAACCAGCCCATGCCCCAACGAAAAGACATGTCTACCTGTTCATTGTAAAGACCCCTTATCGATTCATCGATGACGGTACCGAACCAGCCGTAGATCATGAAGATAATAATCGCGAGGCCCACAAAAATAGGCGTCATACTCCAGGCGCCATGCAGGAAATTGGCAAAACCGATAACGGTCAGACTCAAACCGATAGAACCTATGATCGGCCAATGGGTTCCGTTCGGTATGTAATACTCAGTATTGCTTGTGCTACTCATGGATCGTCTCTCTGTTTATCCTGAATATGTTGAAAACCTGTCAACCCCGGCCCAGACTAAAAAATGTGTAGGACAGGGTTATCTGCTCTATCTTCTCCGGTATATCCCTGCCGACAACAAATCGCAGCGGCATATCGCGGCTTTCAAAACCAGCCAGTTCCTGCTGGGTAAAACAGAAACACTCCGTCTTGTTGAAGTGTGCCGCGGCAAGCCCGGGCGAGACGCTCGGTATCGCCTGGCCCAGGGTAATTTCCTTACTGGTGCTGCGCACCCGGAAAAAAGCTTCGTAAACCTGTCCCGGATGTATTTCCATTTTTTTTACCACCGGCTCGAAACTCCACGGTAACCCGGTGTTGGTGTTCGCCAGAAAGCGTACTTCTATCGTACGCGAAGTATCAATATCGCTGGCGTCTATTTCCGTGGCTTCGATGCGTCCGGTTTTACCGTTGAGCCCCGTAATGTCGCAAAAAACATCATACAGCGGTACCAGTGCGAAACCGAAGCCAAACATCAACAGCGGGATTATCGCCAGTTTCAGTGCGCTGGTTTTCATTCAAAATTTCCCCACATGAAGGTCGCGATAAAAAATGTCGCGGCGATCAGCAAGTGCGCAATCACGATTCGCAAAGTCCGCTTGCGCCGGTCGGCCGAGGTGAAATAATCCTGCTCTGCTTTATCTGGCTGCATATTCCTGGCAACTATCCCGGATTACTTAATCGCCGGGGCCTGGGTAAAACTATGGTATGGCGGCGGCGATGACAGTTCCTCGAATTCGAGGCCAGTCGCTCCTTCCCAGACCCTGTCGGTCGCCTTCACACCTCCCTTGATCGTCTTGATCACGATGTAAAGGAAGAAAATCTGTGCCAGACCGAAAGCAAACCCGCCGAGGCTCGAGATCATGTTGAACTCGGCAAACTGCAGTGAATAATCGGGGATGCGGCGCGGCATGCCCGCGAGACCGAGAAAATGCTGCGGGAAGAACAATACGTTCACCGCGATGGTCGACCACCAGAAGTGAATCTTGCCGAGCTTTTCATCGTACATATGCCCGGTCCATTTCGGTACCCAGTAGTAAAATGCCGCAATAATCGAATACAGAGCACCGGTTACCAGTACATAGTGGAAGTGTGCGACCACGAAATAGGTATCGTGATACTGGGTATCGACCGGGGCAACACCCAACATTAACCCGGAAAAACCACCGATAGTAAACATGACGATGAAACCAAGCGCCCATAGCATCGGGGTTTCGAAAGTCATCGAGCCCCGCCACATGGTGGTTACCCAGTTGAAAACCTTAACCCCGGTCGGTATCGAGATCAGGATCGTGGCGTACATGAAATAAAGCTCGCCTGCGACCGGCATGCCGGTGGTGAACATGTGGTGCGCCCATACCATGAACGACAGGATTGCAATCGACGCGGTTGCATACACCATCGAGCTGTAACCGAACAGCGGCTTGCGCGCGAAGGTCGGTATGATGGCCGAAATTATGCCGAACGCCGGCAGGATCATGATATAGACCTCGGGATGGCCGAAGAACCAGAACACGTGCTGGAACATGACCGGATCGCCGCCACCTGCGGCATCGAAAAACGAAGTGCCGAAATGACGATCGGTGAGCATCATCGTAACCGCCCCGGCAAGCACCGGCATGACCGCGATCAGCAGGTAGGCAGTGATCAACCAGGTCCACACGAACAGCGGCATTTTCATCAGGGTCATACCCGGGGCACGCATGTTGAGGATGGTGGCGATGATGTTGATCGCCCCCATCACCGAAGAGATACCCATCAGGTGCACCGCGAAGATGAAAAAGTCGGTGGTGTCCGGCGCGAAAGTGGTCGACAGCGGCGCGTAGAAAGTCCAGCCGAACGCAGGCGCTCCGCCTTCCATCAACGTGGTTGAGGCCAGCATGGCAAAGGCAAACGGCAGGATCCAGAAACTCCAGTTGTTCATGCGCGGCAGCGCCATATCCGGTGCGCCGATCATCATCGGCACGAGCCAGTTCGCGAGGCCGACAAAACCCGGCATGATGGCACCGAACACCATCACCAGGCCATGCATCGTGGTCATCTGGTTGAAGAAATGCGGTTCGACAAATTGCAGTCCGGGCTGGAACAGCTCCAGGCGAATAACCATTGCCATCGAGCCGCCATAAAGCAGCATGATAAATGACAGCCACAGGTAAAGCGTACCTATGTCCTTGTGGTTGGTGGTCGTAATCCAGCGCATCAGGCCCTTGGCAGGACCGTGATGATCGTGATCATCGTGGGCTCCGTCGTGAGCCGCGTCATGAGTAATTTCGGAAGACATCTATTTCCCCTTATCTTGCATTCTTGATGGCGGATGGCTGAACCATATCACCCACGCTATTGCC
>PVMS01015257.1_pt1 | contig 12729 bp, 8 predicted proteins | sample 1853461 | NCBI WGS metagenome assembly PVMS01 (sample SAMN08582032, study PRJNA380276) | Marine sediment metagenome, whole genome shotgun sequencing project. | isolation source: ocean sediment barecode stripped | collected 2017 | reverse complement strand
CGCCTCGGATTCAGTTAACCCGGCCCAAGCCACTTCAGGATCTGTATAGGCCACAGACGGGATCACACGCGCATGGAAAGCGCGCTTCTTGCCGGACGCAACTTCCGCGGCTACTTTGCCTTCATGGGTCGCTTTATGCGCCAGCATGGGCTGGCCAACGATGTCGCCAATCGCAAAAATGTGCGCAACGTTCGTGCGCATCTGTTTGTCGACTGCAATAAAGCCACCCTCATCCGTACGGACACCGCACTTTTCTGCTGCAATCGTTGCGCCGTTCGGCTGACGACCCACAGCCACAAGCACCAGTCCATAAACCTGGGGGTCCGGCGCCTTTTTACCCTCGAAAGTGACACGGATACCATCGGCCCCGGCAGTCATCCCTGTAACCTTAGTCCCCGTCATGATCGCGCCGTAGCGCTTTTTGATACGCTTCTCCAGCGGTCTTAACAGGTCTTTGTCCACCCCCGGCATCAGTTGATCCAGCAACTCGACCACGTCGACCGTCACGCCCAGGGCATCATAAACAGTCGCCATTTCCAGGCCGATAATCCCGCCACCGACGACAAGAAGCCGTTCAGGTAATTCATTGAGTTCCAGCGCACCGGTTGAATCGATGATGCGCGGATCATCGGGCAAGCCGGGAATCTCGGCGGATTCCGATCCGGCTGCAATAATGCACTGTCGAAACGCGACCACGTTCGTGCCGTCACTGCCGATCACTTCCAGATGGTGCGGTGAAAGAAACTTTCCGGTGCCGTAAATCACGTTGACCTTACGTTGCCTGGCCAGGGTCGCCAGACCCCCGGTCAGACGGTTCACCACTTTATTTTTCCACTCGCGCAGCTGGCCGGGATCGATTTCCGGTGTGCCGAAACGAATACCGCAATCGGCCATTTCTGCAGCCTCTTCTATTACTTTTGCGGCGTGCAGCAAAGTCTTTGACGGAATACAGCCAACATTCAGACAAACACCGCCCAGATTCGGCCAGCGCTCGATCAAAGTCACATTCATACCCAGATCAGCCGCCCGGAAAGCGGCCGTATAGCCACCGGGCCCGGCGCCCAGCACCACGAGATCAGCCTCGACATCCACGTTGCCGTCGTAACCGGGCACATCAACCGGCGCCGCAGCAGCCGTGCCGGCGGCCGTCGCTGCATCAGGCGACCCGGATGTATGCGCGGCTTTTTCCGGCTGCGCGTCAGCACCGGCTTCAACTGCCATGCGTGCAATCAGGCTGCCTTCGGAAACCTTGTCGCCCAGGGCAACATGCATTTCTTCGACGACACCCGCGACCGGTGCCGGAACTTCCATCGCCGCTTTATCGCTTTCAACAGTGATCAGCGGATCGTCGGCAACGACACGGTCACCCGCCTGAACATGAACCTCGATGATCTCGACATCGGAAAATTCACCAATGTCCGGGACCGTTACATCTAATTGCCCGCTCATTCGTGTAATCCGTCAGCTGCCCAGTAACAGCCGGTCAACATCGGCCAGTACCTGGCATAGATAAGTGGTGAATCGCACACCCGTTGCCCCGTCGATCACGCGATGGTCATACGACAGCGACAGAGGAAGTATCAGGCGCGGCACAAATTCACCGTCCTGATAAACGGGCTGATAAGCAGACTTGCCCACGCCGAGAATCGCGACCTCGGGCGCATTGATAATCGGTGTAAACGTCGTCCCCCCGATCCCGCCGAGACTCGAGACGGTGAACGTTCCGCCCTGCATTTCCGCGGCTTTCAGCTTGCCCTCGCGAGCCCGTTCGCTCAGCTCACCCAGCTCTTTGGCGATACTCATGACATCTTTGAGGTCCGTATCGCGGATCACCGGCACGACCAGGCCCTGAGGCGTATCGGCAGCGAAACCGGTATGAAAATATTTCTTGTAAACGAGGCTTTCACCATCGCTGCTCATCGATGTATTGAACTTGGGAAACTCTTTTAGCGCGATGACACAGGCCTTGATAATGAAAGCCAGCGGAGTCAGCCGTACACCCTGATCCGCAGCATCCTTCTTGAGCTTCTGGCGTCTCGCCTCAAGATCGGTGATGTCGGCGGCATCATTTTGCGTGACATGAGGAATATTGACCCAGCTGGCGTGCAGACGCGGCCCGGAAATTTTCTGGATGCGGGTCAGCGGCTGAATGTCGACATCACCGAATTTTGTGAAATCGACTTCGGGCAGAGCAGGTAACGCCGAACCCCCGGGTGCGCCCGCCTGACCGGTCATGACCGCTTTGACGAACGTCTTGATATCTTCTTTGAGTGCGCGGCCTTTCTGGCCGGACCCCTTAACCTGACCAAGATCGACGCCGAGTTCGCGCGCGAACTTTCTGACCGACGGACTCGCGTGCGCGCGGCCGAACGTACTTTCATTGATCGGTGGCAGCTTTCCTGTTGCCCGAACCGGCTCCGCTGCGGGTTTCGGTACAGCAGTTGCCGCAACGGGAGTTTGTGGCGGCGCAGCCGAAACCGGCTCAGATGATCCGGCGACAGGCGCGGCCGGCGCCTGCGCTGATTCGGTGACCTCCAGCAACAGGATGACATCTCCTTCGGAGACGTGAGCGCCGGCGGAGACTTTTATATCCGTGATTGTGCCGGCAACCGGAGAGGGTACATCCATCGCCGCCTTGTCGGTTTCCAGGGTGATCAGAGCATCTTCGACGGCAACACTGTCACCGGCACTCACCATGACTTCGACAATTTCGACGCTGTCGAAATCTCCTAAATCGGGAACCCGGACTTCTTGCACTGTCATGTTTTTTCCCGGAAATCCCTTAAACAGTGGTTGGGTTGGGTTTATCGGCGTCAATGCCGAATTTGTTCATCGCACGAGCTACGGTGCCGGCATCAACGGCCCCCTCGTCAGCCAGTGCTTTGAGCGCGGCCAGCACAACATGCTGACAATTGACCTCAAAGAATTCGCGCAGGGCCCGGCGCGAATCGCTGCGACCATAACCATCCGTACCCAGAACGACATAATGGCCAGGCACCCAGTTACGAATCTGATCGGCGAACGTACGCATATAATCAGTCGCCGCCACGAACGGACCTTTGCTTTCACTCAACAGATGACTGACATAGGCCTCGCGCGGTTTATCCTTCGGATGCCGCATGTTCCAGCGATCACAATCAAGCCCGTCCCGGCGAAGTTCATTAAAACTGGTCACGCTCCAGACATCAGCTGGAATTCCGAAATCATTTTCAAGCATTTCGGCTGCAGCCAGAACTTCTCTGAGGATCGCACCCGATCCCATCAACTGCACGCGGATTTTACCCTGGCCGCCAATCCGGATCAGATACATCCCCTTGAGAATACCTTCCTCGACCCCTTGGGGCATCGCGGGCTGCACGTAGTTCTCATTCATGCAGGTGATGTAGTAAAACACCCTCTCCTGCTCCTGATACATGCGCCGCAGTCCATCCTGAATGATCACAGCCAGTTCGTAAGCGTAAGCCGGATCATAGGAGACGCAATTCGGGATTGTGGACGCGGATAGATGACTGTGTCCGTCCTGATGCTGCAATCCTTCACCCGCCAGAGTAGTCCTGCCCGCCGTGCCTCCAATCAGAAATCCGCATGCCTGCATATCACCGGCGGCCCAGATAAAATCACCGATACGCTGGAAACCAAACATGGAATAAAAAATGTAGAACGGAATCATATTGACGCCATGATTGGTATAAGACGTTGCTGCGGCGAGCCAGGAACAAAACGCCCCGCCTTCATTGATGCCCTCCTCGAGAATCTGGCCCTCCTTGTCCTCACGGTAGTACATCAGTTGCTCGGAGTCCTGGGGCGTATAAAGCTGCCCAACGGAAGAATAAATACCGATCTGACGAAACATACCTTCCATGCCGAAGGTACGAGCCTCGTCCGGCACGATCGGCACGATGTTCTTGCCAATATTTTTATCGCGAACCAGTTTGGTCAGAATCCTGACCAGCGCCATGGTCGTGGAAATCTCCCGGTCTCCCGAACCGTCGAGCTGCTGCTGAAAAACTTCCAGGGCCGGCACCGGCAATGCGCCGGCCTTGTCGTGCCGCACCGGAAGATATCCGCCAAGCTCCTGACGGCGTGACTTCATGTACTGAATTTCCTCACTGTCTTCGGCAGGACGGAAATACGGCACTTTTTCGATATCATCGTCGGAGATCGGAATATTGAACCGGTCGCGGAATTTCTTCAGATCTTCAGTATCAAGTTTCTTGGCCTGGTGGGCCGTCATTTTGCCTTCACCGGCCGCGCCCATGCCAAAGCCTTTGACGGTTTTTGCAAGAATGACGATCGGTCGGCCTTCGTGTTTCACTGCACGATCGTAGGCTGCGTAGACCTTGAGCGCATCCAGACCGCCCCGGTTCAGATGCCAGATTTCATCATCCGACATGTTGGCAACCATTTCTTTCAGCTCGGGATACTTGCTGAAAAAGTGTTCGCGCACATAGGCGCCGTCCATCGCTTTATAATTCTGATATTCGCCGTCTACCGATTCTTCCATGACACGCCGCAAAAGACCCTTGTCATCACGTTCGAGCAAAGGGTCCCAGCGCGACCCCCAAAGCACCTTGATAACGCCCCAGCCTGCGCCGCGAAAGGCTGCTTCGAGTTCCTGAATGATTTTACCGTTACCGCGCACCGGGCCATCAAGGCGCTGCAGATTGCAATTGATCACGAACACCAGGTTATCCAGTTTCTCGCGCACGGGCATCGTCAGCGCACCCATGGATTCGGGTTCGTCCATTTCCCCGTCACCGAGAAAACACCAGACTTTGCGGCCCTGAGTATTCACGAGCCCGCGATCTTTCAGGTAGTGCATGAATCGGGCCTGATATATGGCCATCATCGGGCCAAGACCCATCGAAACCGTCGGAAACTGCCAGAAATCGGGCATCAGCCACGGATGCGGGTAAGAAGACAGTCCGTCTCCCTGGACTTCACGGCGAAAATGATTGAGCTGGTTCTCGCTCAGACGCCCTTCCAGGTAAGCACGCGCGTAAATGCCCGGCGAAGAATGACCCTGAATATAGAGCAGGTCACCGCCATGGGTGGCATCGGGTGCTCGCCAGAAATGGTTAAAGCCCACTTCGTACAAAGTGGCTGATGAAGCATAGGTGGCAATATGACCGCCATACTCGGCACTGCGCCGGTTTGCCTGGACCACCATCGCCATGGCATTCCATCGAATATACGCTTCGATTCGCCGCTCGATCGCCCGGTCACCGGGGTACTCGGGCTGCTGCGAGACCGGTATCGTATTCAGGTAGGCCGTCGTTGCGCTGTATGGCAGATAAGCCCCGGACCGCCGCGCATGGTCGATCATGCTGTTCAACAGGAAATGAGCCCGGTCCGTGCCATGCTCCTGCAACACGGAATCAATGGAATCAAGCCATTCCCGTGTTTCCTGGGGATCAATATCGTCGAAACGGTTAAAGTCGACCACTGGGCCCTAACTTTCGATCAGCCATGCAGATAAAAGCATTCATAAATCAGCCGTTTTAATTCAGCCGCAGCACAGGAATACCAAAATTGACCCCGTACCGACCACTGATTGACTTATAATTCCGGCGGCCAAGACGTTTCTACGACAACGCCGCCCTGACAAAAAACCCCGTTATGATCGGGGTTTACTAATTTTAGGTCAAGCCAAACCAAGATGCCCGATTTATTGCCTCCACCCCCGAAACTGAGGGTTATCCAGACACCCGGCCCGGTTGCCAGGACCGCACTGGATAAACTCGATCACCTGATCATCGTCACAGCCGCCAAACCGGATCCGGCGGTCTGGAAAAACCTGCCCGATGGTCGCCACCTGGAAGTAATCTCGCGGCGCGCGAATGCCGGCAAATCAGTGCGCAGCCGACTGCGAAATGCGGCCGCCACGGGGATCACGCTGGGCCGTTTACCGAAACCTTCCCGCAAAGACAACAAACCCGATGCTTTCAATCTGCTGAAATTCAGCGGCGGCCTCGTGGCCGATGCCCTGACGGACAATCCAAAATCGCTGGCCATCATCATTGCGGGACTGGCTGACGAACACACGGAATCCGTGGCGCACGCGCTGATTCTTGCGGCCGGTGCACGAGCATTCCGACTGCCGGCCTACAAAAGCAAGCCGGACAAAAAGTCCCGGCTCAACAGCATCAGGCTGCTCGGATGCACAACACGACTGGATTTTGACCGCACATTGATCGAAAACGACACGTGCAACCTCGCCCGCTGGTTGACACAACTGCCGCCGAATAAACTGGATGCCGGACAATACCGCGAACTCGTCTCGACACTGGCCAAAGAAAACAACTGGACCATGAAATTTCTCGGCGAGGCACAACTGCGCCGGAAAAATGCCGGCGCGTTTCTGGCCGTCTCACAAGGTAACGCAACCCGCGACGCGGGCATTATTCACCTGAAGTATCGCCCGACCAAAGCCACGCGCCCCATATTGTCGCTGGTCGGCAAGGGCATTGTGTTCGATACCGGCGGCACAAATCTCAAACCGTTCAAGTCCATGCTCGACATGCATGAAGACATGGCCGGCAGCGCTGTCGCTCTGGCCACATTTCTTGCATTAACACGCCTGAATTTCGACTACCCGGTCGATTGCTGGCTCGCCATCACCGAAAACCGTCTGAGTGCCGACGCCTATAAATCGCGTGACGTGGTGACAGCAAGCAATGGCATGACCATCGAAGTGATTCATACCGACGCGGAAGGACGGATGGTGCTGGCCGATACGCTGGCGCTGGCCGGAGCCGAAAAACCCGGCATGATCATCGACTATGCGACGCTGACCGGTTCCTGCGTCAGCGCACTCACGGAACGCTACAGTGGTGTCTTTACGAATACACCGGCGTTAAATACGATACTCATCGATGCGGGGCGTGATTCCGGGGAACGGGTCTGGCCATTCCCCATGGACGATGACTTCGAAGAGGATCTCAGCTCAAAAGTGGCAGATATTCTTCAATGCTCGCCAGGCGGCGGCGGTGACCATATTCTTGCGGCTCGTTTTCTGCAGCATTTCGTGCCCCCGGACAGTGCCTGGGTGCATGTCGATTTAAGTGCTGCTGCGCGCAAAGACGGGCTTGCGCAAATACCCCCGGGCCCGACAGGTTTCGGCGTTCGCTTCACACTTAATCTCATCACTGAACAGGGCAAGCAGCTCGAGTCCGTGATCGGCGATGGGAAGCGCCGTTAGATAATGAGCAACACAGCCATCAATGAAGACTTCGCCATTTGCGACCGTTTCCGCGGATTCCTGCCCGTGGTCATCGACGTCGAAACGGGCGGATTCAACCCGAAGACGGACGCTCTGCTTGAGATTGCTGCCGTCATACTGCGTCTGGACAACAACGGCAATCTGCACTGCGCGCAAACCATCCGTTATCACGTCGCGCCGTTCAGGGGCGCAAACATGGAGCCCGCTTCACTGGCGGTCAACGGCATAGACCCTCACCATCCGCTGCGGCCGGCTATCGAAGAACGCGATGCGCTGCGCCGGGTGTTCCGCGAGATACGGGCGGAAGTTCGCGCGACCAGTTGTCGCCGGGCAATACTGGTCGGACACAATGCCCAGTTCGATCTGAGCTTTGTCAACGAAGCGGTTGAACGCTCCGGCATCAAAAGAAACCCTTTTCATCCGTTTAGTGTTTTCGATACCGCGACACTGGGCGGCGTGGCATTCGGCCAAACCGTTCTGGCCAGAGCGATCGGCGCTGCCGGCCTGGCATGGGATGCCGACCAGGCGCACTCGGCGGCCTACGACGCGGAACGCACAGGCGAGCTGTTTTGCGATATCGTCAACAAGTTCCGGCCGATCTATGAAGCTGCATTCGCCGCTTCGCAAGGGTAAAGATGCTTATTGAATATTGCGTTGAATTATGGATAGCCCTCGCCTATCCTTCGCATCGTGCGCAACGCCCAATGGTGTGCTTAAACAGGACAGAGGGGGAATATTCATCATGAATCCATTGAAAACCGCAACCGGTACTCTGATCAGCGGATTAATTCTGACCGTACTCATAGCCGCCCTGACGACAACCATTCAGGGAACAACCGCAAACGCCATCATATTATTGATACATGTCTTTGCAGGCGTGACGTGGGTCGGCCTGCTCTATTACTTTAATTTCGTACAGGTACAAGCCCTGGGCGATGCGGCAAACGATGAAGGCGGCCCCGGCGGCGCAGGTATCACGAAATACGTGGCACCACGCGCACTACTCTGGTTCCGCTGGGCGGCCCTGGTCACCTGGCTGGCGGGCGCCACCTTCCTGATGATTAACGGCAACCTTTACAATGCTTTTTCTTTAGGCCTTTCACCGGGCAGCGGTGACCCCGTTTACGGCCTGACTATCGGTATCGGCACCTGGCTCGGCACAATCATGCTTTTTAATGTCTGGATCCTGATCTGGCCTAACCAGAAAAAGGTGCTGGGCATCGTCGAGGCAAGCGCGGCCGAAATCGGCGCAGCTAAGAGTGTCGCCCTCATGGCCTCGCGTACCAACACCCTGTTATCGCTGCCGATGCTCATGAGCATGGTTGGCGCCCATCACGGCTACATCATGTAACTGACACGCTGTCGTCCACAAACCGACAGGTACACGGTATGATTAAGAGGCCCGGCTAAAAACCGGGTCTCTTTTTTGATGTCCGCCACAGGGCCTTAACATGGCCGGAACCGCATTGGATCAATCGCTTTTACACAGCGTGCAGGACGACGTCCGGATCGCGCTCGCCGAAGATATCGGCGCAGGTGACCTGACCGCCGCGCTCGTGCCCCCGGATCAAAAAGTTATCGCTCACGTGGTCACACGTGATATCGCGGTCATTTGCGGGCAACCATGGTTTAACGAAGTCTTTACTCAGCTCGACCCTGCTATCGAGGTGACATGGCAGATCGGTGAAGGAGAGACCGCAGCGCCCGAACAGTTGCTGTGCAAAGTCAGCGGGCAAGCGCGGTCTATTCTGACCGGTGAACGCAGCGCCCTTAATTTTCTCCAGCTGTTATCAGCAACGGCCACCGCCGCACAAGCCTATGTGAATGCCGTAGCAGGAACCGGCGTCATCATACTCGACACCCGCAAAACTCTGCCCGGCCTGCGCCTGGCGCAGAAATACGCAGTGCGATGCGGCGGCGCACAGAATCATCGGATCGGCTTATTCGACGCGATCCTGTTAAAAGAGAACCATATTGTTGCGGCAGGCGGCATCGGCGCCGCAGTGGCCCTGGCCCGCGCCGGAAAAAACGATGTACTGATCGAAGTCGAAGCAGAAAATCTGCAGCAACTAAAAGAAGGCTTCGCGGCCGGTGCCGACCGGTTACTGCTGGATAACTTTTCAGCCGCAGACCTGCAACAGGCGAAGATACTGCGCGATCAGCTGGCGCCCGGTATTACGCTTGAAGCCTCGGGGGGCATCACCCTGACCAACATTCACGCTGTGGCGGCATCGGGTATCGACTTTATTTCAGTCGGCGCCATCACCAAGGATGTGACGGCCGCGGATTTATCCATGCGCTTCGCGTTCGCAGCCTGAGTATCAGACCAGGCGGTCTGTAAAATAACTCGCCCGGCAAAATGATCAATCAGGCATTCGAGATCATCATCTGAATCCGCTGCGGCTCAGACACGCCATAACCCTGCGCGTAATCCACGCCCATGCCTCTGAGCATGGTGATGATTTCCTCATTTTCGGCGAACTCGGCAATGGTCTTCTTGCCGGTCAGATGACCGATCTCGTTAATTGAACGCACCATTTCCCGGTCGATCGGATCGTGCAGGATTTCCTTGACGAAACTGCCGTCGATTTTCAGAAAGTCGACCGGAAAATGCTTCAGATAGCCGAAGGACGACAGGCCGGTGCCAAAATCATCCAGCGCAAACAAACAACCCAGTTCTTTCAATGCATTAATAAACCGGCTGGCCTGCGCATAACTCGCAATCGCTGCCGTTTCCGTAATTTCGAAACAAATCTTGGTTGCATCCAGACCGCTGTGCTGAAACTCACGAATAACGAACGGTAGAAAATCATCGTCCGCCAGGCTCTGGCCGGAAAGATTAATCGAGCACAGCGCCAGACGCTCACGTTCATCAGCCTCGGACACCAGCCAGCGCAATGCGTGGCTTACGACCCAACGATCGATGCGCGGCATGATGCCATAACGCTCAGCCGCAGAAATAAACAGGTCGGGCGACACGAGCGAGCCATTTTCATCGCGCATTCTAAGCAGCATTTCGTAGTGCGCGCCGTGCTCTTCTTCGTGTAAAGGCAATATGGTCTGGCGGAATAAATCGAAGCGATTATCTTCAAGGGCATTGTTGATTCGTGCGGCCCATTGCATCTCCCGGCGCCGGCGCATCAGGTCGATATCATTTTCCTGGTAACTATAAACACGGTTCCGCCCCGAATCCTTGGCCGCCTGACAGGCGCTGTCGCCCGCCGTCAGCAGGCCGGCCACATCGTCGTTCTCTGCTGTAATCGGCACCACGCCGATGCTCACACCGAGCACAAAGCTGCGATCATCCCAGGTGAACTTATGATCGCGAATCGCCTCACGAAGCACATCGGCCATCGGCATGGCCTCTTCAAGGGTGCAACTTTCCAGCAGCAGGCCGAACTCATCACCGCCCAGACGAGCCAGCGTGTCACGCCAGCGGATTTTGGATTTAAGCAACGCGCCGAGCTGGCTCAGCAGCGCATCACCGGCACTGTGCCCACAGGAATCATTAACAATCTTGAACTGATCGAGATCGAGATAACACAGCGTGTACGAGGTTTCCTGGGCTTTAGCACTTTTGAGTGCCCGTTCCAGCCGGTCCTCGAATTCCCGCCGATTGACGAGCCCGGTCAGAATATCATGGCTCGCGTGATAGCTCAGCCGCCGGTTCAGTTCCCGCGCTTCACTGACATCATGGAAGACGAGCGCGCCGCCGGAAACATCACCTTGATCGTTGCGTATCGGCGATGCCGTACTCTCTATATATATCTCGCTGCCATCACGACGAATCAGCAGCGTCGGCCGTACGGATTTGATTGCCCGGTTACGACGCATGGCCATAGCCAGTGGATTTTCCAGCGGTTCGCAGGTTTCTTCATGAAAGCCGCGAAAAATCTCATCGACCGGACGCCCGGTTGCGTCGTCGGCTTTCCATCCTGTCAGTTCCTCAGCCACGGGATTCAGATATTCAATATTACATTCAGCATCAGTGGTAACCACGCCGTCACCGATTGACTGCAGCGTGATCTGCGCGCTTTCCTTCTCCCGGAACAACGCTTCTTCATAAACTTTCTGCTCGGTGATGTCGGTCTCTACACCGACAAGCCGGCGCAGACGTCCGTGTTCATCAACCAGACCTTTGGCGCGACATTGCATCCAGCGCCACTCGCCATCGCGGCGGCGCATGCGGTGAACGCTTTCAAAAATATCCGTCTGACCGCTAATGTGCTCACGCAAACGAATCTGAACCCGCGCAAGATCATCCGGATGCACAAGCCGGTGCCAGTCCGGGGTTTCCCTGGCCAGGTCTTCCTCGGTGTATCCCATCAGCGCCTGCCAGCGCGGGGAAAAGGTCATGTGATTATTCAGCGCATCGAAATCCCAGCTGCCATCGTTCGCGGTGCGAATCAGCAATGCATCACGCTCGGCCATATCCTCGATAGTCCGCGCTGAACGCAGACGCTCCAGCCCGGATGCCGTGCTGGATCCAAGCAGTTTCAGCAGCAATTGATGATCGGCGCTCCAGACTTCCTGTGGTTGCCCGTAACAAAATGCCATGAAGCCGGCGAGGCGCTTGGCCACATGAAAACCTACGAACAAGGCCGCGCCGATGCGCATTTCCTCCAGCCGCAAACCGTCAGCCTGCTGACTGAACGGCGGTGCCGAGGTGTCGTGGATGCCGAGCAGCCGCAAGTGGGCCAGTTTCGATTCGAGCCAGGGCCACTCCGCCATCGGGCAGCCTGACAGGGTTTCCGGATTGCAGGGTGTAAAAGGACTGCGGGCCGCAAAAACCCGCTCCATGACGGTCCCGGATTCATCCAGCAATGCGACACAAACCGCCTCGCACTCGACAGCGTCACGAAGAATTTCAAGACATTGGGGCAGCGATGTCTCGGCGTAGTCAGCGCCCAGATTCTGCAGATCGACCGCTAATTTAGTGAATACGACATCAAGCCCGCCCGGCGAACGATTACCGTTCAGGGCACGCTGAATATTCGTCAGCGTGGAACCGTGGTCCACGTATCAATAACCCCCACAAGCGCACTTCAGCGTGCATTCTGACATAGTTTTTGCAGAATACAAGCTAACCTGATGTTATCCATAGGAATGTACTCGGGAAAACTGACCTGAACGCAGAGCACGGCAATCAAGCAAATATGGCGCAGACCCCGCGCAGCAACGGCTTTGAAGTCAGCCGACAGGAACAGCCCGGGTAGCTAACGTGCGCATAGCCTGAAATTAATAGTGAGGAGGCTTTTCGGCCTCAGGGGTGCTGTCATCAGGCTGCATTCCACTTTCTGCCTGCAGTCTTTCGTTAAGTTGCTCAAACTGCCGCTCCAGCTTGTCGATATAAGCCTGCTGTCTTAATAAAACGTCGTTTAATTCATTCAGGGAATGCTCGACATGAGCGATTTTGATTTCTATTTCGGTCATTCGGTCCTGCATCATTCTGCTCCGCCAAGTTCCGTTGGTCTGCCGAAAAAATATATGGTGCCGGTGTACAGGTT
>PVMS01086611.1_pt1 | contig 12730 bp, 11 predicted proteins | sample 1853461 | NCBI WGS metagenome assembly PVMS01 (sample SAMN08582032, study PRJNA380276) | Marine sediment metagenome, whole genome shotgun sequencing project. | isolation source: ocean sediment barecode stripped | collected 2017 | reverse complement strand
CTGCCATATCAAATCGCCATGCATGACACCGCTCACGACCACTTTTCGTTCAGCGAGGCAACCAGTGAGCATCAAACAAAGTGCGCCCAAAATCATAGTGCATGAGAAGATATGGGATAAACGCAGCATAGGAGAGTACCCTGAAAAGAAATCGGGCCGGAAACAAGCTCCGGCCCGATGATGAACTTGTTACTTTTTTTTCAGCCTGTGGGTGAGACCGCAAAAACTCAAGATCCTGGCGGACCCGATCTGAACCTGGGCCGGTCGGACTGATTACCAAAAAATGCGTCCAGGCTTTCTGAGCCTTGGGGAAATCCTGTAAATCGTAACGATAAATAATGCCGAGGTTGTAAACACTCGTAGCATGAGTCGGGTCGATTTCATTGGCCTTAGTGAAGTTGCCAATGGCCCGATCAAACCACCCTAGTCGTTTGAACATGACACCTTGATCAGTAATGATATTCGGCGAGTTCGGCTTAATTTCTAGAGCCTTATCGTAGGCTTCGATCGCATCCATAAACTTGTTGCTGTCAAAATACTCATTACCGAGAGCGACCCAGGCCTGAAAATTAGCCGGATCAGCAGCGACAATACTTTTCAATTCGGTGAGCTTCTGCTGCAAGTTAACGGTTGGTGCCAACCCTACCGGAGCACTGGATGCTACCTCAGCACTCGGTCCGGAACTCTTCTGGCCTGCGATAAAACCAATAATGCAACCAGCAATCAGTGTCACAACGGCAATCAGCAATGTCTCTTTTTTCATTTGGCGCCCTCCTCTGCAGTCACCTTTTTCTGTCCACCGGAGCGATAATCATCCCAAAGGGTCAGCACCGGGCTGGCAACAAAGATAGAAGAGTAGGTACCGACCAGAATACCGACAAGCAATGCGAAGGCAAAATTGTGAATCACCCCACCACCAAAGACAAAGAGGGCGAGCACAACCATCAAGGTCGTTCCCGAGGTTAATATGGTGCGCGACAGAGTTTCATTGATGGAACGATTCACAACCTCGTTGAAGCCTTTTTTCTTATGCTTGCCATAGTTTTCACGAATCCGGTCATAAACAATGATCGTATCATTCAGCGAATAACCGATAATGGCCAGGAACGCTGCGATAATCGGCAGGTCAATTTCCCGACCAGTGAGGGAAAACACACCAAGTGTGATGAGGACATCGTGCATCAGAGCAATAATAGCACCGATTGCAAAACGCAGCTCAAATCGCCAGGAGATATAGATCAGAATGCCGATCATAGCGTAGACAAGCGAAAGGATACCTTTTTGACGCAGGTCTTTGCCGACCTGTGGGCCAACCATCTCCACGCGACGGATATCAACCATTCCCTCACCGTAGACCATGTTAAGGCTGCCGGAAATCATACCAGAAAGCTGTTTGCCTTTGCCTGTCTCCTGAACACGGATCAGAAATTCATTGGTATCGTCACCGAAACGCTGAACAACCACCGAACCGAGGTCAATTGAGGCAAGACTGTCTTTAATTTTAGCTGCATCGGTATTCTCGACAAACTTGACCTGAACAAGTGTACCGCCGACAAAATCGATGCCGTAATTCGGTCCGCCTTTAACCACCAGCGACACCAGGCCGATCAGGATAACAACAGCGGACAAAATCAGGGCTATCTTCCGCTTGCCGGTAAAATCAATATTAATATCATGCTTGATAATCTGCATTGAGGACTCCTAAATACTCAAACGGTCCACTTTACCGCGCGACAGGTAAAGATCGAAAATCAATCTCGAAACCACTAAAGCGGTAAAGAGTGAAGAAATGATGCCCACTGATAACGTAACCGCGAAGCCTTTAACCGGGCCGGTGCCAAACTGAAATAGCACCAGAGCGGCAATCAATGTCGTCACATTGGCATCGATGATGGTCAGTTTTGCTTTTTCAAAGCCAGACTCCATTGCAGCCCGTGCTGTACGTCCCAAGCGAATTTCTTCACGAATACGCTCAAAGATCAGGACATTGGCGTCAACAGCCATACCAATGGTCAAAACGATACCAGCGATACCAGGCAGGGTCAGAGTCGCACCGAAAAGAGACAACATGGCCATAATGAAGACAATGTTCAGAATCAGCACAAAATTGGCCACCAGACCTGACAGTTTGTAATAGATCAACATGGACACGATCACTAACAGGCCACCGATCAGCACAGAAAGAATCCCCTGGTCGATCGAATCCTGACCGAGAGACGGGCCGACTGTACGGTTTTCGAGGATATCAACGGGAGCCGGCAGAGAACCGGCACGGAGAACAATTGCCAGGTCGGTTGCTTCCTGTTCGGTGAAACTACCACTGACCTGAGCGCTACCACCTGAGATCCTTTCGCGAATAACCGGAGCGGAGTAAACGGTGTCATCAAGGACAATCGCCATACGCTTGCCGACATTCGCCGCGGTAATCTGGTCAAAACGCTTGGCACCAACGGAGTTGAAATCGATAGCAACATAAGGATCATTGAAGCGGGTATCGATACGCACCTGTGCATTGGAGAGCAGGTCGCCGGTCAGAATGGTTTTATTCTCGACCACAAGTGGAGTCTCAGTGACCGCTCCGGTGCGTGGATCGACGTTACGTTCATAGAGGAGTTGCCCACCCGGGGGTAGATTCCCAGCGATAGCGTCTTGCGGGTTAACGTCCTCCATGACCATTTTGAATTCAAGGAGTGCCGTTTTACCAAGCAGGTCGATGGCACGCTGTGGATCTTCGATTCCCGGTAGCTGGATCAGAATACGATTGTCAGCTTGACGTTGCAGAGTCGGCTCACTGACACCGAACTCATCCACGCGGTTGCGCAAAGTTTCAAGCGCTTGACGCACAGCATACTCGCGGACCTCTTCGATTTCATTATCGCTCAGGCGATAGTTCTTTTGCAGGTAGCCACCCTCAGATGTCAACGTGAGTGTTTCGAGGCTGGGGAAGGTGTCAGCCATGATGGCATCGACTTGCTCACCGGCTTCCTCGTCATAAACAGTAATGACAATGCGTTCACCGGAAGACCGATCCACCCGCTTGAAAATCACATCTTCTTCACGCAGCAAACCTTCAGTCTGGTCAACAATTGTATCAAGTCGACTTTCAACGGCTTTATCGACGTCGACTCCGAGAACCAAGTGCATGCCGCCCTGCAAATCCAAACCACGCTTGATCGGATCAAAGGCCTTGTTCCACCAGTCTGGCAGACTTTTTTCGAATAGTGTCGGCCCGAGAGCGACCAAGGCTAGCACGAGACATCCCAGTACAAAACCAGTCCGAATTTTGAGGCTATTGGTCATTCTGTTGCATCTCCTTTCAACCGACCCGTTTGACGGATCGTCCTGTTCTTATATGGGAGGCTGTTGAGATAGCAGCCTGTCGGACTATCAATGAACTGGCTGCCAACATTCCCCTATCGCCGCTACTCTTCCAGTTGATCGGTCTTGGTGCCGACGATGGAACTGCGGTTGACCTTAATACGAACGTTGCTGGCAATATCAATGGTCGCAATAGTGTCCTGAACGGCCACGACTTTGCCATGAATTCCACCGGCTGTTACCACCTGATCACCTGTTTTAAGATTATTAATCAATTCCTTGTGTTGTTTAGCGCGCTTCTGCTGTGGGCGAATCAGCAAGAAGTAGAAGATCGCGAACATGATAACCAGCATGACGATCCCTTCCATCCCGGAACCACCACCCTCTTGTGCGGAACCACCAGCCATTGCATACGCATTTGTTGCAAACATGTTTTTCCTCCTTAGTATCAGTCATTTAAAGATTGTAGTAGTCAATCATACGGAATCGGTGAGAGCCTTCACGCTTCACCGGCTTTAATTCGTTTTCGATAGAACTCTTCGCGAAAAACCTTGAACGTACCAGCAGTAATCGCATCCCTCAGATCTTGCATAAGGTGGAGATAGTAATACAAGTTGTGGGTAGTATTCAATACCGATGCGAGAATTTCGTTACTTTGATAAAGATGACGTAAATAAGCACGACTGTAGTTGCGACAAACATAGCAGGAACAATCAGAATCGATCGGCCCTTCATCCTCGACAAAACGTGCTTGCTTAATACTGATTTTTCCAAAGCTGGTAAAGAGGACGCCATTGCGAGCATTGCGGGTCGGCATTACACAATCAAACATGTCGGCGCCACGAGCAACGGCCTCCACAAGGTTTTCAGGCGTCCCGACACCCATGACGTAACGGGGTCGATCCTGTGGCAAGAGCGGTAGAGACCACTCCATCACCTGATACATGACCTCTGCAGACTCGCCGACAGAAAGACCGCCAAGAGCATAACCGTCAAAACCTATCTCCAGCAGGTCTTCGACACTCTGTCGGCGCAGGTCTTCTTCCATGCCACCCTGGACAATACCGAACAAGGCTGCACTTTGATCAGTGCGAGCTTCTTTACAGCGTGCCGCCCAGCGGCTTGAACGCGCCGTCGATTCAGCGACATACGCGCGCGTAGCAGGATGGGGAATGCACTCATCAAAAACCATCATGATGTCGGAGCCAAGAGCTTCCTGGATAGCGATAGAGAGCTCCGGCGTCAGGATATGCTTACTGCCATCGAGATGCGACTGGAAACGTACACCCTCTTCATTAATTTTGCGCAGGGCACCAAGGCTAAATACCTGAAAACCGCCACTGTCAGTCAGAATCGGGCGATCCCAATTCATAAAACGGTGCAAGCCGCCCAAGCGATCCAGACGTTCATGACCAGGGCGCAGGTAAAGATGATAAGTATTGCCAAGAATAATCTGGGCACCGATCTCCTTGAGCTGTTCAGGGAGCATGCCTTTGACAGTACCTTGCGTACCAACCGGCATGAAAGCCGGTGTCTCAATAGTCCCTCTGCGCGTATGCAGGGTTCCGCGACGCGCTTGTGTGTCATGACACACATTGCGGAGCTCGAATGTCATTGGGACATCATGTGGAGTATCATTATTTGAACGCTTCGTCATGTTAAATTCATCAATCTACGTTGTCGCTATTCAGGACAATTATATTGGTTGTCATTCCCGAGGGTGTAATTGTGAATCCAGACTTTAAAATCATGGATCCCCGATAGAATCAATTCGGGGATGACAAACGTTTTAGGCAAAGCCCCTTATTTGGTTTTCCGTTTTCCGCGTACCTTCATTCAATCAACATACAATCACCATAGCTGAAAAAACGATAGCTATGGTCAACCGCTTCCTGGTAAGCCTTCAGGATAAAATCTCTGCCAGCAAAAGCTGAGACCAGCACTAGCAATGTAGACTTGGGAAGATGAAAGTTGGTGATCAGGGCATCAACCATGCGAAACTTGAAGCCCGGCAGTATAAATAGGTCTGTTTCACCCTGCCCGGCCTGCAGCAAGACCTGATCATCTACGGCATGTTCAAGAGTTCTTGTCACTGTCGTTCCCAAGGCTACGATTCTACGTCCGTCAGCACGAGCGGCATTAACCTGCTCTGCAGTTGTCTGTGGAATTTCGTAGACCTCCGAATGCATACGATGTTCGCGCAGATTCTCGGTACGAACCGGCAGAAAAGTACCCGGGCCAACATGTAAGGTAATGCCACAGACATCTATATTGCGTGCAGATAAAGCGGCAAAAGTATCTTCGGTAAAATGCAAACCAGCCGTCGGTGCTGCCACTGCTCCGGGGTTATTGGCAAACACCGTCTGATAGCGATCCTTGTCAAAATCATGATCTTCGCGGCGAATGTATGGCGGCAGAGGCATATGCCCGGCCCGTTCCAGTACTTCGAAGAAATCACCTGGGCAGTAAAAGCGTATCAGTCGTTGCCCATCCTCCTCCACAGCGACAACTTCACCACAAATTTCTTCCGGGAATTCAAGGAGGTTGCCTATTCGCACCGGCTTGGAACTTCGCGTCATACAACGCCAGACATTCTGTAAAGGATCAATCTGGCGGACCAGTAAAGCTTCCACCTGTCCACCGCTCTGTTTCTTACCAAGGAGTCGAGCTGGCAATACGCGGGTTTCATTACGCACCAGCAGGTCACCTTCACGAAGAAGCTCGGGTAAAAAGTCAAAGTATTGGTGAGTAATCCGCTCGTTCTCTCTGCTTAGGTGCAGCAGGCGTGAAGCAGAACGATCGTTAAGAGGCTGTTGTGCAATCAACTCTTGCGGGAGCGCAAAATCATATTCTGTCAACTTCATAAAGCATTATCACTTGCTATTATATGTCTATGCATATACATTAGTGAACCCTAACAAGGTAAACAAGAAATAGACCCGCCAACATAAAAACAAGGCCGATTCCACGCAGGGAGTTATCATTCAGCTGGGAGAGTTCAATCAGCATGCGTTTGGTTCCACGCGGCGAAAGAAACCATGGGATGCCTTCAATAATCAAGACAACGCCGAGCACTACAACCAGGGGTTCAAGAGACATGAGCAGAAGATAATATCCTTACGATGTTTTATGGTGTGTTTTTTGCAAAATTTATTAATCGAATTGGCTTGTCCACCCAATCAATGGCGCGAAAATGATGGTTTCCTTACACCGTCAAACCAAATAAAGTATAGAGATATACAAAAAGTGTCAAGTTAAGACATTATTGTTATCTAAAAGATGGTGACAGCGCCATATGTGGCTTAACGTCATATGACGTCTCCTCCGTGTAATGACGCAACCTATATAGGTTTATCTTGGCAGGAAATCTAAAAAAAACACTATGAATTCACTCAAAATAAAATTTCTTGGTTTGTGCTGTATTATTCTGATGGTCGCCATCGGCCTGACGACCTGGTACAACCTGCAGACGCAAAAAGCCATGCTCAGCAAACTGGCGACTGAACACAGTCGTATGCTGGCCGAAACCATTCGCAACAGTATCATTACCGACATGGCCAATGGCAAGAACGACCGGGTCGGTCACATCCTTGGCAAAATCACCAAAGAGCCAGCCATTGATAATGTGCTTATCTTTGACGAATCCGGTCGCATCCTTATGGCTGCAAGCCCTGATGAGATTGGCGATCTGGTCTCCACGGCAGAGCTGATGGCTTACCGTACCGGTAATTTCAATTTTACCAGTTCGGGGTCAGAACATGAGCGTTTCAACTCAATCGTACCGATCTATAATCAGCAGATTTGTTATTCTTGCCACGATGAATCAACCAAGGTACTGGGCGTCCTGAATCTGCAACTCTCCCTCAAAGAGCTTTCCAACATGCAGAGCAGCGGACGCAACGCGACGATGGTCGCATCTGGCGTCATGCTGGTTATCCTTATTCTGACGATCACCGCGTTCCTGCTCGTCTATGTTGATGCGCCAATCCGCAAGCTGGTCTCTGCCATGGACCATGTTGAGAAAGGCCGGTTTGATGAGGCCCATACATCGGTCAGCAGCTCCGATGAAATGACCCTGCTCGCTTCCAAGTTCAACTACATGGTACAGCGCCTGCGCGAGCTTATGGAAAGCACGGTCAATAATGAACGTGAGCTTGCAATCAGCCAGGAAAAGCTTGCCCACAGTGAAGAGATTCACTCCATGAACATGACCCTTGAGGATCGCCTCAAGGAGATTGAATATCTTAACATCAACCTCGAGGAACGTATCGAGGAGATCGAAGAAGCCAACTACAAGATCGCCGACCTCGCCAGCGAACTTGAAGAGAAGAATATTGGTCTCACCCAGGCAGTCGAGAGGTTACAGGCACTTTACAAGATGGGCCTGGCGGTCAATGCCACTATGGACCTTGGTAAGTTACTCGATCTGCTTAGCCAAAAGAGCATGGAAACCATGCGGGCCCAGGTCGGCTACATCCTCATGCTTAACGAGAAAACCGGCAATCTTATTGTTGGCGGCGCCGGTGGTATTTCTGAAGATTTTGATCTCGAAGTGGAGATCCCACTCAAACCAGGTGGTGTCTCATACTGGGTCATGAATAATAACCAACCTAAACTCGTTAAGGACGTCGACAAGGAACGTGAGTTCAGCAAAATGAGCAGGTTGGGCTTTATCCGTGAATCGGTCATCTGTGCACCATTGACCGACCAGGACAAGGTCATTGGCACAATTACTGTAGCCAACCCTGTCGATGGCTCCAGTTTTGGCCCTTCGGACATTGAGCTGCTATCAACTATCGCGGCTCAGGCGAGTATTGCAATCCGCAACGCCCGCCTCTATGAAGCCCAGGAGAGTACCTATCTAAACACCGTCCATGCGCTCGTCTCCGCTATCGAGGCAAGCGACGCTTATACGCGCGGTCATTCAGAACGAGTAACCCGTTACAGCGTAGCCCTGGCGAAAAAGATGGGCATGACAGGCGAGCCTCTCAAACAACTCGAACAAGCGGCTATCCTGCACGACATCGGCAAAATTGGCATCGACGTGGCGCTGCTTCATAAAAAAGAAAAGCTGACTGCTGCGGATATCGATGTTCTTAAATTGCATCCTTCAATCGGTGTGCGTATACTGGAACCGATTCATTTCCTGGGGACAGTTCGCGACATTATCGAACAACACCACGAGCGGTATGACGGCAATGGCTACCCGAATGGCCTGAGCGGTGAGGAATGGCGTCTGGAAGGAAAGATCCTGGCCGTTTGTGATACTTACGATGCCATGACTTCTGATCGTCCCTACCGCAAGGCTTTGTCTCGTGAGATTGCCACACAGGAAATCCACGATCATTCAGGCACTCAATTCGATCCGGAAGTGGCGACAGCATTTCTTGAAATGTGCAATGAGGGTCTACTTCCACAATAATCGAATAAGCCTATGAAAGCAGCTAATTTGCCACAGAGTCCACCCAAACCACATCGTTTTCGTTCCCTGCGCAGTAAGGTTTTACTGCCTTTCTTTCTCTTAATCGCGGCTCTTTTCGCCTCTGCAATCTGGGGTTCATTCCATCTGGCAGACAGTTCTTTCAAGAATAGTGCAGATGAACGCCTGGCCGCCACTCAGGAAGTCCTGTTTCGCGAGTTCAAAAAACAGGAACTGATTCTGCAGACTTATGCTGTTATCATGCAGCAGTTTCATTCCCTCTCCGAGCGTTTTCAAAGTGAAGCTGAAATCGGCATCCTCCAGGATCGTCTTTTCGGTATCTTGGAAAAATCGAATATTTCCACAGCATTTTACCCTGCAGACATCCGTGGCCTTGTCCCACAGAAAAGTCTGGTAGCCCTCTTCGACCAGGTACGTCGCAGTAATCAAGCCCGCTTTCGCTACAGTAGTGAATTCGGTGGCGTTCCTGTCCTTATGGTCGCTGCTCCACTCTATGACAGGGGAGAGGTTAATAGAATCCTCCTGTTACGGACGGTCATGGGCGAATCCTTTTTACGCAACATAGCCTCGTCACTGAACGTTAAAGTTTCTCTGATGACGATAGACGGTCAGATCATGGCGAAAAGCAGTGAGGAAAGTACTGATCTCGTCTTGACTCCAGCCCAAATCAACATGGTCGGCAGCGGGCAACCTCTGTACCTTGACCACAACAGTGGCAAAACTCCTGAGCGTCACCTCTTCTCAATCATTCCACTCGGCAGTAGCGACATGATTTTGCTTTCCCTTGAAGCAGACCTTCAAGGGAAAACAGACCTACAGAACTCGACCATTATGCGTATGATTCTGGTCATGGTCGTCATTATTATCCTTGGGACCATCTTTTACTTCCGCAGAATCAGCGTTATTACCCGGCCAGTAAGAGAGCTACACAATGCAACCAAAGCCATCAGCCGCGGCAATTTGAACTACCGGATTCAAGATATTTCCAATGATGAATTAGGTCAGATTGCCATATCATTCAATCAGATGGCCACGGATCTTGAACGTTCATATCAAGTGCGCGCAGATCAAGACATTGCTATCGCTCTTGATCGCGAGGCCGCCAATACGAAAAAAATCCTTGAGAGAAAGGAACGTGAGCGTGACAAGATCAACGAAGAGTTGAGCATCATACAGCGCGAGTCCAAAGCGATCTATCAGCTAAATCAGGCGATGACGGCGTCAATCGAAGTGAGTGCGCTCTTCGACAGGATACTGCAAGTTTTAAATGAAATTCTGGCCTGTGACCATATTGTTTTACTGGCTCACAACCCTGGCGACAGTGTCCTTGAAGTTGTTCGAACAACCGGCCTGGATGTTGACGCTTTGAGCAAAGTTCGCTTTACTTTTAATCAAGGAGTAACTGGTGAAGCTGCGCAGAAACAAAGAACAATTTACATAAAAGACATTGATAAAGACACCCGGAATCTTAGTTACCACGGCCAGGTCGTCACACGCGGGTCGATGATTTCAGTACCTCTGGTTGTCAAAGGACGCCTGGTAGGTGTCATCAATCTGCACAAGAGGCAGATCGATGCTTTTTCCACTTCAGAGCAAAGGCTGATCCAGGCTATTTCCAATCAGACTGCGCTGACAATAGACAACGCTCAGCTCCTGGAGAAGAGCCGAGACTTGAGCAACACCGACGAGTTGACTGGTCTTTCCAACCGCCGCCACTTTCAGGAGATTCTCAAACGTGAAGTCGCTCAAGCTCGCCGTTTCAGCTCGATCTTTTCCATTGTCATGTGTGACATCGATGGCTTCATGAAACACAAAACCGCCCTGGGGAACATACATGCTGACGCCCTGCTACGCCAGGTCGGCCAATCACTGTTAAAGAGTACACGAGGCATTGATCTGGTCTCACGCTTCGGTAACGACCAGTTTATTATTCTGCTCCCCAAAACTGACAAAAAAGGCGGTATCGCTGCTGCTGAGAAACTTCGCAAACGCATTAATGATGAAGACTTCTCCCGTCATATTGATTATGAGACGACCTTCAAGCTGACCGTTTCCTTAGGTGTGACTGAATTCCCAGGCGACAGCAAAAACATCTACGAGCTACTGAATTTAGCGGATCGTGCCTTGTACGCTGCGAAGCAGAACGGCTGTAATTGTACCGTTGGCTGGGAAGGCCCTGCACCTGGACCTGAATAAGGACTAAAGCGTGGAACGCGAAAATTCGAACAACTAAGGCCACCTGGATCCAGGTGGCCTTAGTTGTTTCTGTGTAAAATTGAGTTTTATCAAGGGGAAATTGGTGGAATCATCAAACCTGTATTTTCCGGCAGAGACAACATGAGGTTCATGTTCTGAATCGCTTGCCCAGCCGCACCCTTGACCAGGTTATCGATTGCGGCAAGAGTAATCACCCTGCCGGTCCGATCATCAACAGCCAAACCAATGTCACAGTAGTTGCTGCCACGGACCTGTGAAACGTTCGGCAACTGCCCTTTCGGCAAGACCCTAATAAATGACTCAGCCGCGTATCTCTCAAGGTAAATATCGTGCAGTGCGTCCAGTGTGAGTTGATTGGACAGACTTGCGTAGCAGGTACTGAGGATGCCTCTGTTAATCGGCAGCAAGTGCGGTGTAAAACTGATCGTCACAGCACTTCCAGATAAAGTGCCGAGCGTCTGCTCAATTTCTGGAGTATGACGATGTCTGGGCAGACTGTAAGCTTTGAATCCTTCATTAACCTCACAGTAGAGTGTATCCACCTTGGCCGCACGACCAGCACCACTGGTTCCCGATTTACTGTCCACGATAATGGTCGTCAGATCAATCAGATCATTTTCAAGTAAAGGAGCCATTGCCAAAGCCACACTGGTTGGATAACAGCCAGGGTTAGCAATCAACCTGGCGGGAGGGATCTGCTCACGAAAAAGCTCCGGAAGCCCATAAACAGCATCAGAGAGCAGCTCTTTAGCCGTATGTTTCTGGTACCAGTCCTCGTAGACAGAGACATCACTGATACGGAAATCTGCAGAGAGGTCGACGACACGACAACCAGCATCAAGAAGCTCAGGGATCATCCCCATAGCCGTTTGATGAGGCACCGCAGTGAATACCAGGTCAGCACGACTCGCCAGTAGCCCTGGATCGACATCCTCAAAGACAAGATCGAGGCTACCTTGCAGAGAAGGGAATATATCGCACACCGACTGCCCAGCATATTGACGCGACGTAACGCACACCAGTTCCGTGTCAGGGTGTTGTGAAAGTAGCCTGAGTAATTCTACACCGGTATAACCACTGGCACCAATAACTGCGATCCTATGCATATTCGCTCCTTAAACATATAGCAGGATGTTCCAGAGGAACGCCCTACAAACGGCAAAAGGGAAGCCCGCAGGCTTCCCTTTCCAACCAAATATCCAAGCGACCCAATGGGCCGCAAGAGGTTAACGCTTGGAGAACTGGAAGCTACGACGAGCGCCGCGCTTACCGTACTTCTTACGTTCCTTAATCCGACTGTCACGGGTAATAAAACCAGCCTTCTTGAGCGATGCACGAAGCTCTGGATCAACTTCGAGAAGCGCCTTGGTGATACCGTGCTTAATCGCGCCGGCCTGACCAGAAGGGCCACCGCCGCGAACATTCACGGTAATATCAAACTTACCAATATTCTCGGTCAGTTCGAGAGGCTGACGCACAACCATCTTTGACGTCGGGCGACCGAAATACTCATCAATCGTCCGCTGGTTAATAGTGATTTCACCTGTACCCGGCTTCATCCAAATACGGGCAATAGAGGTCTTTCTTTTACCGGTGGCGTAAATTCTCTGCTCGGCCATCGTCTATATCTCCTGAATTCCCTTAAACCTGAAGTTCTTTGGGCTGCTGTGCCTGATGCGGATGGTCTGAACCGCAATAGACTTTAAGTTTACTGTACATCTGACGTCCGAGTTTATTCTTCGGCAACATACCCTT
>PVMS01085438.1_pt1 | contig 12731 bp, 12 predicted proteins | sample 1853461 | NCBI WGS metagenome assembly PVMS01 (sample SAMN08582032, study PRJNA380276) | Marine sediment metagenome, whole genome shotgun sequencing project. | isolation source: ocean sediment barecode stripped | collected 2017 | reverse complement strand
CTTTTTTGTGACTTCCTGTAATAATGACCTGCACTCCATATTGATCACTTGCGTAATCCGCAACTTCAGCATAACCATCCGCATTCCAGCTACGAGTTAAATGGCTAGAACAAGGGCTAATAAGTAAAACGGGCCTATCTTTACAAATATTACCCGCATAGCCGTTATCTTCATCACTTAACGGGATATCCCATACAAGCTTCCGCTCACTGATACCTAGCTTTTCGATAAAGCTAAAATATGAATCCATAACATGTTGGTTGGCTGGAGGTATTTGCATATTGACAAAAAAACGATGCAGATCTTTAGATCTTGCATTATCGTAACCCAGCCTAACTTTTGCTTTTATCGATAAACTAGCAATATGCGAACGCATCGAATACTGCATTAGCATTAATACATCAAAACTCTTATGTTTAAGGTTACGGAACAACTCTATTTGCGCGCCCAGTCCTTTTGATTTATCAAAAACAATAAATTCAATACCTGGTATATCGCCCAGCAATGAATATTCTAATTTACCAATAACCCAAGTGATTGTCGTGTCTGGCCAAGCATGTTGGATTGTACGCACGATTGGCAAAGCATGAAGCACATCCCCAATTGCAGAAAGCCGGAGAATGCAAATGGAGTTAGGTATGCTCATGAAATACCATAAAAATATGCGGACATTAACAACAAATAAACTTGTGGGTTTTTGCTTGTGATAGATTTTGTATTCTTATCGATGCGCCTTACTTCAATCCAGTTCCTTCGCAATTTCACTCGCGGGTTGCCCCGGTGCCTCTATCATGCGCACCGCTTCTAACTTGAATTCCTTCGTATACCACTTAACTTAGAACTTAGCATATCTTTTTACTGCTTAGACTGCGCCATGGATAAGGCTTTGCTAATTTCTTCACGACGCCCTTTATCCGCAATAGGACGCTGTGGTCGACTGGGAGCCGTCATGGCTTTGTTTAAGACTACAACTGCCTCAGCATAGCGCTTTCGTAATCAAATTCATGAAACCGGCAAAGCAAATTTCTTTGGGGCAATGAATTTGGCTATGCCTTCAATACGCCAAGAAAATCTGCAATTAATACCGGCGGACGAAAAGATACGAATGGTTTTGCATTTCAAACTAGTTTTAATTTCATCGATGTTTGGCCCAAACACAGTATTGGCATGGTGTATGCTCAAACAGGTGGGGGCTGGTTACTATCCTCGGACTTTGGTAATGACCAAGAACTTCTTGCAACAAGATATAAATGGCAAATTACTAAAAACCAAAAATTTGAAGCGCGCATACGCAATAGAGAAGATATAGACAAAAGAACCTCTGCCGAACGCAGACGTAGAGTGTGGGACTATTACCTACGTTATACCATTAAGTTTTTGTGATGAATTTAGCCTCTTCCGTATCAAACAGTCTGGAAGAAAAACACGTGTGCATGGCGAATTTGTAGTTTGCCACATATTGGGCTGGATTCTCAGCCTTGCAATTAGCTTAGAACGAACAAGGCTTCTTTGTACTGAGCTATTCGCTGAAAAGGGGCGGGTAATTAAATGGTGAGAGCCCACTCATGAAAATACCTAACAGTTTTCTCAAAGAAGAGTGCCCAACTTACTAGATTTCACGTCCATTATTTTTAACATTGAATGTCCGCTTTGGGTCGTTAGCGGTCATTCAGTCGATTAGGCCCTAGTAATATTTCAAAAGTGTCGCTTACTTGCCACCTCGGATCTGCAACTCAAATGAAAACGTCCCCTAAAGGGGACGTAATTGCTATCAAGTTAAACCGCCTTCCTGTGTCTGGATTTTCTCAATTATTCCACACAAGCTAGAGTAAAAATATCTGTGTCTTAACGATTATGACTGGCCATCATGCCTGCTACTTGCCGAGCTCCCACAATCCAGTTTCCTTTAGAGCAGTTATACATTCTTGACTTACCTGCATCTCATTGGCTTTAATACAGCTCACCATACGGCCCTCACCTGGCTGCACATCGAGACAATGCTTATCCGCATCTGCTTCACAGGCAATAATCGAGTAATTAAGAGCTGCAGCACCCAGTCTGATGGACACAGCTGCTTCCAAAATGCCTAATTTACACTCTGGGCTAAGGTGTTCTTCATAGGCCGCAAGACACATGAAGACTTTTTCAGCATTGTTGCCAAGACCATCACAGTGCTGTTTTATATCTTCATCACAACCACTCACAGAGGACTCAATTATGACATGTCCTTCCTGCAATTTTTTAGCAAGCGGCTTGCCAGCTTGTTCTGCGTGAGAGGAAATCGAAAATAACAAAGTCGAAAATAGTAAAATACAGGTTTTCTTAAAATAAGTTCTCATTTCTTTCTTTTCCTTATTTGTGTGAGTTTTTTAGGTAGGTTTATAGTCGAAGACATTTTACACAAATTATCTTCGAATGACCGCTTTGGGTGGTTAGCGGTCATTGGACCATATCCCATGCGCTTGCTAACAAAAATCCAATAAAACAAATTAGAGTTACAGGGAGGTATTTCATTTTTCTTTTTTGCTGGATGGGGTCGAGTGCTATCCAGAGTGAAACAATGGTTCCGACTAAAAATATAAGCATCAGTGATGAAGGAATTTTAGAACCTGCAGAAAGCTCCAACCAAGGTAATCCCCCATTCCAACCAAGTGTTTTTTCTGCTGTAAATTTTAGATATTGCATATAATTTAACCTAACTCTAGCAAATCCACCCTAATACTAGCAGTATAAAATCTAATGCCCCATGGCCGCTCATTTTGTTTAAACTGTAGTTGTTTGAAGAATAAATCATTTAATCAAGCATGCCTGAAAAGACCACTCATTTCGGTTACAAAGACGTTACGCCTGAAGAAAAGACCCAAAAAGTCGGCAAGGTGTTTGATGCTGTAGCCGGCAATTACGACATCATGAATGACGTTATGTCATTGGGCTTGCATCGTGTTTGGAAGCGTTATTTTGTACATATTGCGAATGTTCGGCCACATCACCAAATTTTGGATTTAGCCGCGGGTACCGGGGATATCACAGCGTTACTTGCGCCTAAACTGAGTGGTAAGGGCGCGATTACCATGTGTGACCCAAATGCGGCCATGTTGGAGCAAGGGCGTCAACGCTTAATTGATCGTGGCTTATTCAAACACATTTACTATGCCCAAGCCAAAGCAGAATCATTGCCTTTTGAAGAAAACCACTTTGATCGGGTAACACTTGCGTTTGGCTTGCGTAATTTTACCGACAAAGGCCGCGCATTGCGGGCTATCTTTAATCTAATTAAGCCAGGTGGCCAGTTGCTGATTCTAGAATTTTCGAAACCGAAAAAATGGATGCGTGGTTTCTACGACACCTACTCGTTTAAGTTGCTACCGCAAATGGGGAAAATGATTGCTAAGGATGCTGAAAGTTATCAGTACTTAGCTGAATCCATCCGCAAACATCCTGATCAAGAAACACTACAATTTATGTTAGAAGCGGCAGGTTTCGAGCAGTGCAATTTCATCAATCTTAATGGCGGTATCGTTTCTATACACCGCGGGCATAAACTTACCGCATAACGAAATGCTACTTAAGTTTATCAACAATTCGCTGCAAAAGTACTTTGATAGTGATCCTGAAGTGGCTTTGCAACTTCATGAGCTTGAAAATCAGTATTTAGTGCTTACATTAACGGATGTAAACAAGGCATTTCTTATTTCTGCTATTCATTCTTCCATTATCGTTGCTGAATATGAAGATGATGAAGATGAAGATATGCAAGAGATTACTACAACTATTTATACCAATGTAATCGCTTTGCTGCGTTTAGGGCTCGGCGCGAACTACCAATCAATGCTGAATGACCATGCACTAAGAATTGAAGGTGATGCGGGGCTGGCAAATCAGTTGCGTACGATTTTTATGAGTATTGATATAGATTGGGAAGAAGTGGCGTCTAAATATGTGGGTGACCCGCTTGCTTATCAATTAGGTACGTTTGTACGGCGTGCAAAAACTTACAAACAACGTTCTGTGGAAAACTTTCGTTTAGATGTGAGCGAGTATTTGCAAGAAGAATCTCGTATCATGCCTACTAAAATTGAAGTTGAGCGATTTTTAAATGCGGTGGATGCATTGGATGCGGACATCGAACGCTTAGAGGCGCGCACGAGTCGGCTGATGCAGGCATGTAAGCAATAGAATGATGCGGTACATACGACTCTTATTCCGCATTTTACATATCAACGTTGTGTTGGTGCGTCATGGTTTAGAAGAAGTGCTGTTAGCGGTGCCGTATTTTCGTCCGATTCGTTTTTTACTTTTTTTATTACCCTGGCACTGGTTTCGCAAGGTTGAAATTTCCCATGGCGCGCGTATTCGCCGCGCACTAGAAGACCTTGGGCCTGTATTTGTAAAGTTTGGTCAAGCGCTCTCCACACGTCGCGATTTGCTTTCGGATGACATCGCTAATGAGCTTGCCAAGTTGCAAGACCAGGTGCCACCGTTTTCCGGTGAAGTGGCGAAAGGCATAATAGAAAAAGCTCTTAAGCAACCTGTGCTAGAAGCGTTTGCTGATTTTAGTGTTGAACCTTTGGCATCGGCTTCGATTGCACAAGTGCATGTCGCAACACTGCATAGCGGTGAAGAAGTTGTTATTAAGGTTTTGCGGCCTGGGGTTGAAAAGCAGGTGCGTAAAGATTTAGAACTCATGCATGCACTGGCCTCTATTGCACATCGTTATTGGGAGGATGGGCGTCGACTGCGACCTAAAGAGGTTGTGGATGAGTACGAGAATATTGTCCTCGATGAGCTTGATTTAATGCGTGAAGCCGCCAATGCAAGTCAGCTACGCAGAAATTTTGAAAATTCTTCAGAACTCTACGTGCCAAAAGTTTATTTCAATCTTTGTCGGCGCAATATTATGGTGATGGAGCGTATTAAAGGTATTCCGGTTAGTGATATCGATGCATTGCGCAAGCATGGCGTGGATCTTAAAAAATTATCTGACCGCGGCAGCCATATCTTTTTTACGCAAGTGTTCCGCCACAATTTTTTTCATGCCGATATGCACCCTGGCAATATATTCGTTTCTTACGAGAATCCAGAGGAGCCTAAATATATCGGTGTTGATTTTGGCATTATGGGTACCTTGTCTCTGACTGATCAGCGCTATTTAGCTGAAAATCTTTTGGCCTTTTTAAATCGCGATTACCGTCGCGTAGCAGAATTGCATTTAGAATCTGGATGGGTGCCATCGGATACACGTGTTGATCAATTTGAGTCTGCAATTCGTACGGTTTTAGAGCCTATATTTCAACGGCCCTTAAGTGAAATTTCATTTGGTAATTTATTGTTACGGTTATTTCAAACCGCGCGTCGTTTTCATATGGAGGTGCAGCCGCAGCTCATTTTGCTACAAAAGACATTATTGAATATTGAAGGTTTAGGTCGACAGTTGGATCCTGATCTTGATCTTTGGGAGACGGCTAAGCCGTTTCTGGATCGTTGGATGAGTGAGCAGGTCGGTGTGCGTGCATTAGCATTGGGACTTCGCAAACAATTGCCACGGATGGCAGAGCGCTTGCCGGAAATTCCAGATTTAGTTTATTCGACGCTGAAAAAATTTGAGCAAGGGCAAGCAAAACTTGAATGGCATAGTCAGGAACTTGAATTAATCAGAAAAGAAATTAAAACATCCAATCGTAATTTGATTTTAACTTTATTGCTTGCTGCAGCAGGTTTGCTGTTTGGCATGTGGTATTTTTAATTTCTCCAAGTAACTATTTAAGGTTTACCATAAAGCCATGGATGTTTCCCCAATACTGGATCCATTAAATGAAGCCCAGCGCGAAGCGGTTGCTTCAGAAATGCTACCTGCATTGGTAATTGCGGGTGCAGGTAGTGGCAAGACGCGTGTGCTGGTGCATCGAATTGCTTGGTTATGTGAGGTTGAATCAGTCTCGCCCTATAGTATTCTTGCGGTTACCTTTACCAATAAGGCGGCGGCTGAAATGCGTTCGCGAGTGGAAAGCTTGTTGGAGAGCAGTCTTGGCGGCATGTGGATCGGTACCTTTCATGGAATTTCACATCGCTTATTAAGGACGCATTGGCAAGAAGCGAAGCTAAAACAGAGTTTTCAAATTCTCGATAGCGATGACCAGTTGCGCTTAGTAAAACGTGTGATCCTTGGTTTGGGTTTAGATGACACTAAATGGCCAGCGAAACATGCGCGTTGGTACATTAATGGACGTAAAGAAGAAGGCCAGCGCCCACAACATATTCAAGACCATGGCGATGTCACGGATCGCCAGCTAATTCGTATTTACACTGCTTACCAAGCAGCTTGTGAGCAAACCGGCTTAGTAGATTTTGCGGAATTATTGCTGCGCAGTTTAGAGTTATTGCAGCAAAACCCCGAGATCAGCACGCATTATAAGGCCAAATTTCGTCATATCCTGGTGGATGAGTTTCAAGATACCAACTCAATTCAATATCAGTGGCTGAAAGTATTTGCCGGTGAAGAAAATCCTATTTTTGCTGTGGGGGATGACGATCAATCTATTTATGGTTGGCGCGGTGCGCGCATTGAAAATATTCATAGCTTTGAGAGTGATTATAAACAAGCACAGATATTTAAATTAGAGCAAAACTATCGTTCAACAAACACCATATTGTCGGCAGCCAATTCATTAATCGGCAATAACCAAAGTCGCATGGGGAAAAAGCTATGGACGGAAGGCGGAGATGGCGAACCAATTTATTTGTATACCGCATTCAATGAGCAGGATGAGGCACGGTTTGTTGCAGATAAAATAAAACATTGGGTGGAAACCTGTAATGGGCGTCGTGATGAGGCTGCGATTTTGTATCGATCTAATGCGCAGTCACGCGTTTTTGAAGAAGTATTTATAACGCAAAGTATTCCCTATCGCGTATATGGAGGTTTTCGCTTCTTCGAGCGTGCAGAAATTAGAGATGCTTTGGCTTATTTGCGCTTATCTAAGAATTCAGCTGATGATCCCTCCTTTGAGCGTATTGTAAATGTGCCTACGCGTGGAATTGGACAACGCACGGTTGCAATGTTGCGCGATTTTTCTAAGCAACATCAGCTTACTCTGTGGGAGGCTGCCGAAAAAATATTACAAGCAAGTCTATTGGCTACACGCGCCAACAATGCACTGCAAGAGTTTATGCGTCTAATGAACAAGCTTCGTCATGATATTGATGGTTTGGAATTAGATGAACAAGTTGATCATATAATCCAAGTTTCAGGTTTGGTTAAACACCATGGCCGTGATGGCAGCGAGAAATCAAAATCACGTGTAGAAAACTTAGAGGAATTAGTGGTCGCCGCAAGAGGCTTTCATATGGATGATGAGCTATACGAAGGCATGCAACCTCTCGATGCATTCTTAACTCATGCCTCTCTAGAGGCTGGTGAAGGTCAGGGTGCGCAGTGGGATGATTGTGTGCAGCTCATGACCTTGCATGCTGCCAAGGGTTTAGAGTTTCCTTTAGTGTTTATTGTCGGCTTAGAAGATGGTTTGTTTCCTTCAAGCATGTCGATGGAGGAGCCGGGTCGCTTAGAGGAAGAGCGCCGCTTATGCTATGTGGGCATTACACGCGCACGTCAGCAATTGGTGTTGACCTATGCCGAATCAAGACGACAATACGGCTCGGATAACTACAACCCGCCGTCACGCTTCATCAGTGAAGTGCCGGCTGAATTGATCGCCGAGGTGCGTCCTCGTGCTGCGGTGACTAAGCCCACTGTACGCGCATCATTTCAGGCGAATAGTTTTGCTGCAGAAACCGGAGTTAAAATTGGCGCGCGTGTTACGCATGTAAAATTTGGAGAAGGTGTGGTTCTAGATTGCGAGGGCAAAGGCAGCAGTGCACGTGTGCTGGTTCATTTTGAGAATGTGGGTAGCAAGTGGTTGGTGTTGGCATACGCGAATCTAGATATACTGGCTTAATATTCTAGTTAAATTTTTAACTAAGCCCTAAAGCAATAGTGTAACGATAAAGTAATTATGCAAAGAAGAAAATTTTTACAGTACGCAGGGGTAAGTACAGCGCTTGGTGGTTTGACAGCTTGCAAGGGTGGTAGCGAATCCGAGGCAACAAAAACTACTTCTTCATCCAACAAAACTTGGGAATGGAGGATGGTCACTACATGGCCGAAAAATTTTCCAGGTTTAGGCACCGGCGCAGAATTCTTAGCAGAGCAAATAAACGTCATGTCGAATGGGCGAATTCATGTGAAGGTCTATGGCGCAGGTGAATTAGTACCCGCATTTGAAATTTTTGATGCCGTTGCGAATGGTTCTGCACATATGGGCCATGGTTCAGCGTATTACTGGAAGGGCAAATATCCCGCGTTACAATTTTTCTCTACCACCCCCTTTGGCATGACGGCAATGGAAATGAATGCCTGGCTATATCATGGTGGTGGCATGGAGCTATGGCAGAAAGCCTATGATCAATTTGGTTTAGTGCCGATGGCAGCGGGTAATACCGGTGTGCAAATGGCAGGATGGTTTAATAAGGAAATAAATTCACTCAATGATTTAAAGGGATTGAAGATGCGCATTCCTGGATTAGGAGGTGAAGTTTTGAAACGCGCAGGAGGGACACCAGTAAACCTTCCCGGTGGAGAACTATTCACTTCTTTGCAGTCCGGCAATATCGATGCCACCGAATGGGTCGGTCCTTATAACGATCTAGCTTTTGGTTTTCATAAGATTGCTAAATACTATTATTACCCAGGGTGGCATGAACCCGGCACTACCTTGGAATGTTTTATTAATAAAAGTGCATTTGAAGAGCTGCCAGAAGATTTGCAGAGTATTGTGACGAATGCCTGTCGTGTCGCGAATCAAGATATGCTGACGGAATATATTGCGCGTAATAATGATGCGCTGGATACCCTGGTGAATGACCATCAGGTAGATTTGCGAGAATTACCTGTGGAGGTGATCAGAAAACTTGCTAAATTATCCGAAGAAGTTACATCTGAACTTGGCCATACTGACCCGTTAGCACGCGAAATCTTTGATTCTTATAGTAATTTTTCTAAAAAATCACGCGCCTGGTTTGATATTTCCGAGCGTGCATACTTGAACTTACGCATGGGGTAGAATACAGCATCAAATCGAATTTGAATAAATACCATAATAATAATCCAGGATAGGAGACAGTGTAGTGGAAGAGTTTTTTATTAAATGGCGCACTATGTGGGATGCCAGAGAATTTACAACCCAATTATTTTTTCTATTTAATTTGGTGTTTGCATTTTATATAGCATCGATTCCATTACGATCTTCGGTTAGGGAAATTACCTCAATTAACCGCGGCATTATGGTCACCTTTGGTATTGGTTACGCCATTCTTACAATTATTGCCTATTTTCAACTCGTTCCAACCTTCTCTCCCTACGAATAAGTTTACTGCATAAACTTATTTAATAAGGAAGTATTTTCTAAACAAGTGCGGCGGTAATTAAATACTGCTGTACTTGAGTGTTGGTTAGTTTGAATAAACTTTATCTGGCAGCCAGGTAGCGAGTTCTGGGAAAGTCGCAATGAGCATTAATGCGAATACCTGAATAGCAATAAAAGGGGCGACGCCACGATAGATCTGTTTGGTTTGAATTTCCTTTGGTGCAACGCCGCGCAAATAAAATAAGGCAAATCCAAAAGGTGGGGTCAAAAAAGAAGTTTGTAAGTTAATTGCTATCATAATACCCAGCCACACTGGGTCCACACCCAGACTGAGTAGTACGGGCCCGACAATTGGCACGACTACAAATGTTATTTCAATAAAGTCTAGAATAAAGCCAAGCAAAAACATTAGCAGCATAACAATAAGCATGGCTGCAATTACACCGCCGGGTAGTTGAGTCAGCAGGGCATGTACCGCGTTATCGCCTCCGTAACCGCGAAACACCAAAGTGAAGAGGGATGCACCAATAAAAATCATAAACACCATACAAGTAACTTGAACGGTTCTTCGCATTACATAACGCAAACAATCAAGATCAAGACGGCGATTAATCAATGCCAATAAAATTGCGCCTACAGCGCCTACGGATGCTGCTTCAGTAGGTGTTGCAATTCCAGCAATGATCGACCCTAGTACCGCGGTTATCAGTACAATAGGCGGTATCAATGCATGCAGAATACGTTTAAATAACGCGGCCACATGCACGTCCACTTGTGGCGGGATGGCTGGCATGGTTTCTGGTTTGCGCCATGCCATAAATACTAAATACAATATATATAAACTCACCAACAACAAACCAGGAAGCACGGCACCCAGGAATAAGTCACCTACAGATACTGTTTCAGGTGAGAAGATGCCTTGACTAAGCTGTGCTTGTTGATAGGCAGAAGACAACACGTCTCCCAGCAATACCAAGATTATGGAAGGTGGGATGATTTGACCCAGGGTGCCCGCAGCACAAATCACACCGGTAGAGATCTCAGCTTGATAGCCTCTTTTCAGCATGGTGGGGAGTGATAGTAAGCCCATGGTGACGACTGTGGCGCCTACAATTCCAGTGCTTGCAGCCAGCAGCATGCCGACTAAGATAACGGATATTCCAAGTCCGCCTGATAAAGATCCAAATAAAGAAGCCATGGTGTCGAGTAACTCATCAGCGATTTTGGAACGCTCTAACATGACACCCATAAACACAAATAAGGGCACCGCGATCAATGTTTCATTAGTCATGATGCCAAATAAACGACTGGGAAAGGCGTGCAACAATGCAGGTTCAAATACGCCTGCTAATATTCCAATGGTTGCAAACATTAACGACACTCCGGCAAGTGTAAAAGCCACTGGATAGCCAAATAGTAAAACTATAATTACGGCTACAAATAATAAAAACGCAACGATTTCCATGTTTGTAAATCTATTGCTTGCGTAAAGCTATCCATGCACGCCCACATAGCGAAAGGGCTTGTAATAATAAAAGCAATGCCATAGTCGGAATAAAAGTTTTTAAAATATAAACTAGTGGTAAACCGCCCGCTTCGCGAGACTGTTCAAATAATCTCCAGGAATTCATTACGTAATCAAAGCTGATCCAAACAATGAATGTAGCAAAAGGCAGTAATAAGAAAATACTGCCAAAGAAATCAACCTTGGCTTTATTTTGTATTGACATATCTTGATAGAAGATATCCACGCGCACATGCTGATTATGTTTCAATGTATATGCACCTGCGATCATGAATACAAAAGCATGCAAATACGTGATCGACTCTTGCATCGCAATGCGACCAAAATTAAAACCGTAACGCATGACGACTACTAGAAATGTAATCCCCACCATGGCAAGCACAAACCAGGCGGCAAACTGGCCGACACGCTCATTCAGTGCATCAATACGATTGCATAGTTTTTCTATTTGAGCATTCAAAGAGTTTATTTTTTTGGGGAAATGCTAGGGATTGAGGCTGGGTACGTCACTGATGCGAGATTGCAAAATGTTTTTAAAAATGATTGGGTCTTTAGTGTGAGTGATTTCTCCATCTTTAGGAAAGATTTTATCTTGTAAGCGCGATAGCCAAAATCTAAGTGCAGCTGCGCGCAACATATATTCCCAGGCTTCAATTTCTTGCGGTTGAAATTCGCGTTCGGCACAGTAGGCATTGAGCAACGCAGTATATGAATCCATGTTTAGTGTGCCGGTTTCTAGGCTACACCAATCATTTACTGTGACAGCTAGGTCGTACAGCAAGTAATCATTACATGCATAGTAAAAGTCGATAATACCAGTGAGTGTTTGCCCCATAAACATGACATTGTCTCGAAATAAATCGGCATGGATTATACCCTGTGGTAAATTCGAAGCTAATGGTTGTTTGCGATACTGAATTTCATTCTTGAGTAATTGTTGATCTTCATCGGATAACTGAGCAAGAACACGCTGCGCAGTTTTTTCTGACCACGCAATGTCTCGCGGGTTAGCAAGAGCGCCACTAAATGACTCTCCAACCACATGCATTTGTGCTAAGGCATGTCCCACAGTAGCGCAATGTTCGCTAGTAGGCTCCAGTACATTTTGACCTTCTAAGCGTCGTACTATTGCAGCAGGTTTATCTTTTAGTACGCGCACATAGTCACCCTGCAAATCAGCAATTGGGTGAGCGGTTGGCATACCGTGGTCAGATAAATGTGCCATAAAGGTTAAATAATAGGGCAGTGCTTCAGCTTTAAGTTCTTCAAAAATGGTCAGTACAAATTCGCCATTTTCAGTGGTGACAAAATAATTGGTGTTCTCAATACCGGCATTGATACCTTCGTAGCTTAATAAAGCACCTAATGAATATTGCTTGAGGAAGGTTTCAAGCTCTTGTTGCTCGATGTTGGTGTAAACAGACATTTTAGGAAGTAAGGCTTATATTTCTAGTCGGATAATTTTTAAACAATCGAATGCATGAAAAATCTAGAGTGATCAATAATTATGCAAGCAATGAGAAGCCAGCCCCAGGTTGTGGGATATGGCGACAAAGTTTACAGTCATTTTTATACGGTTTTTACTTTACGTTTGTGTGTGAAACTTATCGTCTAGGTGAGTTATTTACAATGCATTTTTATACCACGGCATTATGATAACGCTCGAAACGAACGATCACTAGCAACCACTCGAAATTGAATAGAAAAATGTCTAAAAATAATACAACTCCCCTCATTTTGGTCGACGGTTCTTCGTATTTATATCGAGCTTTCCATGTGCCTAATTT
>PVMS01133824.1_pt1 | contig 12732 bp, 14 predicted proteins | sample 1853461 | NCBI WGS metagenome assembly PVMS01 (sample SAMN08582032, study PRJNA380276) | Marine sediment metagenome, whole genome shotgun sequencing project. | isolation source: ocean sediment barecode stripped | collected 2017 | reverse complement strand
GACAGGCGGGTATTTTTCAAAATATGCATGCCCCAGGTCGTGGCCGGGTTGGCAGCAACGGCTGTATTTGGCCTGATCCTCACCTGGAATGAATTTCTCTTTGCCCTGTTGTTGACCGGGGTCGATACCCGCACGATTCCGGTCGCCATGTCCCAGACAATCGGCGGTGATATCGGCGTGCGTTGGGGACTATTGGCGGCAATAGAAACCCTGTTTTTGATCCCTGTCATCCTTGTCACTTTTTTCCTTCAAAACCAGCTGCTGCGCGGCGTAACATTTGGGACGGTAAAACGCTGAAAACGAATTTGGAATTACGCAATGTGAGCAAGAATTTCGGACAGTTCACAGCTGTTCGGGATGTTGATCTAACCGTCGATGCAGGCGAAGTCGTTTGTCTGCTCGGCCCGTCGGGCTGTGGTAAAACCACTATTTTGCGAATGATCGCAGGCCTTGAAACACCCAGTGCAGGCGATGTTTTGTTCGCTGAGCGTAATGTTACAAAATTGGGTCCCGAACAACGTAATGTGGCCATGGTGTTTCAGTTCTATGCGCTTTATCCGGCATTAACGGTTGAGGAAAATCTGACGTTTCCGCTTTATGCTGAAAAATTGTCCAGCGCCCAGCGGCGGGCGCGGGTAATGGAAGCCGCCGAAATCCTTCAATTGCAGGACATTCTCGATCGAAAACCAAATGAAATCGCTGAAGGCGAAAAACAGCGCGTGGCCGTTGCTCGTGCAATCATTAGAGATCCGAGTTGTTTTTTGTTTGATGAACCACTTTCACGCCTTGATGTAGAGTTGCGTGAATCGATGCGGGCACAAATCAAGGAATTGCTCCTTGGATTATCAAAACCAACCGTGATAGTCACCCACGATCAGTTGGAAGCCCTGACGATGGCCGACCGCATTACAATCATGCGTGATGGAGCAATTGAGCAAATCGGCACCCCCCACGAAGTGTTTACCAAACCGGAAAACGTATTTGTTGCAAGTTTCATTGGTACGCCACAAATGAATTTGCTGGGAGCTGATCTTGTTCAAAACAGTGAGTCGGATGCGGAATTCAGTTTCGATGGTGAACCGTTAAAACTCGCCATTGGCAGCCGAGCTTCTGCGGCCGCTCCTGGAGACGTTACACTTGGTATTCGGCCGCGTGCATTTTCGATTCAATCTGAAGTAGATGGTAAATCCATCACAGTGAAATCGGAAATAATTGAACCAATGGGAGCAGAAACTCTTATTCATGCGCGCACAAAATCTGACACAGAGATACGCGTAGTTGTTCCGCGGGAGCAAAGGGTTAAAAGCGGTGAGATACTGCATATTATCCCCGATATTGGGCAAACCCAATTATTCGACGAAAAGGGAAATGCGGTTTGATGATAGATAAACCGGAAATTCAAAGACTTTCCCTGTCCGCTGCTCTGCGTCTTGAGTTCTTGATAATCGGGCTCGGTATTGTGGCGCTTTTCATGATTTTTCAGCCATTTAGTCTGACCGTGTTTTCAATCGGATGTGGCCTTGTTGTGATGGCCGCACTGGCAAACAACCTGTTGCCATTGGCCGAACCGGGCATGCCAGTACGTACGATCCTGTGGGCAGTGGTTGTGGTTTTGCTGATATTTTTCACAGCCCTTTTGGTCTCAATTGCTGCCGCACATCTTTATGGCCTGTTGTTTTTAAAGGCGCCAGCCGTCTCGCTGTTGGTAAAAGTTTCAGTAAAGTCATTTTGGGCGCAACCGCTTTACTGGGGGATTGCAATTATTGATCTTGTCTTGTGGTTTACTGTTTTCCGACTAGCGGAGAAGAAATAGGCCATGTCACATGATGTCTCTGTGATAGGGCTGTATATTCTTGATGTTCTTGGAAGGCCGGTGACAAAAATTCCGGATGGCGGGAATGTTGAATTTATTGAGGAAATCCGGTTGACGGTCGCCGGGACAGCCGGAGGCACTGTTGTTGATGCCGCCAAGCTCGGGCTGAATTGCCTGGCGGTTGGTGCGGTTGGTGATGATGAAAAAGCTGATTGGGTTTTGCATACCCTTAAAAAGCACGGTGTGGATATTTCCGCTATGCAGCGGCTATCCGGGGTGCCAACTTCCGCAACCATTCTCAATATTCGCCCGAATGGCGACCGGCCGGCGTTGCATATGCGTGGTGCCTCGGACTGTTTGGATGTCTTGCCAGAAATGTATGACCAAGTTTTTGATGCGCCGATTATCCACTTGGGTGGCACTGGACTTCTTAAAAAACTCGATGGTCCGCCTAGCGAAATCTTGCTGGCTGAAGCCAAACGGCGTGGATGTACGGTTACATTCGATCTGATTGCAACAGATTCAAACACCATCAATATTGTCAAACCATTACTGCCCCATATCGACTACTTTATGCCATCAATTGAGGAAGCGCGCGATCTGACTGGCAAGGAACTTGCAGATGATTGCGCAGATGTGTTGATGGATGCCGGTGCAACAGCCTGCGTGTTCACTCTCGGGCCTGATGGTTCATATTTCGCCAACCGGAGTGGCGTGCGGAAAGTCTCTCCAGCTTATGATATCGAAGTCATCGATACGACCGGCTGCGGTGATGCCTTTGATGCGGGGTTTATCACAGCACTTCATCACAAAATGGATCTAGACACGTCTATGCGATTTGCCCAGGCATCTGCTGCACTGGTGGCTTCGGGCTTGGGATCTGATGCGGGAATTGTTTCAATTGAAGATACCCGAAACGCGATGGAAAGCCTGCCAATAAAAGCCAGTTGAACTGGTGATAGAATTTTTAAGAGATGCCCGAAAGGATAAATTATGCTGCTTGGTTTCAATATGCTCTTGTGGACAGCCCATGTCACCGAGGAGCATTATCCATTATTCGAAGCGTTAAAAAAGACCGGTTACGATGGAGTTGAGTTACCGATTTTTGAAGGCACTCCTGAACAATTTGTCAATGTTGGGAATGCCGCCCGAGACTGTGGATTGCGGGTTACTGCGGTGAGTTTAATGCCGGATGAAGCCCATGATTGCCTGAGCAGTGACAAAAAAATTCAGCAGGCCGCTTTAGACCATATTAGCTGGGCCATCGATTGCCTTGATGCTGCAGGCGGCGAATTACTTTGCGGGCCGTTTCATCAGCCACTTGGCATATTTTCCGGTGAACCACCCTGCGAAGAGGAATTGTCCAATCTGGTCGCGGTGCACAAACGCGCGGCTGATTATGCGGCAGATCGCAATATAAAGCTCTCAGTTGAGCCGCTTAATCGGTTTGAGTGCTATGTATTGAACACAGTTGAAAGTTCTTCATCTATTGTTCAACGTGTGGGCGCTGCAAATTATGGGTTTCTCTATGACACCTTTCACGCCAATATCGAAGAAAAAGACCCGGTTGGTGTCATCAAACCCAATCTTGCCTCAATCAACCATGTCCACCTTTCCGAAAATGACCGGGGAACACCGGGCAAAGGGCATGTGCCTTGGGAGCCCACATTGGCTGCCTTGAAAAATGGCGGTTACAATGGATGGTGCACCATTGAAGCCTTTGGTCGGGCAATGCCTGAGCTCGCTGCCGCCACCCGGGTCTGGCGCGATTTCTTTCCTGAGAGGGAAGAAGTCTATCGCTTCGGGCATGATTTTCTGAGAGAAACATGGGCAAAAGTTTAGTATTGTTGGGCCCGCAAAACCTGTTCTAACTGTATATGTGATGAAGGAGAATCAACGATGAAAACCATGAAGGGACCGGCGATCTTTCTGGCTCAATTTGGTGGCGACGAACCACCATTCAATTCGCTAAAAAGCGTTTCCGAATGGGCCGCTGGCCATGGCTACAAGGCCATCCAACTGCCAAGTTGGGACGCTAATCTGTTTGATTTGGCAAAGGCTGCTGACAGCAAGACCTACTGCGACGAGATTATCGGTACCTGCCGGGAGGCAGGGGTCGAAATCACTGACCTTTCTACCCATTTGCAGGGGCAGTTGGTCGCCGTTCATCCGGCCTATGATGAGGCTTTTGACGGATTTGCGGCACCTGAAGTGCGCGGCAATCCCAAGGCGCGACAGCAATGGGCCGTGGAGCAGATGAAAATGGCGGCGAAAGCATCTCGGCATATGGGTTTCGCAACCCATGTTTCCTTCACCGGTGCACTGGCCTTTCCTTATCTCTATCCGTGGCCGCAGCGGCCTGCCGGATTGATCGAAACGGCTTTTGAGGAATTGGCGCGGCGCTGGCGGCCAATCCTTGATGCATTTGATGAGGCCGGATGCGATGTGGGTTTTGAAATTCATCCAGGCGAAGATGTCTTTGACGGAACCACATTTGAGATGTTTCTGGAACAACTGGACAATCATCCCCGTTGCCAGATCAACTATGACCCGTCACATTTTCTGTTGCAGCAGCTTGATTACCTCGCCTTTATCGATATTTACCATGAGCGCATTTGCGCATATCACGTCAAGGACGCCGAATTTAATCCAACCGGACGCCAAGGTGTCTATTCTGGATATGCCTCTTGGGTGGAACGTGCCGCACGCTTTCGTTCGCTTGGTGACGGGCAGGTGGATTTCCCGGCCATTTTTTCAAAGCTTGCACAATATGACTATGATTCCTGGGCGGTGCTTGAGTGGGAATGTGCTCTCAAGCATCCGGAACAGGGTGCTGCCGAAGGTGCATCATTCATTGCCGCTCATATAATCGAGGTCACGGAGAAAGCATTCGATGATTTTGCCGCCGGCGGAACTGATGAAGAAGCCAACAGGCGAATGCTGGGCATAACTTGAGGAGGACAACCGATGGCAAATGATGGAGGGGAACAGCCACGTCGTATTCGACTTGGCATGGTCGGCGGTGGTCAAGGAGCTTTTATCGGTGCCGTTCATCGCATAGCGGCCCGTATCGATGACCAGTTTGAACTGGTTGCCGGAGCGCTGTCATCAGACCCGACAAGGGCCAGGGCGTCCGGTGAGGAATTGGGGCTTGCCGATGACCGCAATTATGAAGACTATGTGGAAATGGCCAAACGCGAGGCTGGGCTGAAAAACGGCATTGAGGCGGTCTCCATTGTCACACCGAACAACATGCATTTCCCAGTGGCACAGGAATTCCTCAAACGCGGCATTCATGTGATCTGCGATAAGCCGCTGACTTCCAACCTGCAGGATGCAAAAAAACTGGTCCAACTGGTCGAAAAGACCGGAAAAATATTTGTACTCACTCACAATTACACTGGTTACCCGATGGTGAGGCAGGCCAGAGAAATGGTGAAAAATGGGACGCTTGGCTCTATTCGTCTCATTCAGGCGGAATATCCGCAAGACTGGCTTTCCGAAGATCTTGAAACAACCGGCCAGAAACAGGCATTATGGCGTACGGATCCTGCCCAGGCAGGGGCAGGCGGAGCAACTGGCGATATCGGAACCCATGCCTGCAATCTGGCCTGTTTTGTTTCCGGACTGGAGATAGCGGAACTCGCCGCCGACTTGCACACCTTTGTTGATGGCCGAAAGCTCGATGACAATGCCCATGTGATGTTGCGTTTTTCAGGCGGCGCGCGCGGCATGCTTTGGGCAAGCCAGGTAGCACCGGGCAATGAAAACGCGCTGGTATTACGCATATATGGATCAAAGGGTGGTCTGGAATGGCGGCAGGAAGACCCCAACTACCTCTGGCACACCCCTCTTGGAGAGCCAAAGCGACTGATAACCCGAGGTGGTGCCGGTTCAACCGGTGATGCCGGACGGATAACCCGGGTTCCGCCTGGCCATCCGGAAGGCTATCTGGAAGGCTTTGCAAATATTTACACCGAGGCTGCTCATGCAATCCGTGCTGCCCGCAACGGCGGTAAAATTCCGCCTGATGTGCTTTACCCAACTGTTCATGATGGGCTGAAGGGTGTTGCATTTGTCGAGGCTTGTGTACGCTCCAGCAAACGCAATGGCGCATGGACTAAACCTGGGTGAGAAAACGCAAATTGCCCATATGGTAAGGAATTTAACATGAAACGAATGGGAATGGTCATTGGTATCAGGTCCGAAGATATCCCGGAATACAAACGGCTTCATGCCAAAGTTTGGCCGGGAATTCTTGAATGTCTCTCTAAATGCAACATCACCAACTATTCTATTTTTCTGCGAGAACCAGAAAATCTTATGTTTGCCTATTGGGAATATGTGGGCAACGACTTTGGAGCCGATAGTCAGCTCATTTCGGAAGATCCGAAGACTAAGGAATGGTGGAATATTTGCGGCCCAATGCAGGTGCCGCTTGCAAGCCGCGCTGAAGGCGAATGGTGGGCATCGATGGAAGAGGTCTTTCACTTGAACTAAGAATTTGAGCGCTTTCCCCGGCCTTTTGACGCAATTTATCCGCACCAGAACAAGGAATTTCAATAACATGAATGTTTATGACCTAAACAACCGCGTTGCCATCATCACCGGAGGTGGGCAGGGCATCGGACTAACCGTTGCCAAACGCATCCTTGACAGTGGCGGAAGCGTGTCGATCTGGGACATCAATCAGAAATTACTTGACAACTTGGAAGGATCTCTGGCCGTTGGCGATGACAGACTTCAGGCGCTTAATGTCAATATTGGTGATATTGGATCTGTTGAAGACGGCGTTGCGGCGACAATGGCGAAGTTTGGCAGGATCGACATTTTGATCAACAATGCCGCGATCGTTGGACCCAATGCAACGACCTGGGAATATCCGGTTCAAGATTTCATAGATGTTGTGAATATTGGCCTTGTGGGTACATTTAATGTTTGCCGTACAGTCGTGCCTCACATGATTGCGGCAAATTATGGCCGGATTGTCAATGTAAGTTCGGTAGCGGGCAAGGAAGGCAATCCTGGCGCCCCGGCCTATTCGTCGATGAAGGCAGGCGTATTGGCGCTGACCAAATCACTGGGCAAGGAACTGGCTGGCTACGATATCGCGGTAAATGCTGTGACCCCGGCAATTGCGAAAACCACAATGGCGCTCAGCCAGGACCCGGAATTTATCAAAATGATATTGTCGAAAGTACCGCGAGGCAGAATGTTGGAATTGTCAGAAGCAGCTTCCATGATCTGCTGGTTGGTATGCGAGGAAAACTCATTTACCACCGCATCAACTTTCGATTTGTCCGGCGGACGCGCCACCTATTGAACGCAAATTTTAGGTCTATTGTATTAATACCCGATAGCTGTAAAATTCCTTGTTTTAAAAATTAGGGAATTTGCTTGCCGAGATATCCATTTAAGCGCATCGCTTCCCTAGAGTATCCGCGTTCGTTTGCATTCACTCGATATGCCTTAACTCTTTTTTGCCGCATGTCTTTATTCCTAAAACCGGTTCCTACTTTTGGGAGACACGCTTGTCATATAATAGCTCTGCTTCTTATGGCATAAGGAACTTATGACGCCATCATTGATGCTGGATGCGATGCCTGGAACAAACTCATCGCTCAACCTGAAATAATCACATCAATCGGTATGCTGATTGGGCACATAAGGATCAATGTTAATGGCGCTTGGTATATTAATTGCGACGACGATACTTCATGGCAAACACTCCATCTTTGTTCAAAGATTAAAGTGTTGCATTCACCTGTTGAACTCACCGGGGAAAGCCGACTTTCGTTGCAATCTGGAAGTCACCGCAGAAGCCTAATTGCAGACATTTGGCATTTATTCGGCTGTAATGCCACCTCTTCAATGGCTAAGTCGAATTTCGCTTAAGAGAGCAAAACACGTTGATCTGCCAGCTTTACCGATATGGTAATTGAACCCTCGTTAACCAGCCAACGACGAAGTGTGAAAGTTCGGATTTCGCTCTTGTGCATTGGATCATTGAGTGCCAAATCCCTTGCTTCGTCCATGGATTTTGCTCTGTAAATAATCATGCCACAGCCGCTCATTTCCTCACCACTTAAATCAGATAGGGGCCCTGCTAACACCAGTTTGCCGGCTAATTCCATTTCTTTTTGATATTCAAGATGTTGGGGCAAGATTGCCTGTGCACTTTCAACAGATTTGGTCAGTGTTGATTCAACGATAAATAGTTCGAATGCAAGGGCACCTCGAGACCGAGCTGTTTCCCGATATTCAGACCATTTTGACATATTTATTCCTTCAAATTGAATGTGCTCAACTATGACGTTACCACAGGTTTCGTGGGGGTAAAACAAAATATCGATATTTATTGACTAAACTCGATAAATGTGGGTATTTTTGTAAAGCAAGTGGCAGTTATGTGAGTTGATTTGTTTGCGTCGATTTAGCTTCCGATCGCTCCATACAATAAAAATGTGATCGCTGGTGGCGATGCACATTTAAATTCGAGGTTCTTGAGTATGAATATAAGTGCACCAATTGGTGATGACTTAGAGGAACGGCGTATTGCAACTCAAGGCGAAGTGCGAAATTTGCGTGAGCGCAAAAGGCAATTAGACGGAGACTCGATTGAGGTTATTCTTTCCGGTGCCCGTTCGCATTATGCTTGGACTGACAGGCCGGTCAGTGACGATCAAATACTTGAAATCTATGATATGGTGAAAATGGGCTCAACCAGCATGAATTCGTGCCCGGCCAGATTTGTCTTTGTGAAAACTCCTGAGGGAAAACAACGATTGGCAAAATCACTTAAGCCTGCAAATGTTCAAAAAATGATGAAGGCGCCTGTTACGGCAATAATTGCTTACGACCCTGAATTCTGGAAAGAACTATTGCGCCTGTTTCCCCATGAGGACCGGCGTGGACATTTTTCTGGCAAGCCTGATTATGCGGAAGAAACTGCATTTCGAAATTCAACCCTGCAGGGTGGGTACTTGATGACAGCGGCGCGAGCAATCGGACTTGATGTCGGTGCAATGTCAGGATTTTCAAACGAAATTGTCGATGCGGAATTTTTCGCTGGCACCAGTTTGAAGTCCAACTTTTTGTGCAACATTGGATATGCGGATGAAACCGCATTGTTTCAACGATTACCACGATTTGAATTCGAAGATGTATGTGAGTTTGCATGATCATAATAACGCGGAAGACAACTGAATGAAAATGAAGAATACAGTGAAATTGCGAGTAGCGGCACAATGCCCGTCACATGCTCTTTCAAGCATTAAAATACGTGATGTTGAATTTGCCATTGATGAACCCGTTGAACGCGGCGGGACAAATCTTGGCCCGACCCCGACTGACGCTGTATTAGCCGCCCTTGTCGGTTGCACAAATGTTATCGGGCACAAATGTGCGGAGAGCCTAGGCATCGATATTGGCCATCTTGAGATATCTGCCGTTTGTGAATTTGATCGCCGGGGCGTTACACTAACGGATGAAATCGAAGTGCCATTTCAAAAAATTGTGCTGAATGTGGTGGTTGATGGCAGTGCTTCAAACGCTGAATTGTTAGCTCTAAAGGATGAAGTTGCCAAATATTGCCCGGTTTCAAAACTATTTAGAAATTCAGGTACAATCATCGAGGAAAATTGGAAAACTACGAGTGAGTAAAGACAATTCAAAGAGCCGTAGGTGAAGTAATTTAAAAGGGAGAGAAAATCATGATTACCAATATCAGTCGCCGATTGCTAATGACCACAGCTATTTTGGCAGGGTTAGCAATACCATTACCAACAACTGCAAATGCAGCAGAGACCATTAAAATGATTGCCATTGATGGTTATCCGACACGTGCGATGTGGGTAAAGGAGTTCTCAAACTTCTTTATTCCAAGGGTAAATGAAGAACTGGCTAAATCCGGAAACTACAATATTGAATGGCAGGAAGCCTACGGCGGTACTATTGTAAAGCCAAAGGGTGTGCTTGATGGCATCAAATTCGGTCTTGGCGACATCGGAATTGTCACGACAATTTTTCATAACTCCAAACTTCCAAGCCAAGGCATCTCTGCGGTAACGCCATTCATTGCTGCTGATGCAAGAATTGTGGCCAAGGCTGTTGATGAAATTGCCAAGGAATTCCCGCAGATGGCGGCTGAGCTGGATGCCCAAAATCAGGTATATCTTGCAACAGGCGTCGTGCTTGATACTTACCAGTTGTTTTCTAAAACACCGATAAACTCTCTTGCAGATTTAAAAGGTAAGAAAGTGGCTGGAGCGGGGTATAATCTGCGATATCTTGAAGGAATTGAGGGTGCTGCCGGTGTGCGCGGTGGGCTGCCAAAATTTTATAACATGATTCAAACCGGGGTGGTCGATGCCGCGATGTTGTGGCCGGAAGCCGCTAAAACATTCAAGATTGCGGAAGTTGCTCCTTATATGTTGAAAGCTGATCTCGGAGCGGTAAATTCAAAAACGGTAACAGTAAACAAAGACACCTGGGCAAAACTTCCCGATGAAGTAAAAGGGGTACTCAAAAAGGTCGCGGTAGAATACCGGGATCATATCGCCTCAGTTGCCATGGGCAGAGCCAAAGCCTCTCTGGATGCATACAAAGCAGGCGGTGGTACAGTTGTGGTCTTGTCTGACGAAGCGCGCTTGGCCTGGGCAAATTCTATGCCCAATATCGCGGCCGACTGGGCAACAAAACTGGACACCTCAGGGGCGCCGGGATCTGATATGCTGAAGGCCTATATCGGAAAACTCAAAGCGGCTGGAATGACCCCGTTGAGGGATTGGTCAGCCGAGCTTTCCAACTAACAATATTTGGCGGCTGGTTTAAATAAGTCACGGATGCGATAGTCTACAATTATGGTTCACATGCTCTATCGCATCCGAAAATTCGTGGTCTCAACAGCTATCATTGCCAATATGATTGGCACCAGTGTCCTGTTTGTAATTGTGGCAATCTTGAACGGTGATGTTGTGGCGCGCGGCATCTTCAACTCACCCATTCGAGGTGTGGTAGAGATTGTTGTATTTGCGCTGGTTTTAATCGTGTTTTTGCAATTGCCGGATGTGGTAAATAACGGACGGCTGACGCGCTCTGATGGCTTGCTGTCACTTCTCAAAGAAAAAAATGCGAAGTTATCAGGTATGTTATCTCGATTAATCGACGCAATTGCCGGTGTGTTCATGTTAATGATCGCCTGGACAATTTGGCCGGAATTCATCGAGGCTTTTGAAAGCTGCCGGTTTTTTGAAACCTATTCACCCGAAGGATTAGCTTCTCATTTGTTACTTGCATTTTCGCGGTGCGAGTATTTTGGAACACCCGGAATATTTACGGCCCCTTGGTGGCCTGCCAGACTGGCGATATTTTTTGGCGTAACCCTTTCTGCTATAATTTTTATTTTTAACGCATTGCTCGGAATTGACGAGCCAAAAACAATCTCTAAAGATGGAGCCGCGAATTGAGCAGCGGATCAATAATCGGAGGCACCCATGTCTCCAGTTGAATTGGGCGCATTGTCGGTTGGTGCAATTATTGCCCTGATTTATCTTGGTGTTTACATACCTGTTGCTCTGGGGCTGGTTTCTTTCGTTTCAATCTGGCTGATCAGCGGCAAGATGATACTGGCCTTCAATTTTCTGAAGATTGCTGTTGGTGATGGAGTAACTGAATACGAGTTTGCAACAATACCCTTGTTTACTGTCATGGGATTGTTGGTATCAAATGCTGGTATGGGAACCGATATATATACAGTCATGAATCGTGGGTTTCGCCGGGTAACTGGCGGCATCGGCATGGCAACTGTCGGTGCCAACGCGGTATTTGCAGCGGTTACCGGGTCATCAATCGCCTCCGCCTCGGTATTCACCCGGATATCTGTTCCCGAGATGATTCGCTACAATTATAACCCGCGATTTGCTGTAGGTGTAGTCGCTGGTTCCTCGGTGCTTGGCATGATTATCCCGCCCAGCGCCATGTTGATTATCTATTCGTTCGTTGCCGAACAGTCGGTTGGTCACATGTTCATCGCTGGTATTATTCCAGGCCTGCTGCTGACGGCTGCCTATATTGTGGCTATTTTGATGATGGGCAAATTCTGGCCTTCATTCATTGGAACGGGAAGTCAGCAATCGGATGATGTACCACTGACATATTTTGAATTGTTGGACAAAACCATTCCTATTGTCGTGCTGATCACAATAGTTTTGGGCGGCATTTATACCGGTTGGCTAACGCCGGTTGAAGCTGGTGCTACCGGAGCGCTTACGGCCCTGATAATTGCAGTATTACGCAGAAAAATATCGTGGGCGGGCCTTTGGAAGACGGCGATTGAAACAGGTCATATAACAGCATCCATTCTGTTCCTGATTACGATGGCTTCTCTTTATAGCCGAATGTTGGGATTTGCCGGATTGCCTAACGAGTTGGAGGCAATTTTACAGCATTATGATCTCGGATTTTTCAACATCATGGTAATTTATGTACTTTTGATGCTGTTCCTGGGGACATTACTCGACACTGCCTCGATTATCCTGATTGTAGTGCCATTGTTCATTACGATTATGGAATCCATGGGTTTGAGTTTGGTTTGGTTCGGAATAATAACCGTTATTGGCGCTGAAATCGGCTTGTTGACTCCGCCGCTTGGGATATCTTGTTTTGTTATCAAATCGTCATTGAACAACCCGGACATAAGTCTGAAAGATGTGTTTTTGGGCGCGCTTCCTTTCGCGGCAATCATGTTGCTGGTCCTCATCATTCTTATTCGATTTCCAATCCTTTCGACTGCAATTCTCTAGCCTGAACATCCCGGAACAGGAGCATCCTTAAGTGCAAAACATAAGCAAAGATACAATCACCCAAGCATTTCTGGAGACCTGTGGGTCTGAAACCAGTCCACGGCTGCAACACATATT
>PVMS01026062.1_pt1 | contig 12735 bp, 9 predicted proteins | sample 1853461 | NCBI WGS metagenome assembly PVMS01 (sample SAMN08582032, study PRJNA380276) | Marine sediment metagenome, whole genome shotgun sequencing project. | isolation source: ocean sediment barecode stripped | collected 2017 | reverse complement strand
TCCTTCAACTGCAGCTTTAGCGTATTGGGTGCCGTAATCCCCGATGCCCAGTGTGGCGTAGCCACTGGTACCTGCGTCAATATCCGGGCTTCGGCTGAACAGGTTGATCGCACCACCGGTCGTGTTCTTGCCATATAGCGTGCCCTGAGGTCCACGCAACACTTCAACACGTTCCATATCAAATATCCCCAGGCCGTGCAGATAGGTTGCGCCGATGTAGGTTTCGTCGGCATAAACACCGATCGGACTGGCTTGGCTTGGGTTGTAACTAATCATGGACACGCCGCGAATGGCAAAAAGAGGCTGCACATCACCGAAGGGACTACTGATCTGCATATTGGGGACCTGTTGAGCCACATCTGCCGGCCTCAGCCAGTTTCGCGCTTCAACGAAGTCACTGCCGAACGCGGTAACCGCGATAGGAACATCCTGTAAGCTTTCTGAACGTCTCTGTGCAGTGACCAGGACCTCCTCCAGAGTCAGCTCAGATTCGGCCTCCTGTGCCTGGGCCTGAACTCCCATTCCCAGGGTTATGGCTATCCCACTGATCACAATTGATAATAAGTGACGTGAAGCTTTGATTTTCATTAGTCCAGTACCTTTAGTAATTTTAATTTTACAGTCCCGACAGTAGACTACTGAACACAAGGCACAAAAATAATAGCCTGCTGTGACAAAGTGTTGCTTGAAGTGACAGAATGCTACGTTTTTTAATTTAAGATTGACTGAGCTAAAAAAACAGCGCGTTACAGTTATTAACATTACCGCGCTTGAGATGCTCTTCAATGGTGCCGGCTCAAAGACAATCCATAAGTACGCGGATTCCCATAATCAATTGCTTTACCCGCCCTTCTCCCCTTCATTTTTCACGGGTAAGGTGAGCCGCATGCCATCTCTCGCCAAAATGATTTCCCCATCATAAATATCATCCATATCCAATACGAAAATCTTTTCCGTTATCACATTTGGCAAAGGCGGAATGATGTGTGTCAGTATGAGCTTATGTACACCAGCCTCCTTTGCCACCTTAGCGACATCCAAAGTACTGGTATGAGCTTCTCCGATAGTATGTATGGCCTTTGAATTCAGTCCGACTTTCAGATCGTCTACTACCCGCGCTACGATATCCATCATTCTTTTGCTATAGGCTTCATGGATCAGCATGTCCGCATTTTCAGCATGACGAATCATTAGCTGGCTGAATCGGGTATCCCCGCTTATGACCATGACACTACCACCATATTCGATTCGATAACCATACGCATATTCAAATCCGGCATGTTCAGTCCGAAATACTTTGACAACAAGTCCATTCTTTTCATAAACAGTGTGCGCGTCTTTGTCTTCCACGGTAATTGTCCTGGATTCCGCAATGGAGAGCGATGGATCCAATTCGTTCTTTTCCCTCAGGGAAGCCTTGTTTTCAACTTCCGGCTTGTACGCTTCTGCAAATCCGTCAACAACTTTCTTGGTTCCCGGGGGGCCATAGACTAGAAGGTCGGCTTTACGCCCGAAGAGCCAAGAATTGTTGATAACCTCACCCAAACCAGCAACGTGATCTGCATGAAGATGGGTAAGAAACACGGAACTTATCTGACCCAATGGAGCCTCCATGTCCAGTAGGCGTCCGGCGCAGCCATGGCCCGTATCAAAAAGAAGAAACACTCCAGCTCCGACGACTCCCAGGCAAGATTGGCCTCTGTCTTTCGCATGACGAGGGCTGCCAGTTCCTGCCAGTAATATTTCAATTCCATCACGTTGTAAGTTGTCATGGGTGTCTTTCTGAAATTCGCCTTTTACCACGCCATACAGAAAGTCATCCAAATCGAACGTGAGGTAACCAATAGTTCCACCCACTAAGACGAAAATAGGTAAAACTATCAGAGCAAATTTTAACTTTGATTTCATTTATATTTCCAATTTATTGCCACAGAATTTGGCCAAAAAAAATCATTTCGTCAACAATGTGCGACATGCGAACTTTTCACCGGTTGGTACCTGAATGTAATACTCATCTAACTGGCCTCTAGCACTGTCTGTATACGTCCCGGGGCTTTTACTGCTGCAAAGCAGCTGTGAACTCGACGACTTGACCAACTATCCTTGAATCAAGAAACTACTCATCACCCTTATCTTCAGTTTCTCTGACGTAAGCGACAGCTTTATCAACCGCTTTACGACCATGAATCGACTTATCTTTGGCAAGATGCGAAAACATCTGCATGGCAAAGCCACCATCCAGATCATTGGCGAGTCGCTGCCTCCAGGGGCGACGTATGATTTGTGTGGTCATACGTCGCGTAGTGCGGGCCTGCTGCATGATAATGTCAGCCAATTCCCTGGCGCGCTCAATTAGCTTTTCCCTGGGAACGACTTCATTAACCAAGCCCAACTCCAACGCCTTTTGGGCGTCAATTGGCTGTCCGGTCAACAGGGCATAGGCTGCTCTTTTAACACCCAACAACTCCTGGAAAGCACAATGGATACCGTCTCCTGGTACGGAGCCAACTTTGAAATGGGGGTCAAATATGACGGCATCTTCACTACAAATAGTAATATCACACATCAGGCACATTTCGGAATGAAAGCCCGGGCCATTCATGACACCAATCGTTGGTATCTCCAGGTCATTGACTAGCGAGGCTGCGTTGATTCGACCGTCTTTATAGGCGTATTCATAAGCCCAGTACGGTAAATCTTCCTGCTCCAGTTTAAAGCCTTCGGGGTCCATCTCTATCATGAAGTATGGTCCGGTACCGGTAAAAATCATCACTTCATTCTCGGGATCAGCCCCCACAGTTTTAAACATCTGGCCGACCGAACGATGGTTTTCAACACTCAGTTGAATAGGTCCATCATTCGTGTGGGCCCGTACCACTATCACGCCGTCTTCACTGCGCTCCATTTTGTAGTTTTCTTTAAATACTTCCTTATACTCCTCAAATTTTGGAGTTGGAATAAAATTAACGTATGACATAATTGGATTTCCTTTTCTTTAGATATGTATTGCTTTATCGAAGGCGTCCAACACAGATTCATGCAACATCTCGGAAAGTGTCGGATGGGCAAAAACCGTGTGCATCAGGTCGGCTTCTGTGGCCTCCAGGCTTTGAGCCACACCCGGAGCTGAAATTAACTCGGTAACCTCGGCACCGATCATATGCACCCCCAGTAATTCCCCTGTTTGCGCATCAAACACCGTTTTGATCAACCCATCTGATTCTCCAAGTGCAATCGCTTTGCCATTGCCTGCAAATGGGAAGCGCCCGATGCGAACGCCAAAGCCTTGTTCTGATGCCTGTTGCTCGGTCAGGCCTACGCTGGCCACCTGGGGGTGGCAGTAAGTGCACCCGGGAATTCTGGATTTGTCCAATGGCAGGACATTTCCGGGTTCTGCTATGTTTTCGACGCAGATCACGCCCTCATGACTGGCCTTGTGGGCCAGGCAGGGTGCCCCCGCTACATCACCGATGGCGTATATGCCGCCAACATTAGTGCGACCAAAGCCGTCTACCTTGATGAAACCGTTCTCATCCAGGGCAACTCCAATCGCTTCCAAACCGATGCAATCACTGTTGGGCGTAACGCCCACGGCCGCAATTACTCTGTTGGCCGTAACTTCCCTGACTTCACCCTGGCACTTGACTGTAGCGACAACGGAGTCACTGTGTTTTTTCAATGAGATTACTGATGCACTTAGAAGAATGTCCACGCCTCGTTTCCGGAAGGCTTTTTCGGCAAGGCCGGAAATCTCATGGTCTTCGACCGGTAGAAGTCTCGGAAGTACTTCCACAACAGTCACCCTGGAACCAAGGGACCTGTAGAAACTGGCAAACTCCATACCAATGGCTCCCGAACCAATGACCAATAGGGATTCGGGCACTTTTTCCGGCACCAGTGCCTCCCGGTAGCTCCAAACCAAGCGGCCATCGGTTTCGAGGCCGGGTAGTTGGCGTGCCCGTGCGCCGGTGGCAATGATGATATGGTCCGCGCAAACAATTTTGGTCCCTTCATCGGGGATATCCACTGATACCGATCCGGCAGCGGACAATTTCGCCTCCCCTGTGAAAACAGTCACTTTGTTCTTCTTAAGAAGGAACTGCACACCCTTGCTCAACTGTTCAGATATTTGACGGGAGCGCGCCACGATTTTTGCAATATCGAACCCGGCGTTCCCGGCAGACAACCCGTACTCGTCGGCCCGCTTTATGTAGTCGTAAATCTCAGCAGATCGCAACAGTGCCTTGGTTGGGATACACCCCCAGTTCAAACATATTCCACCAAGACTCTCACGCTCAATGAGAGCGACTTTCATGCCAAGTTGCGCGGCACGTATGGCCGCAACATAGCCGCCTGGTCCACCTCCGATGATCACCGCGTCAAAAATATCTGTAGGCATCTAAACTTTCTTCCTGATGCTGGCGAATATCTCTATCACAAGAGCATCAGTTCAGGATTGCTGAGGAGGTCCGTGATTTTCCTGGTGAAGTCGCCAATCGGACCACCGTCCACTGCTCTGTGATCAAACGTCAGGCCACATGGCAAAATATCCCGTACGATGATCTGGTCATCGTCGCTTACAACCGGTGTCCGTTTCGGTGTCCCGGGTTGGAAAGCCATCACGGCCGGCATATTCAGAATGGGTGCAGAGACCAACCAGGAACCTGGTGTACTTAGACCCGCCGTACTTGACAGGGTCACGGTATGGTTGCTCATTTCGGTAGTGCCCAATGTCCCCGCACGTGCCTGGCTGACCAGGTTTTTCAACTCCCGGGATATTTGCAGGACATTTTTTGTCTCGGCATTTCTCAGAACCGGTACCAGCAATCCGGAGTCATAGTCTCCCTTGCCGGGCATTGCCACTGCCACGCTGATATCCACGTTTTCCCAAACCGTGATTTCATCACCCTCCAGGGTGGCGTTACAGATGGGTACATGCTGGCAAGCCATGGCGAGTGCCTTGGCATACAGGGCGGTCATGGACACCCTAATCCCAAGCTCATCTTTACGACTTAGCATGGTTTCCCGTGCCAACAGTAATTTGGAAACGTCGATTTCGAAAAACACGTAAGTTTGGGCAGCATTTAACTTCGCCTGCATCATTCTTTCAGCAATGGCTCCGCGCATGCCGGTAAGTGGTATACGGCCCTTTTCTTGCCTGGTTGAACTTGATCCCGAAACGATAGATGCCGGCACCGGAACCGGACTCGATTTTTGTACCTCGATCGCATTTTCAACATCGCGCCGTACGATCCGTCCCCCGGGGCCGGTCCCGGTAATCGATGCCAACTCTATACCTTCAAGACCCGCGATTCTTTTGGCAAGCCCACTGACCTTGACCCTGCCCATTGCCGGCCCGGATGCAACGCCTGGGGGAGCATCGGGTTGGCTAGCCTCACCCTTGGTGATTAACTCTTCACCGGCGGGGGTCACAGCCGTTTCGCCGGAATCTGACGCAATCAGTTGCTTATATTCGTCTTCGGTACTTGCGATCTGCGCGATCATGGTTTCAACAGGAATCGTTTTATCAACAGCGCCGACGATATGAACAAACCCCTCATAGGGTGCCGGTATTTCAACTACGACCTTTTCCGTTTCAATCGAGACCAGCGGTGCGTCCCTTTCTATGCGTTCTCCCTCAGCAACACACCACTCCACAATAGTGCCTTCCGACATTCCCATTGCAAGTTGAGGTAATACTATTTCGCGCATCAATTTAACCTCCTCAACGACAGACTTCGCGGACCGCATCTTCGATCCGCTCTGGTGTCGGCATGGTGTAAGCATCCATATAACCACCTGGAATAGGCATATGTGGATGACAGACACGCTTAACCGGCGCATCCAGCAGATCGTAGCCTTTCTCCATCATCTGCGCCGATACCTCTGCGGCAAACCCAGCGCGCTCGTAATCTTCATCTACGATGACCAAACGGGTCGTCTTCTCGATGGACCGGAGTAAAGTCTCGGTATCGAAAGGTTCCAGACTACGGGCATCAATGACCTCAATACTGATCTCATCTTTGAGTTTTTCTGCCACCTGCAGGGCGTTGTGAACTTGTAGCCCCACGGTCAGGATGGTTACATCTGTACCTTCCCGCTTAACATCGGCAAGCCCAAGCGGCACAATGTATTCCTCATCGGGCACCAGCCCTTTATGTGCGATCATGCTGGTGTGCCATAGGAAAAAGACTGGGTTATCGTCCCGGATTGCTGCCTTCATGAGCCCCTTGGCATCGTATGGCGTCGATGGCATACACACCTTTATACCAGGGTGATGAATAAGCGCGCCGTAGGGAAGCATGCTGTGCTCATTGGCAATACGCCTGCCGATACCGCAGCCACCCATAATTACCATTGGCAAAGGATGCTGACTACCGTGCAGAAAATGGTACTGACTGGCCTGGATAAAGAGCTCGGAACCTGCGTAGTATGAGAATCCGGCATACATAATATCCAATACCGGCCGCAAGCCCTCCTGCGCAGACCCCATGGCACAACCAACCAAATTGGGCTCGGAAAGCGGTGTATCAACTACCCGTCGTTCGCCAAATTTCTCAACCAGTCCGTCAGTGTGTGGAAAGGAGCCCGCTTCGATACTCATGCCCAACAGGTAGACGCTGTCATCGCTCTCCATTTCTTCAACAAAGGCCTCCCTGATTGCCTCACACAGACCGAGTTCACGTGTTGTAGTCATTATTCATACCTTCTTTCTTGTTTGGAGAATACACCTGCGCCATCAAGTCTTCGATTGACGGCGTGGCTTTCGGACTCTGCTCGCAGAAAAGCTCTATTTCTTCCGCTTCGACTTCTGCATCAGCACCGATCTTGTCGATTTCTTTCTGAGTCAGCAGGCCCTCATCGAGGATTTTTGTGGTCACCAGTTTCAGTGGATCACGGGTGGCTTTCCATTCTTCCATAAGAGCCTGGCTACGAGGCTCAGCGCCTTCATTATTCAAGCCTCCCACATTGTGTTCCTGGCTACGCAGTACCTTAAGTTCGACAAAGATCGGACCCTTGCCCTTGCGTGTATGATTAATCGCCTTGAGCGCGGCCTCACCGCAGGCAAAGAGATCCTGGCCATCTACTTTCAATGTGCGTATTCCCAGACTCGATGCCACCTTGGAAATATCTTCGATTGGAAAAACATCAGTAAGGGCTGAGCTCTGGGCCATACCATTGTTTTGGCACCAAAATACGATGGGTAATTTCCAGGTGGCGGCCATATGCATGCCTTCGTAAGCACGCCCTTCGTGGTAAGAACCATCTCCAGAACAATTCATCACTACCTGATCGGTACCTTTGTACCTGGCTGCGAAGCCATAACCGGTGCAGGCTGGGAAATTAGCACCAATGTTCCCCGATGATCCAAAAACATGATCGTCGGGAAATGATGCATGGAAACTGGATCGGCCTTTGCAACAACCTGCTTCCCGTCCCATATGTTCTGCAACATAAGATTTAACGTCGATGCCTTTTGAAACCATTTCGGCAATCCCATGTGCACGATAATGAATCCACATTGGGTCGTCCTTTCTTAAAAAGGAACCGGCTGCTACCCCGGGAGCCAGGGAAATGCCGCCCTCGTGATAAAAACCGACCATCTTTCCGGCCATGATGATCCTCATCATCCACCTGTCGAGCGTCATCGATCTGACTAGATTGCTGAAAAGCAACTTTTTACGTTTGTTTGATAATGCCATGGTTCTCCTCAACCCAACGGGTCTTGTATTTTGATCGGTCCCGTTTATTCCATTCCTGCTCTTTCGCGCGTTATTTCGTGGATCGCGCTCCAATCCATTGTCTCCATCCCGGAGTCGATGGCATCGTCCATCTTGTCCCTAATTATTCTTGCAATGGCAAAATCAACGCCCTCACTTTCTGAAGCCGCCAACATAAGACCGACATCTTTGCGGCCCCCGGACATGGCAAAACCACCATCATCAAAGGAGCGATCCACCAGCTTGGATGCATACATCTTGAGGGCAGGATGGTTAAGGATGTTGGTATAGAAGTTGCTCATGTACTTGAGGTCCAATCCTGCCTTTTCACAGAATGTATACACCTCGCTCATTAGTTCTATTATTGATATCGCTGTGTAGTTTATTGACAGTTTCATGATATTTGCCTGCGATGGTTTACCCGGCAGTTTCATGATGTTTTCAGAGAACGCTTCACATACTTCCGCTGTCTGTTCGATGATCTCTTTGTCGCCGGCAAGAAGGGTCAATAGTGTTCCCGCCTCAGCGGCGTCAGGGCGACCGACAACACAGGCGGAGACGTAGTAACTCCCGTGTGTCTTATGAATATCCGCGAGTCTGTTCGCGCAATCTGGAGAAATGGTCGTCGTACTGGCATGAATTGCGCCAGGTTTGAGAGCTGAAATCATTCCTCCCTCTCCTTCTGTCGCATGAAGAATGGATTCATCGTCCATCAATGAAGTAATAACAATGTCGGCGTCATTTACTGCATCTTGAATGGTGCGACAGCCCAAAGCTCCCTCGTGTATGAACGACTCCATTTTTGATGGTGTGCGATTCCAGACAGAAAGCTCGTAGCCCGCTCTCTGCACATTGCCGGCGATACCACTACCCATGTTTCCCAAACCAATAACTGTTACCTTCATATCAAACTCCATATCCACAACGACAAGCACAAATCCGTTTAAATAGACTATGCATATTTGGATTGGATTACATTGACTCAGGCTGACAAACATATGCCTGTCTGTGACAATCGGGAGCAGGTCCACACCGGACTTACAAAGAGTCCTTAATGAACACGACTCCATCTGTGGAAACACTATCGAATTTGGACTTTTGACGATATTGACTTGGAGTTATAGAGGTCCAGCGTTTAAAGGCGCGATAAAACGCACTGCAGTCTGCATATCCCAGGTCAGATGCAACATCAGCGATAGAATCACTAGTATTGGTCAGTTTTCCCAGGGCCACTTCTTTCTTGTACTCATCGAGAATCTGACTGTAGGAAGTGCTTTCTGCCGCCAGTTTTCTTTGCAGGGTTCTTGGGTGCATGGTGATATTGGAGGCTATCCGATTGATGTCCTTGTCCAGACACATACCTTCGCCAAGCATATTCGTGAATTCCTGCGTTACCCGGTCAATAATGCTTGCATCCCTTAACCTAGAAAGACGTCTTTCTGCCTGTGCAGCCAATACCTTGTAAACACTGTCGTTACCACTGGCAACTGATAAATTGAGCAGATCACTTGGAAATACAATAGCGTTTTCCGTCTTGTCGAATGAGACCCGGCAGTTGAAGATGCGCCAGTGTTCCGTGGTGGAGACCGGTCTTTCATGCTTGAATCGTACACAAGTAGGGGCAAACTGGGAGCCTGTCATCGCCGCCATGTGTTTGGCGAACACCAACAGCCAGAAGTCCATTTGTTGATCAGTCGCAGGAATGGACAGGTGAAGTAAATCGATCACGAGTTTAGCCTGCCGCCCCTCGACGACCAATGAGATTGTGCAGGCGTCACTCAACAATCGTGCGTACTTTTCAAATTGTATGAGTGCACCACCTAGTGTGCTGCAACTGGACGTCAGATAATACAGAAAGTGGTTCGGCGGGAAATTTGTTGTTTCTGCCAAATGAAGCCCTATGTGTTGGTCCCGACTTTCACGCTTTACCTGTTTCCAAATGATGCTCGTTAATTCGTGTGGGAAACGCTCCCCTGCAGTTTTAAGCTGTTTTGAGCTTACGCCATAGTCTTCATACCAGGATTTTGCCTGAAAACCGGATTTCAGATAGAGGTCCTGAATGTATTTCCCTATAGAAACGTCGGCCATCAGGTGCTGATTTTTACTCAAATGAGGTTTATCGCTGACCTGTGATCGAAAATCATCCTGCTTTTGTATTGCCAAATTCATTGTTAATACCTCCCGAAACCTGGTCTTATCTTCAGACCTTTTGCCCTTCCTTTATAGCGTTTCTCACTTGTTCTGGAATCATTGAATCGTCAGGGATCCGATATAGACTGACTCATTTTCTAACATGATCTTTGTCAATGCGGATCCAAATTTCTGATGCCTGACCGACAACTCGTATTCACCGCTGCCGGGTTTTAGTTGATCAAATTTAAAATCTCCAAACTCATCCGTCGGAATCCTCTGCAGTACTTTCTGGTTCTGGCTAAGCGTTACGTCTGCCCCCTCAACGCACTCGGTCACATCCTCAATGTCAGCAAGGACGGTACCACCAACAAAACACTCAGTGAATCGGTACAAATTCCGGTAATAAACACGTGGTTTGGTATTCAACCCCGGATGCAACACGTCGAGCTTGTCGCGCTCCGCTATTTCATTCATTTCGTTATCTGTCACACGCAATGATTGCAAGCTTCCGGTGGGGCATGACTGGACACACCTGGGCTTCGTCCAGCCCTGGTCAAGGAGGTGGGCATCAAAAATCCATTTCTGAGGTAAGTTTTTCTCCTCATTCCACCAAATTGCACCATATGGACAGGAATCTACCAGGTCCTTGCGGCCTTTTGCCTTCTCAGGGTCGATGATCACGATGCCATCGTCCCGCTTGTACATGGAGCCATCGTTTCCTGCCGCCTTGATACACGGCGCGTTATCACATTGGTTGCAAGTTGTCACGCAATAGGCCGCATCTACCATGGTGCCACTGCCACGAACTTTCCGTTCGATTTTTATCCATTGGTGACCGTGTTGAGGCTGCGAAGCTGCGTAACCGGGAAATTCGTTTCCCACATGTTCATCCTTTGTTGACAAGGTGCAGTTATTGCAGTTTTCACAAGTCGCTACATCTACGACAAGATTCCACTTTTTCACAAGGTATACCTCATATTTATATCCGATTGTTCTGCCACTGTTGTTTACTCATCGAGTCCACCTCTATGCGACATTTTCCGTGACTACGGCCGACTCTTGGCCGTGATGAGTGACAATATTCTCAGGCGGTGTCCAGGCCGTGAGCTCCACAAGACAGGAATTTGAAGCCATGCCGTCCATGCCTTTTTGCTGCGACTTTGTAGGGGTCAGTAGATTGGCACATCCAGCCCTGTCAACGAAGCCCTTCGGTCCGTCCCCCTCTATCAGGTCTATTAACGCACTCGATTCATAGGTCTTGATCATCCCCTCACCGAGCATGGGCGACACATCTGCGGCAAAAATCACGGCACAACGATCGTTGTAGGCCCTGACAAGATCATGCTGTTTGATGTTTCTCTTCTCGGCATCCAGTGGATTGATGCGGATTGTCCAGTAGTGGTACCCATCGATTAGAACCCGGTGTTCATCAATATCGTTGATAAGGGTGTTTTTACCATCACCAAACGTGTGGAAGCTGTATCGCGGATGGCCCATTAATAATTGCAACGGGTATTTTTCTACCAACTCCGTGGTATTCAATCCTTCCCACGATGTTGTGTATTTATTCATAGCCGGTCTGTCTGGGTTGTCTTTTGCCCCGCGTTTCAGTGACGAGGAGATAAATTCAATTTTGCCAGACTGGGTTTCCACCCCTTTGCCGAACTTTTCAGAGAACTGTGAGGGCAATGGTGTTGGCTCCGGCTGATCCTTCTTCCTGCCTTCGGCATACCATCGCATCGATACCGGATCCCGTGTTGCCTCAGCTTCCGGCGGAACTACAAAATAGCCTTTCTGCACAAATTTCTTCCAGCTGATATGCTCCGGCAGGTCAGTGGAGTCGAAAATACGTTTGCACCAATCCAGCTCAGAGCAGCCCTCAGTGAAAATTGCGCCGAGGTCTAGTCTGTGTAATATCTCCTGAAAAATCTGGTAGTCCGACTTGGATTCTCCGAGTGGTTCGATGCATTTATGCTGCATCATGACCATCCGGTGGTTTACTTGTGTGTGGTTATCGTGGATGTACCCGCCGCAATTCGCCCATTCACTGATATCCGCGCGCTCAAAGGATGTGCATGCGGGCAGGACTATATCGGCGAACTTCGCATCCCCTTCATTAAATATGGATTGATTAACTACGAATTCTATCGAAGGGTCACGGTATGATTTAAGAAACCGGCTGGATCCGCCGATTGTGCCAAAGGTAGAAGTGCCATAGCGGTAAATCATGTGCAGCTTTGAGTATCCCTTCATCGGGTACTTGAACGGCTCAAACTGGGCTTCCATCGAGATGCCATCAAACCAGTATCCCTCACATTTACCATCGAGAATCGCTTCCGGCAACCGCTGGCGTGTCACCATCTGCTTGACCGGATTCATGCTCATTACATGGGGCATACGTGTATAGTTACTGATGCCAGTGGCGGTGTGGGCCAGGTCTCCTGAAATTCCACCTTCTGCGTAACCGGGAAAGTAAAAACCGTAGTCAAGCGGGGTACCCATCTGGAGGTTTCCGAAATTGATGCCCGGTTTACCCCATCCTTGCATGGCCATCATAAGTATCATGCTGCGGGACCACTGGGTTCCGGTCGTAGTCCGGCATGCACCGCCCCAGCCGGATCCAAGTCCTCCGGCCGCTAAATAGGTTTTCTTGTTAGCCCACTTGCGTGCAAGTGCACGAACCGTATGTGCAGCGATTCCGGTCTCTGATACCTGCCACTGCGGGGATTTGGCTACGCCGTCTTCCTTGCCAAGCAAATAGTCACGCCACTCTTCAAACCCTGTGGTACGTGTTGCCACGTAGTCCTTGTCGTATAAGTCCTCGGTCACCCAGACGTGCATAATCGCAGCTGCCAGTGCGGCATCTGTTCCGGGCCGTACG
>PVMS01157464.1_pt1 | contig 12736 bp, 11 predicted proteins | sample 1853461 | NCBI WGS metagenome assembly PVMS01 (sample SAMN08582032, study PRJNA380276) | Marine sediment metagenome, whole genome shotgun sequencing project. | isolation source: ocean sediment barecode stripped | collected 2017 | reverse complement strand
TTGCCTTTCACGAATAGCAGCATCACGTTACTGGACATCTTTATGAGTATTAAAAATATGATCGCGGATTGCAATCCCCATAGAGGGATCAACAGGGTTCCGGTGGCAAGGGTGCCTATCGCCGCCCCTGCCAGATCAGCCGTAAAAGCGCCGGGAGCAGAACCTCCCTCTTCCCCAATGATCTTGCTCGCGGCAGGGAATTGGTATCCACAAAAAAAAGCGAAAACAAAGCTGTACGCCAGAAAATAGAATTGATGAAGTTCACTTTTTACAAAGATGAGCCATAAAAAGAATATGAACAAGAGGAGCAACAGGATGATCTCGGAAAGAATAACATTCACTAAACTCTTCACTTTAGTCAGACTTCCTATGACGGCCCCGGGGAGTAGTCCCAACAAAAAAACCGTTATAATCACACCTACTTTCTGATAGATAGTCCCATAGACAACCTGAAAAGTGAATATAACGAGCATCTCAACCCCCATGGTCGCCAACCCGGTGCTGAAAAGGATATATTCTTCCTTTTTTAGGAACAGCAGATACAGAACCACCAGGCCCAGCAGGATTGTGAGGAAGGCTCTTGGGAATGTCCCGTGCTTCATGAACCATCCCTGAAAAACGATGTTCATTATTCGCGGTTCAAAATCGGTGTTGATATATTCCTGCGCGTCCATGATCTCTTGTAATTTCTTGATCCGATCTCCGGAAACATTATCATTATAAAAGTCGTCAATATAGGCAGTTTGAATGGATCTCTTACTCAGCCTTGCCGGGATGTCTGTCCTCAATTCTCCATCGCGACACAGAAAATAGGCCTTGGCCCCCGGGAGTACCAAGACATTTTTGAAATGTCCTCCGGCGGTGTTGAAGATTGTTGATAATTTTTGTTTGCTAACGTCGCTGATGTAGTTGGGTGAATACTTCATGCTGAAAGAGAGAACTCCCCCGTCATTCAAAGCCTTTTTTGCATGAGAAAAGAATTCGCTTGTAAAGAACCTGTTAATCTGAAAGGTGACCGGATCAGGGAGGTCAATAATGATCGCATCATATTTCTTATTGGTGTTTTTGATATAACCTCTACCCTCGGCATTAATGATGTTGAATGAAGGATCTTTCTTCACAAAGCCAAGTTCCCGCACCGCACTGGTCAAAAAGGGATCGAGTTCAACGTAATCTGTCACTTTGGGATGATACTTTGATATTTCATCCTGGGTTTCGCCAAGCCCTCCTGATACCAGCAGGATTCGTTCTACATTGTCCAACTGACTCAAGGCATAGTGAATTTTCTCCTCACTGTTAATGATATCGACATCAGAAAAAAGGGGAATACCCGATTCCCAAAATGTGTGTTGAGGACCTTCCTTTGTGATCACAATCCTTCCGTAAGGGGATTCCGTGTAGCGAACAATATTCCCATACTGTACCGACAGAGTGGAGAGTTCAAAGGGAGTATTTAATAAAAAGAAATAGAAGATACAGGTTGCTAAAAACGCAAACAACGGACCCACGAAGTTTCGGGTGTTAATCAAAAGCAATAGGGCAACCAGTACCAGCAGGCCGGAAGTGACTGCAATCGATTTGAATGGTTTCATCCAGTAAACGAGGAAGAAGCTAAACACCATGCCTCCAATAACATCTCCTATGTTGTCTGTGATGTATAGCTCCTCTGATGTAATCGGCAGATGATTGCCTTCCAGCACCGTTTGGGAGTACGGGAGAATAAATCCAACCAGGAGACAATAGGGTGTTGTGGTGGCCAAGATATAAAAAAAGATCTGATAGAATCCGGGAGAGAGTCCATGGATGAATATGGCCTCTCTGAAACCCCGGATGAAGACAAGTTGGAGTAAGGGCCAGAGTGCTATGAAGACACAGAGTAAGGCGTACAGGACGAGGGAGGATTTTTTTACAAACCGAGCCAGCAAGCTTCCGATAGCCGTTAAGAACAGCCAGCAGAAAATGACAAGGGATATAGTAATTTCGTTACCGTGAAACTGACTCAGGAATTCTCGAATGGTGATAAGCTGAACTGCAATAGAGGATATGCCTGTTCCTATAATGGACCAAATGATTAAACGTTTCACGTTATCATGAACCTACCTATACAGGGTATGTGTGAAGAACCCCGTGCTTCCGCAGGGAGTTTCTTCTGCTTTCCTTACTGAAAGCCATTTTCTGTAAGGAAAGCCTGAATAAGCCTCATGGGCTCAGGGCTCCATATTGGTCATTTATTCCTCAAATGCCTGGACTTGATAGGTCGAGACTTCAAGCTTTCCTTTTTCCCATTCATTGCCATCAAGTCCTGCTTTCAAGCAAAGATGGGTTAAAAATTCCTTTTTTTCAGGAAGTTGTACCCATACCTGGGGGAGAAAAGTGGCCTGGTTATAACCTTTTTTTAAGATGACCCCATCTGAACCGGGCTTCATTTTCTCTAAAAGATCTCTTCTGTTTGAATAGTCAAGGGGTTTAGGATCAGTCAAGATGCTGATCTCGATCTTGACCTTCTCCCATTCTTTTTCGGACAGGGGTTCGAAACGCGGGTCGCGAAATGCAGCGTTGATCGCATTGGCCTTGACCCCATCCAAAAGTGACTCCTGTGGAACAATATTACCAATACACCCTCTCAGGCCGCCATCGATGGTTAGGGTAACAAACGTGCCGCGTTTTTCGGAAAATGTATTCGAATCCAATGACTCTAACTCGAGCTGGGCTCCCAGATTGAAAATCTTCTGTTCAATAGTCTTTCTAGCGAAAGAAAGTAAATATCTCCCCTCTTCCTCTGTCAATTGGTCGGTGCCTGACATATCTCTTTCCTTCGGCTGTCATCAGCAATGGAGAATGGGTATATTCGGGATATTATATCGTTTAAAGGGAGTGACAGTCAACTCGAAACGGGACTCACTACGTCCTATCGAGACCATTATTCCTGCCTGTCTATTGGGGATGGTGGGAGACTACACGCCATGGTGCAACTCATCAGGATTGAAGAAGGCATTTTCAGGTAGAGGATTTTTGTGAAGAAGCGCCGACCTTATTCCGGGTTCTTTACCGAATTCGAGATATGCGAAATATTTTTTCTACTAAGGGAAGTTGCTTAGATTTGAGGCACCGACCGGAGGTAATGATGGATTCGACTTCATGGACCACTGTTTTAAGGTCTTTGTTAAAAACGATATAGTCGTAATTCACACAGGCCTTAAGTTCAGCATGGACCTTTTTTAACCTTTCGGCTATGGCGATCTTGTCATCCGTATCCCTTCCTTTCAGACGTTTTTCCAATTCCTCGAGGGAGGGTGGCAGGACGTAGATTAAAACAGCATCCTTAAAATGTTTTTTGACATTTTCAGCGCCCTTGATGTCCAGATCCATAATCACATCAAGCCCCTGGTCCATCCGGTCCTTCAGACTGGCATAGGAGGTCCCATAGTAATCATCGTAGACCGTTGCCCACTCCACAAAAGCCCCATCCTCTATCAGACTGCGGAAATGTTTCCTTTCCACAAAGTGATAATGAACGCTATCCACCTCTTTGCCTCTGGGCAAGCGACTGGTGTGGGAGATTGAATATCCCATTCCACCCACCTTTTTGATGATTTGATTGATGATGGTGGATTTTCCGACGCCGGACGGCCCGGAAATCACATAGAGTTGAGAATGCATGACTATTCTTCGATATCTTCTTTCGTTAAGGTACAATCAGGGCTGAATCTCTGTGCGATCGTCTCAGATTGGATGGCCGACAAGATGACATGATTGCTATCTGTAACGATGACGGACCTTGTTTTCCTTCCCTGGGTTGCATCGACAAGTCTCTTTTCGTCACGGGCCTCATCCCGAAGACGCTTTATGGGGGCGGCACTGGGAGAGATGATGGCGATGACTCTTCTTGATACAACAGAATTTCCAAACCCGATATTGACAAGCTTCTGACTCATGACCAAATCTCCCTTTATTCTACATTTTGGGCCTGTTCTCTTAATTTCTCCAGTTCCGCCTTGATTTCCACCGCCTTTGCCGAGATTGACGACTCCTGGGCCTTCGAACTCAAGGTGTTGACCTCCCGGTTGATTTCCTGCAGTAAAAAATCCAACCTCCGGCCGATGGCATCGTCCATATCCATGTAATGACGAAATTGCTTCAAATGACTCATAGCACGAACGACCTCTTCAGTCATATCACATCTTTCTGAGAAAATCGCCACCTCCTGTATGAGCCGGTTTTCATCGATTTCAATGTCCGCCGACATACGTTTCATTTTATCCTTCAACCTTTTTTCGTAACCATTGCTCGCGATGGGAGCTCTCTCCTTGATATCATTGAGATATGCCTCTATGAGCTGAAGCCTTTTTTGAAAGTCATCTTCAATGGCCTTTCCTTCTTGATTCCTCATAGCATCGTAGGAATCCAGGGCCAGCTCCAACACGACTCTGAGAGCGGCTCGCACACTCTCAACATCCACTTCCTCAGGTTTAACCAGGATCACATCTCTCATTTGACTAACAGACTCGAGGCTTATGTTTTTGTCCAGACCAAAGGTCTCACCCAGTTGCTTGAATATTCTAAGATAAGATTTGACAAGGGGCATGTTTAGTTCCAGGTCATATTCCACCTCCTCGCCCCCTTTTTCCATTTGAATAAATACCTCGATGCGCCCTCTTTGCGTTCTAGAGGCCACCTGGGATCTGATGTCATCTTCTAGGGCTTGAAGGGACTTGGGGCTGCGGACAAGGATATCCCTATAGCGATTGTTTACCGATTTTATCTCTACAGTAAACCTCGTGTCTTTTGAAGTGTGTTCACCGCGCCCATAGGCGGTCATGCTTCTGATCAAGTCGGCTCCTTTCTCGCTTCAGATTTATGGTTGGTTTCCATCTCGAACTGTTCCAACCCCCGGATTTGCCTCTTATATCGTTCGCGGATCTCATTGAAATAATCGATGATCTCAGGATCGCCGTAGTCTTTAAAGGTCCACGCCAAGGGGTTGAAACTTCCCCTTTGAAAAATTAAAGTCAGATCGGCATAAATCCCCCTCGACAGATAGATTCGATGGGTATAATTTTTTCCTGTGGCCAAAACCAATCTTTCTAAGGCAACAAACCCGGGGTCTATATTAATTTTTCGTTTCCCACCTTGAGACTCCTTATTTTCCAGGTCGTTTGTTTTCCATTTAATCTCAACAATATCCTGAGGTCTCACAAGCGTCTTAAACGAAATAAAGCGCCGGTGCAAGGGCCATCCCATTTCCTTTTCGTAATATTTTGTGCGATCAAAAAAAAAGGCGGGGCTCATCCAATCTGTGGGACCGAAAAGCCCTTCCATTTTAAGGATAACCCGATCAATCAGATTCGCCTGAGATGAAAAAAGGCTTGAGATCAGCTTTACATCTTCGGCTTCAGAGGGGTTACTCATGACCTCTGCCCACGCAGTGGTAATTAAACCCCCTTGTTTTCATCTTGTCCGGTTCGTATATATTCCTCAAATCAATAACGGTTGGTGACCGAAGACTCGCCTGCACCTTTTCCCAATCCAGATACCTGAATTCGTTCCATTCCGTTATGATAACAAGGGCCTCGGCATCCTGGGCCGCCTCATATATATCATTAGCATAGTTGACTCCCTTTAAAATCTTTGCCGCGGCCTCCATACCGGCCGGATCATAAGCCGAAACAATCGCCCCTTTCTTTAGTAGGATCTCTATGATCCTGATGGCTGGAGAATCTCGGATATCGTCTGTATTGGGTTTAAAAGTCAAGCCCAATATTCCCAATCGTTTCCCCTTGAGATCACCCAGGACATTCTCAATCTTGTCCACCATCCGCACTTGCTGCCGTTCATTTACTTCGATGACCGACTCAACAATTTTGAATTGGTACCCGTAGGTTTCGGCCAATTTGACAATGGCCTTCGTATCTTTGGGGAAACAAGATCCCCCATAGCCGGGACCTGGATGTAAAAATTTTCGGCTGATCCTGCCGTCCAACCCCATCCCCTTGGCCACCTGATGGACGTCTGCACCGACAAGCTCGCATATATTGGCCATTTCATTGATAAAAGAAATCTTGGTAGCTAAAAATGCATTTGATGCGTATTTTATCATCTCAGCGGTTTCCACGTTGGTATTAAGAAATGGGATCTCAATGAGATTCAAAGGGGAATAGAGGTCTTTCATGATTGCGGTAGCCTGTTCGTTATTTGTTCCTATGACAACCCGATTTGGGCGTAAAAAATCCTCTATTGCAGAACCTTCTCTGAGAAACTCTGGGTTGGAAACCACATCAAATGGGATTTCCTCCTTTTGGTTTTTCCGGATAATCTCCCTGATCTTTTTTCCTGTTCCAACCGGAACGGTACTCTTTGTGACAATTATTTTATACCCGGTCATGAGTTTTCCAATGGTTTCGGCCACCTGATAAACAAATTCCAGATTTGCCGAACCTGCACTATCGGAGGGTGTCCCCACGGCAATAAATACGGCGAGGCTTTTTTCTACTGCTTCATTCACATCCTGGGTAAAATTGAGGCGGCCGGCTGATTGGTTCCTCTTAACCATCTCCTCTAAACCCGGCTCGAAGATAGGAATGATGTTCTGTTGAAGAGAACTTATCCTTTGTTCGTCCTTGTCCACACAAATGACATGGTTGCCGAACTCGGCAAAACACGTGCCTGTAACAAGTCCGACATACCCTACCCCCACAATGCAGATGTTCATATTTTGCTTGCTCCCTTGCTCAAATCAAATGGCTATTGAGGACCTCAATGAGTTCCTCCGAACTGATGGTAGAAGTGCCCACTTCGCCGACAACGATCCCTGCAGCAAAATTGGAAATAACCGCGGCGGATTTCAAACCCATCCCGGAAGCTAAACCGAGACAGAGCGTGCTGATCACCGTGTCCCCGGCCCCCGTGACATCAAAAACTTGCCTCGCAACGGTTGGGATATGGCTTATGTCTCCCCCCTTTTCGAAGAGGGTCATGCCATCTTTACCTTGGGTAATAAGAACGGAACCGCAATTCAATTCTTGGATGATCTGTGTCCCGGCCTGAATCAGCGTTTCTTCATTCACAATTTCTACCCTGCAGAAGGCACCTGCTTCGTGGTGGTTGGGCGTCATAAGGTCGATGGACTCATAATATCTGAAATTCTCTGTCTTGGGATCTACGGAGAGGATGATGTCTGACTTTTTGAGTAGTTTTCTTATTTCGCTCAGCAATTCCCCGGAAATGACGCCCTTACCATAATCTGCAACGATAACAGCATCCAAGGAATCCATCACCTCTCGGATAAAACCCAGGATCCTCTTCACGGAGTCGGGGCCAATCTCTTTTCTGCTTTCTTTGTCAAACCGAACCACTTGCTGGTTATGGGCGACCACTCTTGTTTTGATACTTGTCCGTCTATCCTTCTCCGAAATAATGCCATTCGTAGTCTGGCCCAGACTCTTTAATTTCTCGACGACGTCCCTACCGGTTTCATCCTCGCCGATCACACCGCAGAGAACTGATTTTCCACCTAGCGAGTAAATGTTATTGATTACATTCGCCGCCCCACCGAGCATTTTTGTCTCCTCTTTAACTGCCACGACAGGTACGGGGGCCTCCGGAGAAATACGAGAGACATCACCCCAGATATATTCATCCAAGATGATATCTCCTATGACAAGAATATTTGTTTCGGGAAATCTACCGATATATTCTGTTAATTCATTGACGTTATAATCAAGTCCGATTTCTTTCATCATTTTCCTTATTATAAACCCCAGCTGTTTAAATATAATAATTGGTTTCTAAGGTTCCCATTTTCGTGCAACGAATTCCGGGCTGATTCATAGGCCCGCTACGGAAATCCATTGTCTGTTTCGTGCAGGTGTATCTTACAATAGTTCCAAGCTTTGTAGCGCGTAACTTTATCATCCCGTAACCCTGTTGTCCATAGAAATCAATGGCAAAAAGGCTCATGGGAGAGAACAGGATTTACAATAAAATGCTTTTTTAGGCGATCCATCGAGAGATCTCAAATCATCTCTCCACATTTCTCGAACGACCCTCCCGAAGTCAAAAATCGTTTAACCGGTACCCTTTCCATACTGATAGAAGCATCAGTATTTGGCTTTGCCGAATTTCTTTTAAACTATGTTATAATATTGACTTTTTTAGCCCTCTCCTATAAGAATGCCAGCATATCTCATCCCTTTCGAAGACGAAACCGGGCATGGGATTTGCATCGGTAGAAACGTAAATGTTTTAGCAATAATATTAAACAATTACATTCCCTCTTTAAGGCCTTTTCAAGGGAACATTAATCAATGAAGATCATCATCGTCGGAGCCGGCGAAGTCGGCTTTCATATCGCTCAAAAGCTCTCCGAAGAGAATCAGGACGTATTCCTGATCGACAAGGACCCGGCACAGATCAAACGGGTGACTGAAAACCTGGATGTCCAGGCTATGCTGGGGTCCGGGACAAGCCCGAACATGCTCAGAACCGCCGGAATCATGGATGCGGACATGCTGGTGGCAGCAACGGACAGCGATGAAGTCAATTTGATTGCTTGTCTCCTGGCTCGGCACATGAATGAATATGTCCTTAAAGTAGCCCGGCTACGCAATCCGGAGTATCTTGAAGAAAAAGAGCTTTTCGGTCAGGGTCTCCTCAGCGTGGACCAAATCATCAACCCGGAATCTGTGATGGTTGAAACCATTCGTAATCTCATGTTGGTTCCGGAGGCCTCGGATGTGATTGATTTTGTCGATGGACAGATCAAATTGATTGGGATAACCATCAAGCCGGATTCTCCTTTCGCGAATCGAAAACTACTTTCTTTTAAAGAGATGGAAGGGAATATTCTTATTGGAGCCATCGTCCGGGGAGAGCAGGTCTTCATACCCCATGGTGACGACGAAATTTTGCCCGATGATTTGATTTATATGGTTGTTAGATCAAATGAGTTCTCTCAAATTCTCCAGTTGTTGGAGATAAAAAATGAAACGTTAAAGCGGGTCATTATTGTAGGCGCCGGGGAGACGGGGACGGCCCTGGCAACTGTGCTGGATCAGACGAACATCAGTGTGAAGATAGTAGAAAAGGACAACCAGAAGTGTACAAGTCTCGCTGAAAAGCTGGAAAAGGTCATCGTCATTCACGGAGACGGAACGGACAAGGATCTGCTTCAAGAAGAGAATGTAAGGGACGTGGATTTCATGGTCGCTCTCACCGGAGACGAAGAGGTCAATGTCCTCATTTCACTCCAGGCGAAAGGGTTGGGGGCCAAAAAGACCATCACCCGGATCAACAAGTTGAGTTATATCCCTATTGTCTCAGCCATTGGGATTGATACTGTGGTGAGTTCCCGATTGTCTGCTATTCGGGCCATCCTCCAATATATCAGAAAGGGCAAAATCATCTCTGTTGCCCCTCTGAAAGGTGAGCATGCTGAGGCCATCGAGGCGGAAGCGTTGGAGACATCCGGTATTGTAAACATCCCCCTATCCAAAGTAAAATTCCCAAAAGGAGCGATCGTCGGAGCCGTGGTCCGGGGCGACGAAATCATCGTTCCTGTCGGCGATACCGTGATCAAACCAAAGGACCGGCTCATCATTTTTGCCCTTCAGACAGAGGTTCCGAAGCTGGAAAAACTCCTCACAGTGAGATTGGAATACTTCTAATGAACCCCCAAAGCGTTCTGCGATTTATTGGGATCCTGATCTTGTTCCTAGGTCTGTCCATGGCCGCCCCTCTCATCGTCTCTTTTATCTATCATGACGGCAGCACAATAGCCCTGTTAAATTCTATGCTCATCACGTGTGGGATCGGCCTTTTGACCTTTCTCGTCACAAAGAAGAATAAAGGCGCCCATCTAAACCACCGGGATGGGGTGGCCATTGTGACCTTCGGGTGGATGGCTGCGGGGATTGTAGGCGCCATTCCATTCCTCATGTCCGGTACAATTCCTGATTTTCCCAACGCCTATTTTGAATCACTCTCAGGGTTTACGACGACAGGAGCTTCTATCCTGGATAACATTGAGGGGCTTCCGGAAGGCATCATCATGTGGCGAAGCATTACCCAATGGTTTGGGGGAATGGGAATTATCGTTCTCTCCATTGCTATATTGCCATTTCTGGGGATTGGGGGGATGCAGTTATACAAAGCCGAAATTCCAAGTCCTGTTGTGGACAAGCTCAAACCAAGGATATCCGATACGGCCAAAACCCTTTGGAAAGTCTATATATTGATTACGGCCGTTGAAGTCATTCTCTTATCCTTTGGAAACATGTCCCTCTTTGAGGCGATAAACCATGCCTTCTGCACCCTGCCCACCGGTGGGTTTTCCACAAAGAATGCCAGCATCGCTTATTACGACAGTTCTTATCTTGATGGGATCATCATTGTCTTCATGCTCCTTGCCGGCATCAATTTTTCCTTGCATTACAGGTTGCTCAGAGGAGATCTTCTGATATTTGGAAAAGACCCTGAATGCAGGGTTTTTCTGATTATGGTTGCGCTATTTATTGCCTTGATCTCATTCAATATCCATGGCGCCGTCTATGAATCTCTTTCAAAATCCATTCAGTATGCAACTTTTCAGGTGAGTTCCATCATAACCACTACCGGGTTTGTAACGGCGGACTATGAACAATGGCCCTCCCTTTCCAAAAACATTCTGATGTTATGCATGTTCTTAGGCGCCATGGCAGGATCTACGGGTGGGGGCATGAAGACCATGCGCATTATGCTACTGGCCAAACACGCGCGGCAGGAAATGTTCCGGATCGTTCATCCGCATGCGATTACCACAGTAAAACTTGGAGGCAAAGCCGTTCCGCAAGAAGTATTGAGCAGTATTTGGGGATTTTTTATTCTTTACCTGGCAATCTTTGTCGCTTCAGCCATGATAATGGCTTCCCTCGGACTGGACATGATTTCCGCTTTTTCCTCTGTGGCAGCCTGTATTTTCAATATTGGTCCGGGACTCGGAATGGTGGGTCCTGTAAATAATTATTTGGCAGTCCCACTTCTTGGAAAATGGGTTTTAACATTCTGCATGCTCTTAGGACGGCTGGAGATCTATACGGTTTTCGTCCTGTTGATGCCCGCCTATTGGAGAAAATAACAAAAAGGTGAGTGGTAAGCGGTGAACTGTGAACCGTTACCGTAATACGGTTTACCGTTCACCGTTTACTGTTCACGGGTTTTGGCCTAGGCCAAAACCTTGATCATCAAAGGGATAGCCACAAAGGCCCCCAAAGAACTCCCTATATTCGTAAACACGACGACCATCAAGATCCGAGTGATCTTATTTTTCCAGAATCCCTTCAGGGACGAGATATCCTCCGGCAGATTCTCGAAATCTTTGACTTTTGGTCTTCTCAGAAAGGCCTCCAACAAACCTGCCACCCAACCCGCAGCTATCATGGGGTTAAGAGAGGTCAATGGGGAGGCAATGATGGCTGCGATGACCGTCAGGGGATGGGCCAGGGCAAGCGCAGCACCGAGGCCCGCCAGAACGGCATTTGCTATGACCCACCATTTGATCATTTGGGTCCCGGCTGTGGCTCCGGAGATGAAAAATCCGACAATAATGATTGAGATGATGATCCCGGGAATAATCCATTTTAAGAGGCGTGTGACCTTGCCTTTAGGAGGCATCTCTTCTAGCTTTCCGAGATCTACCGTTTCGTTCCAATACTTTTGAATGCCGGGAACATGTCCGGCGCCGACGACCCCTACAATTTTCTTCCCCGGGGATGTTCTGATTTTATGAGCGAGATATTGGTCTCTCTCGTCAATTAAAACTTGTCTCACCTCCGGAAGCGACTTCCCGATTTCTGAAAGGAGCGTATTAAGGACATCCTCCTTTTTCATTTTCTCGATGTCCTCTTCCTGTATCGTATCCAATTCTCCTACCGAGGAAACAAATTGAAACAACAGCTTGAGTTTTGTCCACAGACCCATGAAACGCCAGACCCTCGACAAGGTGACGCGGATATCTCTATCTGCCAGATGAACTTCTGCTCCCGTCGATTCCGCCACCTCGATGGCTCGAATCATTTCCTCCCCGGGTTTGATACCGAGTTTATTGCCGATCTTTTTCTGGAAATGGGCAAGCATAAGATTTAAAAGGAGCAGAAACGCCTTTTTTTCACGGATTACTTTGAGCAGATCTCTATCCTGCCAGCGTTTTTTCTGTGTGATCGACTGATATCTGGACTCACAAAGTTCAACACTGACCGTATCCGGTCTTTCCTCTTCGATAACCTGCTTCACCAAATCAGCACTTTCCTTGGAAACATGGGCTGTCCCGATGAGAATGATTTCTTTGTCCTGATAGGTCAATAAATGTGTATTGTCTTTGTTCATCTTGAATACTCGGCCTTATTATCCCTTTCTGAGTAAAGATCCGGGGTCAGAGAACCCGGCCTTGAGGCTACATCCCATCTGGGATGTGTGTGGGCATCCCTCTATGGAGTATAAAAATTCGAATCCCGAAATCCGAAACTCGAAACAATACCAAATGACCAAAATCCAAATGACCGAAACTGCACGATGTGACAACCGGTTTCGAGACTAAAGCCTGTCTGCTTGTTTCTGTCATTGAAACATTAGAGCTTTGAATTTGTTTCGGATTTCGATATTCGGGTTTCGAATTTACACTCATGGTGTCATCCTTCTCGGCAGTACCAATTGGGCCGAATCTGGCCCTCAGGCTCACTTCAGTATACAACTTCACTCAGAACGA
>PVMS01064047.1_pt1 | contig 12737 bp, 11 predicted proteins | sample 1853461 | NCBI WGS metagenome assembly PVMS01 (sample SAMN08582032, study PRJNA380276) | Marine sediment metagenome, whole genome shotgun sequencing project. | isolation source: ocean sediment barecode stripped | collected 2017 | reverse complement strand
CATGATCCAGGAAATCGAACAGTTTCGCAAAACGGGCAAACGGGATAAACGGTCCGTCAACACCGGCAACATTTTGTTCATCATGAGCGGGGCGTTCACCGACCTGGCGCCGGTTATATCGACGAAATCGACAAAATCGCATCCAGCCGCAATCTGATCGGTGCGGATGTATCGCGCACCGGCGTACAACGTGCCCTGCTCAAACCCATGGAGGAAACCGAAATCGATTTAAAGGTGCCCCACGACCCCATTTCCATGATCCAGGAAATCGAACAGTTTCGCAAAACGGGCAAACGGGATAAACGGTCCGTCAACACCGGCAACATTTTGTTCATCATGAGCGGGGCGTTCACCGACCTGGCGCCGGTTATCGAAAAGCGTCTTTCAAAACAGGAAATCGGATTTGGCGCGCGCATTCGTAAATCCGCTGAACAACTCGATATTCTAAAACACGTTCGATCCGAGGATTTTATCGAATTCGGCTTTGAGTCTGAGTTTATTGGCCGCCTGCCGGTGCGAGCGGTTTTTGAACACTTAACTGAAGATGACCTTTACCAGATTTTGAAAAATCCCAATAACCCCATCATCCTGGGGAAAAAGCTTGACTTCGCGGCCTACGATATTGAAGTGAAATTTGAAGACCAGTTACTGCGCATTTTGGCCAAGCATGCTTTTGCCGAAAATACCGGGGCCCGAGGCCTGGTCAGCGCGGTTGAAAAAGCGCTGCTTGACTTTGAAAGAAAATTACCTTCGACCGGCATAGAAAAATTCCCCGCCACAATAAGCCTTGTCGATAATCCGAAAGCTTTTCTAGCAACCATCACGGCTGAATCCCAAAAGCAGGAAACCCATCAACTTTTTGACCGACTGATGCAGCAGGAAGAAGAAATTATCAAAGAATACCTCCAGGAAAATCAAAAAAATCTGGCCGAAAAATACAGCCTGACGATGACGCCGTCTCGAATCGCCATAGTTGCCACGTGCTACGCCAAAAACAAACTGGATATCGGCCAGGTGATAAAAAAAATTAAATCCCATTATGATGAAATCAAGAAAATTGAACTGTACTTTTTTAAAAACCATGATATTAATATTGTTCTTGAAGAAGACGCCATTGATTTTATCATTGAAAAACTGATAGAATCCCCCTTCGAGTTAACAGATGTCAATGAGAAAATAAGCCAGGACTTTCAGCACGGCCTCAAGCTGGCCCGAGAAAAAACCAACCGCAACCGATTTTTCATTACGCGACAAGCCCTGTTGGATCCGGAAACGTATATCAGCGAGCTGATTAGGGATAAGATTAAGCCCTCTTAAAGACTTTGGTCTGGTTAGCTGCATGTTCGGGGCAAAACCCAGTCGGATGTTCTATCCCATTTAATCCAAAGGAGATAAATCAAATATCATGATCGGAATATCAAAGCTATATTGCGGAACAGTAGAACCTTCCGACGCATTGCGCTATGGACGTGATTCCTCGAAGTTGCCCTCTCATCTGCTGCAATTTAGTGCTGACAAGCGTCCCGTTGTTGTCTGGAATGTGACCCGAAGATGCAATTTAAAGTGCGTTCACTGCTATGCCCATGCAAAAGATATCCCCTTTGACAATGAATTGACCACCGAACAGGGAAAGGTATTAATTGACGACCTTTCCGCCTACGGCTCCCCGGTCATGTTGTTTTCCGGCGGGGAACCCCTTGTTCGCAAAGACCTGCCCCAGCTGGCAGCCTATGCCGTGGAAAAAGGCATGCGGGCGGTAATATCCACCAACGGCACCTTGATCACCCCCCAAATGGCTCGCACCTTAAAAGAGATCGGGCTGTCCTACGTCGGCATCAGCCTCGACGGCATGCAGGAAATCAACGATCGCTTCAGAGGCGTTAAGGGCGCGTTTCGCTCCGCCCTGGAAGGGATTAAAAACACTCAGGATGCCGGCATAAAAGTCGGGCTGCGTTTTACGATCAACAAATTCAATTTTAGGGAAATCCCCAAAATTTTTCAACTTCTCGAAGAAATGGACATTCCCCGGGTGTGTTTTTACCATCTTGTTTATGCCGGTCGCGCAACCGAGCTGGTAAAAGAGGATTTGAGCCACGCACAGACCCGGGCCGCGCTTGATCTTATCATTGATGAAACCAGGCGGTTGCATGCGGCCGGCAAGCCCAAGGAAGTGCTGACGGTGGATAACCACGCCGACGGTCCCTATATTTACCTCAGGCTGTTGGAAGAAGATCCCCAGCGGGCCAAAGAGGTTTTAAAGCTGTTAAAATGGAATGAAGGCAACAATTCCGGCCGGGGGATTGGATGCGTCAGCTGGGACGGTGAGGTTTATGCCGATCAATTCTGGCGCCATTACAGCTTTGGCAATGTAAAAGACCGGCCCTTTTCAGAAATCTGGACGGACACTTCCGAACCGCTGCTGGGAAAGCTGAAAGAAAAGAAAAAACACGTCAAAGGACGCTGCGCCACCTGCAACTGGCTGGATGTATGCGGGGGTAATTTCAGGGTGCGTGCCGAAGCGGTTAGCGGCGATGTGTGGGCACCGGATCCGGCCTGTTATCTGACTGATGAAGAAATAGCGCTGACACACACGCCGGTACACTGTGATTAATTGGCTTTATAGTATATTTCTGCTTTTTAGTGATTAAATAACAAAATACAAGCACCACCTGATCTTAAAATTTGGTCAAATAAATTCCAAATTCAAAATTACAATGACCGAAACTAACTGCTACGATTCACCAATACTGCAATGCAGATAAAGCTGTTAGCTCAACGTATTTGATCGCTCAGCACTAAGTCTCGGAAAAGTAGAAGCGTAATACAATTTGCGAATTTATGGATTAAGTAATGTTTGTATTCAATATCACCTCCTTTGTTTGAGCCCGCCCTGGTGCGAATTGTTTGGTGAATACCTCTATCCGTTTCGGGATTGGAGTTGGAGACAATAAATACTTCAGACGTTAATTCGGTCTGGGCCAGGGATTTGGATTTTTGGTCATTGGATATTATTTGTGATTTGTTATTTGTTATCTCCGGTTTAACCGGGTTTAGCTGTTGAGCCTTAATATTCTATTGTCACACCCATCAAACTGTAAAAGGATCGCTTTATGTTATTTCCAGACTATCGACCCCGACGGCTGCGGCATTCTGACGCCCTGCGGCGCATGATCCGTGAAACCAGTTTATCTGTCAACGATCTCATCCTGCCGCTATTCGCTATTGGCGGCCGGGATATCAAGAATCCGATTCCATCGATGCCGGGCCATTTTCAACTGTCCGTCGACAACCTGCTTAAAACCGCCAAAGAAGCATATGATCTGGGCATTCCGGCCATCATTCTTTTCGGGATCCCTGAAAAAAAAGATTCATTGGGCACTCAGGCCTATGCTGAGAACGGTATCGTTCAAAAAGCAATTAGATCGGTGAAAGAGAAATTGCCGGATCTGGTCGTCATCTCAGATGTTTGCCTATGCCAGTATACAGATCATGGGCATTGCGGTGTGGTCCAAGGCGATACCATCGATAATGACGCCAGCCTGGATCTGATCGCTCGCACAGCCCTGTCCCATGCCAGAGCCGGAGCTGACATGGTTGCCCCGTCGGACATGATGGATGGCCGGGTCGCTGAAATTCGCGAAATTCTTGATGAAAATAACTTAAGCCGGATTCCCATCATGTCCTATGCTGCCAAATATTGTTCGGCGTATTACGGACCGTTTCGCAGCGCCGCGGATTCAGCCCCCAAATTCGGCGATCGCAGGACCTACCAAATGGATCCGGCCAATGCCCTGGAGGCCATTCGTGAGGTCACGATGGATATTGAGGAAGGCGCGGATATCATCATGGTAAAACCTGCCCTGGCCTATCTGGACATCATCTATCGGGTACGCGAAGAAACCGATCTTCCGGTGGCCGCCTACAATGTCAGCGGTGAGTTCTCAATGATTAAGGCCGCTGAAAAAATGGGGTGGATTGACGGTGCCAAAGTAATGATGGAAACACTGACGGCCATCAAACGCGCGGGGGCGGACATGATCCTAACATATTTCGCCATCGAAGCAGCCCAGGCGCTACGATCCTGATGGAATTAAAATAGTTAATCGTTATCGGTTATTTGTTATAAGAGTCAGATGATTTCCTCATTTTATAATTCATGAATGCTAAACTATAAAAGTTTTGTCTTCTGATACGATTAACCAATAACCAGTAACGAATAACTTCCATTTGGGATTTGCTGAAGTAATGTGATGACAACCCGAACTTAACCATAACAATATAATAACGATAACCATATGGTACAACAACACCCTAACCCAACTGAACACAGCTCTCATCCCCCTAAAAAAGATGGGGAATCATCCCTGCGCCTTGTTGCCTGGGAGACCACGCGCAATTGCAATCTTAACTGCATTCATTGCCGCGCTTCCGCCACCACCGGACCTCACAGCGGGGAACTGGATACTTCCGAAGCCTTTCGCCTGCTGGACCAGATCGCTGAGATCGCCAAACCCATCATTATATTGACGGGCGGCGAACCCCTGCTGCGTGATGATATCTTTGAGATTGCCGCCTACGGTACCCAAAAAGGTCTGAGAATGGTGATGGCCCCCAACGGGACCCTGGTCACCGAACCCATCGCCCGCAAACTGGTGGATTCCGGCATCAAACGCATCAGCATCAGCCTGGATGGGGCCACCCGGGAAAGTCACGACAAATTCAGGAAGGTGGACGGCGCCTATGATGGCGCCCTGAATGCTATGAAAATTGCCCGCAAGATCGGGTTGGACTTTCAGGTGAACACGACTATTACCAAAACAAACCTCGATCAGATCCCCAAAATCCAGGAACTGGCGGTCGAACAGGGAGCCGTGGCCCATCACATTTTTCTACTGGTTCCCACCGGTCGCGGAAAATATATCGTCGACAGCGAAATTAATGCGGCCGAGTATGAAGAAACCTTAAACTGGTTTTATGACCAGATGGATAAAACGCCGCTGGATCTTAAAGCCACCTGCGCCCCGCACTACTACCGCATTCTCAGGCAAAGAGCCCGAAAAGAAGGCAAGTCGATATCCTTTAAAACTCACGGATTGGACGCGGTCACCCGAGGGTGTCTGGGCGGCATCGGTTTTTGCTTTGTTTCCCATCGCGGTGATGTTCAACCCTGTGGATTTCTGACTGCTGACTGCGGCAACGTGCGGCAACAATCTTTTGTTGATATCTGGAATCACTCCGAAGTACTAACGAATTTGCGCGACTATGATAAACTCAAGGGAAAGTGCAATCCCTGCGAGTTTAAGCGGGTGTGCGGCGGCTGCCGCGCGCGGGCTTACGAAGCCACCGGCGACTATCTCGCCGAAGAACCGCTTTGCAGCTATCTTCCTCGCAAGGCCGGGAAATGACGAATGAAGATTGACGACTGGCGAATTAAGGATTAAAATTAAAAGAATTTCTTCATTCGTCATTCGACATTCACAGGAGGAGGTGTTATGAAAATCCACACATTGATGGTATCCGACCCCATCACCATATCCGCGCATGCATCCATCAGAGAGGCCATCGAGCTGATGAAGATCAATTCGATACGTCATCTTCCGGTGGTTTCGGCCGAAAATTCACTCGAGGGGTTTTTAACACTGGCGGATTTAAAGCAGGGACTGATCCCATCGATGCTGGGGGACTTGAATTTACGCGACCTGATGATAAAAGAGCCCATCACGGTCCGGTCGGAAGATGATGTGGAAGTAGCTGCCCAGCTCATCTACAAGCATAAAATCGGCGGAATACCGGTGGTCGACAACGCAAAACTGGTGGGAATTATTACCGCCACGGATATTTTAAGAACTTTTATCGACATGATGGGAATTCTCACATCCACTTCCCGCATCGATGTGGTCGTTGGAGAAAAGCCGGGTAGCTTTAAAAATGCGTTGCAGATAATAAATGATAAAGGCGCGGATATCATCAACGCCAGTAGGACAACCGATCAAACCGGTCAACGCGTCTACTATTTCAGACTTGCGGCGTGCAAAACGGCTAGCATCAAAAAGGCCTTGGAAAAGCAGGGTTATGAGGTATTAGCGGCCCTGGATTAATTTTTGCCGACCAAACTAACATAAGCAAAGTCCTAAAGCATATCTAAAAAAGCAGCGTTTTTAATCGTAAAAAGCTCCAAGCTCCAAATAACAAATAGCAAACAATTTCCAAATACCAAGCTCCAATGACCTAAACAGAAACTGACTGACAACCTGCCCTCAACCCGAACCCTGTGCGAGGGTGGTTTTTTCGATCTTAGATCATTCCGAGTTTTGCATATTATAATTATATGTGGGGCATGACCCTAGCCTAGAAACACTTTGGCTTCCCGCCATTTACGACCAATTTCCTTGACCACGACCGGCTTTGTGTCCAGGCATTCGATCATACTTAAAGTTACCTGCCCCACCTCGATCAGAGAGCAGCTTGTCATCCAGCAGCGGCCATTGAAAATAATAAATCGATCATTCAGCTTCAAGTGGTGCCGAACCTCTATATCCCGGCCTTGCTTGCGCAATTGGGCCAGCTGCCCATTGAGGTTAACCGCCATATCCTGCCGGCTCTGGCCGATGAGCAGTCGAACGGGCGTTTTGACCATCTGAATACTATCAAAGGTTGCCTGGCCTATCTGGGTATCAAGAATCGTCAAGGGTGTTTTAGCATTGCCCAGAAGTTTAATAAGCTGGCTCTGTTCTTTAATAAAACGATTGGCGGCCTGGGATCTTAACACGGATTTCTGGTTGCCGGCGACGATGCTCTGCAGCTTTTTTAGCTGGGGAAGCATGTGCTCGTCAAAGACGTTGACTTCCCAGGTGGTGTTTAAAATCCGATCTTCACAGCGACGTAAAAGTTTCGACAGGATATCGTCGAGAAATCTTCGGTGGTTTTCGCGTGATGTATCCGCCATTAATTCGGTGACGAGTTTTTTGTGATTGGGATTGACGCCCAGATGCTCAATTTCAATGTTAAACCGGCCACAAAGCTCCTCAAGCTCATAATTGCCGAAATATTCCTTGATGCCATCTGACAATATTTCAATGTTTTCTGTTTCCATCTTATTTCTTCTTTCTCAATTTTTTATAAATATAAAGCAGAAAATAAATCCCGGCCGCCCAGAGCAAACTATTGACAAATATGGGGATGTATATCCAGCCGCCCGGAAACCAATGCCTTGAATACAAAGATTGGGAGATAATCGGAAAATGTAATATCTTGGTGGCGACAACCAGCGCTTTAAACGCCAACGTCGGCTGCGCGTGTTCGGTGGTTACGGCGCTGCCGACCGACAAGGCGGTCGCTACGATTAAAACACTCAAGGCAAAATGAATTAGAGCAATTAATATTATTATAGCAAACTTCTTCATAATTTGAAAGATTTTATAAATATATTATGTATTTTCAGTATGTTATCGTTGTTTTCATTATTGTCAGAGTCTTAGTTGTGAATTCTTTGTCCGCCAGAGGCGGATCTAAGATATTAAATGAAAAAACTTTTTGTTTCTCTCCGAGCCGGAGGCCGGTTTATCCAGGTTAGGGATTAATGGTGTTTATCCGTATCTGCTGTCCGTCGCTCGACAATTGCACGGCCCCATTGAGGTCGGTGCGAAAAATGCTGGCCCCCAAATCCGTATATCTTTTTAAAACCTCCAGATGGGGAAAATTAAATCGGCTGTTGCGGCTGCAAGATACAACGATCACCTCCGGTTCTACTTCTTCTAAAAATTGCTGACTGCTGGATGAACGACTGCCATGATGGGGGGCAATTAGAACCGTACTGGTTAGGCGACCGCCGGCGAGGCTAACCAGTTCCCTTTCCGCCGCCGCCATTATATCACCGGCAAACAGAAAAGAGGTATCACCATAGGAAACTTTCACAACCAACGAATTATTGTTGGGATTGCGCCATTTATCAGATCCTTTTTGGTCCATAAAATCCTGAGGCGGATACAAAAGCTCCAGCTGAACACCGCTGACCAGGTGTTCACGCGCCATGTGCGGGTAGGCCGGTAAAAAAATTCCTCGCCGGGCACAAACTTTCATCAGTTTATTATATCCCAGGGTATTGCGCGGCTCGTCATTGGTCCACAGGGTTTTGACATTAAAATGATCGGCCAGGTAAATCAACCCGTTAAGATGATCGCTGTTGGGGTGTGAGAGAATCAGCAGGTCAACTGTTTTAATTTTCTTTTTCCACAAAAGCGGCGCATTGATTCTGGCCCCCAAATCAAAACTGGAGTTATCGGAAAATCCACCACCGTCAATCATGATGGTATATCCCCCGGGAATTTCAAGCAATGCGGCACTGCCATCGCCGACGTCGATGACCGTGACCCTGAGATCCGGATGCCAAAATCGCTGATACAGCCAGTAGCAACTATCGGCGGCCAGGGTGAGCAAGGTCAAGATCACCACAATTTTAGTCCATTTTCCCGGCGCTACCCCTTTGACGCCACTCCCTGTATCCAGCCTGAAAATTCTTTTTAAATTCCAGGTGTTGACGGGCACCGCATCATCAAGCCTGCCGCCATTGTTATTTAATAAGGCCGTGGCGGCCGCCTGCGATCTCGGCCCGCCATCCGCTCGCGAGCGCAACATATTTAAAAGAGCCCAGCCCAGAATGTAATAGCACATAATTTCCAGCATGCTGGGGGTGACCGTTTTGATCGCCGCAAAGGGTAAATCTGAAAAAAATCTAACGATATGTAATGCACCTTCCAGTGCAATAACGCCGGGTTTAAGGCACCAGGCCGCCAGGGTTGTGCTCAGGGGTGATATAAATAAAGCTACCAGGCCCAGGGGAATGGTGATAAATCCGACCAGCGGAACCACCAGGAAATTGGCGGCCAGCCCTACCAGAGAAATCTGATTAAAATAAAATGCCACCAGCGGCAAACTGCCGCAAATGGCAAAAAGGGAGACCAGAAAAAAGGTAACCAGTCTGACAGATAAATGCTTTTGCCAGTTACTTTTATTCGGCGCTATTTGCAGGAAACCATAACTTTGGATGGACAAAAATCCATAAATAATTACCAAAACGGTGACAAAGGACAGCTGAAAAGAAATGGAAAAAAGCGAGGGCGGATCGGCCATCAGTATCACAAAAGCTGCCAGGGCCAGAGTGTTCAAGGCATCCTGTTCTTTGGCCAGTAAAAAGGTCATTAAAAATACGGAGACCATTAATACGGCGCGCTGGGTAGATGGTGAAAATCCTGCAACCACGCCATAGGCAATCACCGGTAGCAGGGATAGCAGCGCAGCCGATTTGCGTGTCCATGCACGCCACAAAAGCGGTTTAATCCAGCCCATCAGCCAGTTTGAAAAAGCGAAGGCCACGGTTGCCACAATTCCGATGTGAAGCCCTGATATGGCAAGCAGGTGACTGACCCCGGCCCGGGTAAAGTTTTGCCGGGTCGAATCAGATATCCGGGTTCGGTCTCCGAGAATGAGGGCTTTCAATACGCCCTGGGCTTCAGAAGATCCGGATTTTTCAACCAGATGGGCAAATGTGTGGCGCACCCGGTTTATCATTCGAAAAAGACCGGTCGGCGGTGAATTTTCCACAACGTCGATTCGGTCTCCCCGAACGTAGGCCGTGGCATAAATGCCCTTGAAAGCCATATATCGTTTGTAATCGAATCCGCCGGGATTTCTAAAATTGATAATCGATCGCATTCGGCTTTTAAACCGGATTTTATCCCCAGCAGCTATATCCGGTAAATCTCCCATTGCGGTCACGCGCAGCAACCCGGAAACCGCATGGGTTTGATGATCTCCATCAAGAGATGCAACCCGCAAATCAAACCTGGTGCGGTTTTTAATCCGTCCTGGCTGGTTTTCGATTATCCCGAGGATATCCCAGCGCTGGCTGCCAGCGTAATGCTGAATATGATTGGCTGGAATCCGGGGAGACAGCCAGGGCTGGATAGACAGGTAGCCCAGGGAAACAAACAGCAAAATCGGAATGAATATCAGCGGTCTACGGCGATACAGGCAGATTAGAATCCATCCGCCACAAACAACCGCCAGCACGCCGATCCCGGTTGAAAATCCTGCGATCCGGCTCCCCAGCAAGATGCCGCCCATCAGTGAAATCAGCAAGGGAATAAGAGGTCTAAAATAAATACGGTCATTCATGGCAAACATGGGCCCCGACCAACGAGGAACAAACTAATTGAGCGAAAAACGCTCAATTAAGTGTTATTTGTTATTGGTTAATCGTTATTAGAATTAGATGACAACCTGATTTTATAATTCTATGATGGGTGAGATGTAGAAAATAGATTGCATTCCTTTGAAACTATTAACCAATAACGAATAACCGATAACTCCCAATTGGTTTTTAACTCAATTGGGGTGCTATTTTACCCGCCGAATAGCGGCACCCAAAGCGGCAAACTTCTTCTCGAGCGACTGATATCCGCGATCCAAATGGTAGACGCGATTCACTTCGGTGGTCCCTTCCGCTACCAGGCCTGCAAGAATGAGAGAGGCGCTGGCCCTCAGGTCGGAGGCCATCACCTCGGCCGCCGACAAATTGGGGACGCCTCTAACAATGGCGAAGTCACCGGATACTTGAATATCAGCTCCCATCCGTCTCAGTTCGCTGACGTGAATAAAACGGTTTTCGAAAATTGTTTCAGATATCATACTGGTGCCGTTGGCGATACTCATCAGCACCATAAATTGGGCTTGCATATCGGTGGGAAACCCCGGATAGGGCTGGGTTTTAATATCGACACTTTTGATATCAGCCTTAGTTTTCACATGGACGGTTTTATCGTCAATCTCTATTTCAGCTCCGGTCAGTCGCAGTTTGTCTATCAGCGCCCCGAGATGATCCGGCTCTGCATTTAGTACGGTGATACTGCCCCGGGTCAGGACCGCAGCCATCATAAAGGTGCCCGCTTCGATCCGGTCCGGAATGATCGTGGCCTCAATCGGTTTTAACAATGAGACCCCGTTGATTGTGATGACCGATGTCCCGGCCCCCTGGATATCGGCCCCCATGCTAATTAAGGTGTCTGCCAGGGCCACTATTTCGGGTTCACGCGCAGCATTGCGCAGCAAAGTGGTGCCTTTCGCCAATGCTGCCGCCATCATCAGATTTTCGGTACCGGTTACGGTGACCACATCAAAATAGATGTCGGCACCTTTCAACCGACCGGCGGAGGCTTCCACGTAACCGTGTTTCAATTCAATCGAGGCGCCCAGGGCCGCCAGGCCCTTTAAATGTAAATTGATCGGTCGTGCGCCGATAGCACAGCCTCCCGGCAATGATACCCGGGCTTTGCCCAATCTGGCCACCAGCGGTCCGAGGACCAATACGGAAGCCCGCATTTTTCGCACGAGGTCATATTCCGCCTTATACTGAATCTGCCCGCCGGCATCAATGCGAACCGTATTATCTTCGGTTTCAACCCTGGCCCCAAGATTTTCCAATAACAACGCGGTACTATGTATATCCTGCAACTGCGGCACATTGGAAAAGGTGTTAAGGCCGTCGGTTAGAAGGGAAGAAATTAAAATCGGCAGAGCGGCATTCTTGGCCCCGCTGATATGCACCTCACCTTTCAGGGTGCGGCCCCCTTCGACAATTATTTTATCCATTATATACCTCTTATAAAACCCTAAGGCGGTTCCGCAGAGACCCAAAATGATTAATCACGAAAGCGCGAAATAACGAAAACACGAAAAGAATCTATAAAAACTTTCGTACTTTCTAACTTTCGTGTTTTCGTGATCAAAAAAATTTTATCGTAAAATGCATAGAAACCACAATAAAGACTCTAACCCGGTAGCTTGCCTCGATACAATAAAAAAAGCGCTCTCCCTTTTACCGTTAGCGGGATAAGCGCTTTTTACAACCAATGGAATTAAAGATCTTAATGATGATTAGCCCCGTCCCCTTGGGAGCTGTCATAGGCGGCTTTGATGATGCAGTAGGTCATCCCCAATCCCAGGATCGACAGGGCATACCACAGGCCGCCCATGAATACCAGGTGCCCCGCATCCCAAATCCATTCAAAATTAAATGGAAACATTGTTTTCCTCCTATGTCCAGGATAGAATCAAAGTCAAAATAAAAATTGGATTTCTTCCATATTTAAATCCATAATCCCCAATCACGAATCCGCAATCGCTTGTTAGGCTTCCGCTGGTTCCAATTTCCCGTCAGGAGCCTCCTCCGGCGGTTCTTCTTGCAATTCCGGTTCTGCTTCGGCAAATTCTTTAACCGCTGAGTCAGGTGGATTTAACTCCAGTTCCTGGGGAAATATCGGCAGATAGCGATAAGAGATAGATATTGAAATAACCCCCAAGGCCACGGGTAAAAGAGTGGTCGCGACTTCCTGCCAGCTTGGGAAATACAGGTTCCAGCTTTGGCAGCTCATACCGGGATCGCCAGCACTTGAAGGACCATCACCCAGCGGTTCAAGCAAACACCCACTACCGCCAGAATTACGGCCAGCCATAACGTCGCCGGGGTTTTACGGCCCTTATCAGTAATCAGAATCGCGGCCGGAACGATACCGCAAAGCCCGATTTCAGCGATCAGAATCCATAGCCCATACCAGGATCCCTGGTTATTTGAGTAAAAGTCCATAAAGGTGAAGCCTTTTGAAGGCGCTGTCACCGTAGCCCAGTAAATGGTGTCGATAATTTTGGCCGTGATATAGGTTGCCAGCATCCAGCCGGAAATT
>PVMS01052833.1_pt1 | contig 12737 bp, 12 predicted proteins | sample 1853461 | NCBI WGS metagenome assembly PVMS01 (sample SAMN08582032, study PRJNA380276) | Marine sediment metagenome, whole genome shotgun sequencing project. | isolation source: ocean sediment barecode stripped | collected 2017 | reverse complement strand
CGGGTGCTTTGCACCCGGTTACAAACGCAACGATTAAATCACTGGCATGCTTTTGTCTTTTCGGCCTATGGCTGAAAATTCAAGCCACTCGCTATGCGGGTGGTCGTTGACTATAATTAAGTGAAAAGGATTGGTGCATTTTAGGCGCCAATCCTTTTTTATTGATTGATGATGGAATGTATGATATGTTTATATCCAAGTTTATCTGAACCGTTATTTTTAAAAGATAGGGATTTTAGCCCGCCAAACTATCGGCGGGTAAACCTTTAGCCCTAAGAGCGACAATGTCGCCCGCCCGCTCTCCGAGGCGTAGGCTCTCCGAGCCGGAGGCCTCGCAAGCGATAGCGTTGCGGGCAGGCGTTATATGAAATCGTGAAACGATTTTATTCGGTGTTGAAATGAACAAAAAGAAGGCCAAAGAGCAACCAAAACCAATTAAAAAGGAAGTAAGAGAATTCAAAGTAGGAGACCTTGCTGTTTATCCTGCTCACGGTGTTGGTCGGATTAACTCTATTGAAACAAAGATCATTAATGGTGAAACCCATGACTTTTATATGATGAAGATCCTTGAAAATGAAATGATAATTATGATCCCTACTTGGAACGTTGAACAAGTTGGTTTAAGAGATATTATTGATGAAGAAGAGATCTCCAAAGTATACGAGGTGATGAAAAAAAGGCAAGAGTCTCCCATGGAGACCCAAACCTGGAATCGCAGGTATAGAGATTATATGGAGAAAATAAAAACGGGTTCTCTGTATGATGTGGCCGAAGTTTTTAGAGATCTTTCCTTATTAAAATTAACTAAGGATCTGTCTTTTGGGGAACGAAAACTATATGATACTGCGCAAACGCTTTTGGTTATTGAACTTTCAACCGCCAGAGATACGGATGAAGAAACGATCATATCAGAAATTGAATTGCTTTTTGAAAAAGAAACCACCGAGAACGCCGACAATTCAGACAAATAATCCTTCCTCAACTCATGCACGATAGGAGTGCCTTTACAATTATAGTCGAAGGGCCTGATTCAGGCCAACGTTTAGATCTATTGGTGTCCTCTCGTATTTCCGATTGCTCTCGTTCAGCTGCCGCCAATCTGATCCGTGAAGGAAAAATACGGGTCCGGGGGATAACTCAAAAGCCCGGTTATCGGGTTAGACCAGGAGATGAGATTCGCGGTTATTTTATAGAGCCGGAACCCCTATCCTTCAAACCGGAACCAATTGAAATCGATATTCTGTTTGAAGATAAAGACATTATTGTGCTTAACAAACAACCCGGAATGGTCGTTCATCCTGCTCCGGGGCACTATACCGGCACCTTAGTGAATGGACTTATCTATCATTGCCCGGACCTTGAAGGCATCGGTGGGAAATTGAGACCTGGAATCGTACACAGACTGGACAAAGATACGTCCGGAGTACTTGTGGTTGCCAAAAACGCCAGGGCCCATCATCACTTGTCCTTGCAATTCAAGTCGAGAAAGATAAAAAAAGAGTATATCGCCCTTGTATATGGAAAAACGGCAACAGATGCAGGCACCATTGCACTTCCCATCGGTCGACATCCTGTCGATCGCAAAAAAATGTCGACACATAGTCGAAAAAGCCGATCAGCTGAGACATTGTGGCGGGTGAGGGAGCGTTTTAAAAGCACAACTTTGGTAGAGATTAATCTTAAAACCGGGCGAACTCACCAGATTCGTGTTCATTGTGCTGCCATCAACCATCCGATAGTGGGAGATATCGTATATGGCGGTCATAAGGCGTGGAAAAAGGTTGGTTTAGAAAACGATATGTTAACGTCGGCGCCAAGGCAGATGCTACATGCGTGGCGCCTTGGATTTGTCCATCCAGAAACGAAATCGATGGTTTCTTTTGAGGCGCCCATTTCACAAGATTTAGAGCAATTATTGGAAGTATTGCGTCAGGCCTAAAATCGGCATAAAAATTAAAAGAATCGATATCTTTTAAGATTCGCACTCTAATTTTGATCTCAGTCCACAGCGCAATGCGGCTGGATAATATTTTTTAAAAGGGAAAGGAACAACCATGCGACCGGTATGCCTAATCATTCGCGATGGGTGGGGATATAGTGAAATACAAGAAGGAAACGCCGTATTTGCGGCCCAAACGCCGAATATAGACTTTTACAAAGACAACTATCCTTGGACAATCCTTGATTGTGCCGGTGAACCCGTCGGGCTCCCAAATGGTTATCAGGGCTCATCAGAAGTGGGGCACCTCAACATGGGCGCCGGGCGGATCGTTATTCAAGAACTCAAACGAACCGATGATGGGCTTCGTACCGGAGAGCTCTTTGAGGTAGAACACTGGAAGCATCTGGTTGCCAATTGGCAAGAGAATCAGAGCCGCCTTCATCTCCTTGGTCTGCTGCAAGATGAAGGTGTTCACGCGCACCAGGAGCATCTCTTCAAGATCATGCGCCGGGCACGACAAGAATATCCCCAGGGAGTCATCATCGTTCACCCCTTTTTAGACGGCAGAGACACCCCGCCCCGCAGCTGCCTGGAATATTTGGCAACGCTCAAACACGTCATGGATGAAATTGGCGGTTGTACGATCGGTACGTTGATGGGGCGTTATTATGGTATGGACCGATCCAGAAACTGGCAACTGACCGACATGGCCTACCAGTGTATTGTTGCCTGTGAGGGACGCAGAGTTCATGATGCGGGGGCAGCAGTGAAGACGTCGTATACTAAGGATAAAACGCCGGATGGTGTGGAGATGTTTGATGAATATATCCCTCCTCATGTGATAGGTGACTATAACGGCGTCAGGGATGGTGACTGTCTTTTGCATACCAATTATCGTCAGGATCGGGCCATTCAGCTCTCTATGGCATTTGTCGATCCGGCGTATCCCGGAAACCTAAAAATCAAACGTCGTGTTACATACGTCGGGTTGACCCGCTATTGGGATGAGTTCGAAGCATATATGCTCGGTGCGATAGATGCCGGCGGCGGTATGGAAAACTTGCTTGGTGAAGTCATTTCTAATGAAGGTTTGAGCCAGCTGCGTATTGCCGAAACTCAAAAGTTCAGGCATGTTACCAGCTTCTTTAATGGCAAAACAACGACACCATATGAGAATGAAGACCAGGTTGATATACCGAGTCGCTTTGACCCCGCGACATTTGCAAGCCACCCGGAGATGGAAGCAGACCAAGTAACAGACGAACTCATCAGACGACTTAAGCATAACCCCTATCAATTTATTGCGGTAAACTACGCCAATGGTGATATGGTTGGACATACCGGTGACATGGCGGCAGCAACAAGAGCGATTGAAATCGTTGATGAATGTATGGGAAAGATTGTCAAACGCTTGCTTGAACTCGATGCCCATATTCTCATTACCGCTGACCACGGTAATTCCGAGCAAATGGTCGATTATCAGACCGGTATGACCAAGACCAGCCATACACTCAACCCCGTTGAGTGTATCTATGTTGCCGGTGATTCAAAGGGAAAGCAACTTCTCAAGCGTGGCAAACTTTCGGATATCGCGCCGACGGTACTGTATCTACTTGGTTTGAAAATACCTGAAGAGATGACCGCTGAAAACCTTATTATTTAAACGTCTTTGTCGTAGCATGTGAGGCAGCACCGAAGGCAGCGGTTGGATTCATACTTGGCTTCTTCCTCGGTGATAACAAGGTCTGCTTCCTCAAAGGTCTTAATCCGATCATCCACAGGAAGCTCCGGCATTTTTGTTCTTTCCGATTTAACCAATCCATCAACGGACTCAAAAATCGTTTCGGGAATGTTGTCCTGAAAGAGGGTTTTGGCCGGGGGAGTTATTTTTTCACCGGTCAATTGCAAGTGGATTGATCTAGCTGCCCTTCTGCCGGCGCCGATGGCGTCGACAACCAGAGCGGCACCCGTAGCAGAGTCTCCACCGGTAAAAATATACGGTATGCTTGACTGGAGTGCCACAGGATCCTCGCAGTCGATCGTATTCCATCGCGTAATGTTCAAATCCTCGTCAAGCCGCTTACTTTCATCCTTGAAAAAAACATCCGGGCCCTGTCCAATGGCAGTGATCAACATGTCGATGTCAATGACGGTTTCAGAGCCTTCGATCGGTACCGGTCGGCGCCGCCCACTGTCGTCCGGTTCTCCAAGCTCCATTTTAAGGTATTCAAGCCCAACGACGTTGCCATCGTCATCTCCAAGGACCCGTGTTGGTGCAGCTAAAAATGTAAATTGAACCCCTTCATGCTCAGCGGCTTCGATTTCAACCATATTGGCCGGCATTTCTTTCCGGGTTCGGCGATAGACGATCGATACCTCATCAGCACCTAAACGAATCAATGTCCGAACACAGTCGATGGCTGTGTTGCCTCCGCCGATGACGACACATTTTTTTCCGACAAAAGGTTGGTCTTTGATGGTTTCTCCCTGTTGCCATAGCGAAAAGTTTGACAGAAAACTGATTCCCGTATAGCAACCCTTCAGCGTCTCGCCTTCAACCCCTAGGTTATAATCTTTCCAGGCGCCGATCCCTAAAAATACCGCGTCAAATCCGGATGCGATCAGTGACCCGATGTCAAAGTCTCGTCCCAGGATCACGTTTGGCTTGTGTTCTATTCCCAAATCGAGAATCCCCTGGATTTCCCAGGCCAGAACGTCTTTAGGAAGGCGATATTCAGGAATTCCATAACGGATCATTCCGCCCAGTTTCGGCATAGCATCAAAAATAGTGACATCATGGCCGAGGCGTTTCAGAAAAAATGCATTGCTTAACCCGGCAGGACCGCCACCAATGACGGCCACATTCTTTCCGGTAGAAGGTGCGCAAGATATGGGAAGCCGTTTCCCTGAATTCATTTCATAATCGGCCACAAACCGTTTCAGTTGGTTGATGGAAACAGGCTCCTCTTCTGCCCCTCTGCGGCATTTATCCTCGCAAGGGTGAGGGCAAACCCGGCCACAAGCTAACAGCAGCGGATTTCGTTCTCTTATCGTATTTACGGCGCCTTCGTAATCTCCTTGTTTAATTTGGAATATATATTTGGAAATATCGATTTCAGCCGGGCATGTTTGATGACAGGGCGCAATCCGGTCGTCGAACTGGTTAAGATGAAGCAGTCGTTTCGACATGGTTTTAATTTCCATAATGTCTTTGGGGCAGACCTTTTCACATGCACCGCATCCGACACATTTGATTTCGTTGACAACAGGATAACCATCCGGTCCGATTTTAAGTGCATCAAAAACACACGCTTTGACACAATCACCTAAGCCCAGACAGCCAACAGGGCATTCGCGTTGTCCCCCATATAAAACCGCCAGTGCCTGACAGGTGTTGATACCCATATAGTGATATTTGGTTTCAGCTCGATGGCCACCCGTACAGGTATTATAGGAAAGCAAAGGTTCTGCTGTGCCGGGGTCGACACCCATCACGGCAGCGATATTGACAGCTGCTTCGGAGCCTGCCACCATACAAATACTCGGGGGGGCTTCACCGGCAACCACAGCGACTGATGCGGCCGCACATCCCGCATATCCACAACCCCCGCAGTTTGCACCCGCTGTCAATGCTTCAATCTCGGAAATTCGGGGATCTTCATAAACATAAAAAACTTTTGAGGCAACACTCAGCATAACGCCACATGTTGCGCCAAGCCCCAACATAAATAAAATAGCTGAAAACACAAGACCTCCTTAGCTCTTTCTCCTAGATCATTCCTTTGAACGCAAAAAAGGACAGGGAGATAATACCTGCTGTGACCAGTCCGATGGATGTATCCTGTAGCGGTTTTGGAACCCTGGCCAACATAATTCGTTCGCGAACGCCCGCGAAAAGAATGAGCGCGATGCCGAAACCTACGGCATAGCCAAAAGATGCAACCAAGGACTGCATAAAGTTAAGTTCTTGGTCGATGTTTAATATACAAGCGCCCATAACGGCACAGTTGGTGGTGATCAGCGGCAAAAAGATGCCGAGTCCGGCATACAGCGCCGGGATGCTCTTTTTTAAAAACATTTCAACAAATTGAACAAGGGCGGCGATTACCAGGATGAATGCAATGGTTCTAAGGTATACCAAACCGACGGGGGCCAATATAAAAACGTAGATCATCCATGTGATAACACCTGCCATAACCAGCACAAAGACCACCGCAAATGACATGCCCACAGCGGTTTCCATTTTCTTTGATGTGCCAAGAAACGGACAGTTGCCTAAAAACTGTGCAAGCAGAATATTGTTAACAAAGATGGTGCTGATAATAATTTCAAAGTAGCCCATTTATATTCTCCTATTTGCTTTCAAAAAGATTCATGACACAAAGCATAAGTCCGAGACATACAAAGGCACCCGGTGCCTGAACCATGAATGTAAACGGCTTAAAGGAGGGACCGAATACCATAGCGCCGTAGAACGTACCGGTTCCAATGACTTCCCGCAGAGCGCCCAATGCGGCAAGTGAAAGGGTGAATCCGATGCCGATCCCGAGACCATCGGCGATGGAAGGCAAAAGACTGTTTTTAGATGCAAATGCTTCTGCACGGCCAAGGACAATACAGTTAACCACAATCAGGGGTATGAACACTCCTAGCTTGAGAAACAGGGGATAGGTATACGCCTGCATCAATAGTTCAACGACGATAACAAAGGTGGCAATGATAATGATAAAGCAGGCGATCCTTACCTTTGAGGGGATAATGTTTCGAAGCGCCGAAACCAAAATATTGGAGCATAAAAGAACAAATGTTGTGGCAAGTCCCATCCCGATGCCGTTTTCCATGGTTGTGGTAACACCAAGCACCGGGCACAAACCCAACACAAGCCTAAACGGTGGTATTTCTTCCCATAGACCTCTGACAAATTCCTGGGTGAAAGATTTGGCCATCCTAATCTCCCTTTTATTCGAATTCCTTTAATTTTTCAGTAATTTGAGGTTTTAGTTTTTGGTATATTTTGCCGGCGTCGGTGGCTGCCGAGCAAACGGCACGGGAGGTAATGGTCGCACCGCTCATGGCATTTATCTTTCCACCGTCTTTTGTGACTTTAGCCGGTTCCGTGATGGCAAAGCCTTTGAATTGAGATACAAGGCCGGGGTCATCCTTTGCATTCGCTCCCAAACCGGGCGTTTCACTGTGAGTTGTAACATTGACACCGATAATCTTGTCATTTTCTATATTGACCCCAACCATAAGGCCCACATCACCGCCGTACCCTTTCCCGAAACTTTCGAATGCAACGGTATTGGCCTTTCCATTAAATATTCCCACAAAGAAACTTCGATCAATATCACCATCGGTTACCTTGAATCGGTCAACGATGGGATCATTGGAGGCGCCTTCGAGTATGAATTTTATTGCCGGGCCTTTTACAAATTTAAGTTGCTGGTTTTCGATCTGAGCAGCTGTACTGATTCGAAGACCGGCTAGCAAACCTCCCGAGAGGGTGCTTAAAATTGTAAGGACGATAACCATTTTGATCAATTCACGCATATTAAATAACCTTTCCAAGCGCTTTTGGCCTAATTTTATCTAACAGTGGATTGATGAGATTCATTAACAGAATGGCAAAAACCACACCGTCAATATGCGCCCCAACATTTCTTATCAGAACGGTCATTAAGCCGCCTCCGGCGCCATAAATCAGCATTGGAATAAAATTGACCGGCGAAGATGAATCCTCGGGAGCCAAGAAAAACGCTCCGATCAGGGTATAGCCGGTGAAAAGATGAAAAAGCGGGCCGGCATACACCGAAGGGTTTTTCAAATTAAATAGCAATGCGGTGACAAATACGCCGACCAAAAAAGAAATTGAAATTTCCCAGCGAATAAATCCTCTGATAATTAAATAGATGCCACCTGCAATAAGGCCTAAAGAAAATGTTGCCCCGATACCGCCGGCCTGCTGGCCCATTAACAGATCCGTTGTACTGAAGGCATCAATGCCGGACGGGCCCAGATGTTTAAGTGCGGCAAGCGGATATGCCATGACAAAACCCAAGTCATAATTCAAAAGGGCCTGATCGAAATCGAAAAAATCTTTCCAGGATACCATCAATATGGCGAGTCCAATGAGTACCGGATTGAAAGGATTGGCACCGATTCCACCGTATATGTGCTTTCCGATGACCACTGCAACAAAAGTTCCGGTTATCACCAGCCACCACGGAGATGTGGCCGGCAATAGCATGGCAAAGAGGAGACCGATCAGTGCAGCATTACCGTCTCCAAGACTGATGGATCGTTTGGTCACTTTGTTAATTGCCAGTTCCCAAATCATTGCAAAGGAAATGGAAAGTGACACAACGCCGATGGCGTGAAATCCATAGGTAAACAGACCAAACAGGACTGCCGGTAATGTTGCAAACATGGTATGATAGCTTCTTGCGGATATGCTGCTCCCATCATGCCAGAAGGGCGCATGTGAGATAGTGAGTTTTTTATGACTAAGCATTCATCGCCTCCGCTGTTCTGATTTGGTCAAGTTCATATTTGGCCAGCTTGATATAGTGAAATATAGGTATTTTTGCTGCGCAGATATAACTGCACAGACCGCATTCAATGCAGGAGTGCAAATCATATTGGTCGGAAGCTTCCTCGTACTGCCCGGCTTCCAGAAGCCGAACAAGCATATTTACCGGGACACTAGCAGGGCAAGTTCTAATGCAGTCGCCGCAGTTGATGCAGGGGTAATCTGAAATATGGTCAAGTTTATCTTTGGCCTGAATAATAATTGCATCCGTGTCCGATAATATCGGGTAATCTTCTGAATAAATCGCCGAACCTGCCATAGGGCCGCCGAAAATAATACGGTCTTTTTCATCCAGAGTGATATCAAATGCATCAAGGATCTCACTTGCCGGTGTCCCAATCCTTGCCGATACCAGCGTTTTATTCTCATTTTTATCAATAAAGGTTAATGTCTTTGTTACGGGGATGCTCCCGCTCCCAAAGGCTTTACCAATAGATGCAACGGCTTCGGCAGTGAAAAAACATATGCCGATATCTTCAAAATTCTTTCCTACCGGTACAGCCTGACCTGTAAACGATTTTATCATCAGATGGGGGAGGGCGGCAGGGTATTCGGCGTTTACGGTTCTGACCTCTATCCCGAGGACAGCGGCATCTTGCATCAGGCTCTCAGGTACCCCAATGATAACATGATCAACCTGGATGATGTCCTTTAAAATACGTATTCCGTTTCCGATGGCGTCTAATTCGGCTTTCAATATGTATTGATTTGTTGTGATGTATAGATCACTATCTACACCGCAGATGATAATGGTATGAATCGAACTTTCAGAATCCGTGAAGCGATTAAACGACGGGGTTCCGGGTATACCGGCAAGGTAATTTATAGCAGTATCGAATGTGGGATCTTTCCCCAGTGCGGTGAAGTGATCATCCATTTTGTCGTTTTCATCGGTATCAATCGTTACGGCAGTATATGACTTTCCGTAATCACCGAGAATGGAAGTAATGGATGATATGGTTCCGGTAGCGGAAGAGATGACGTATGCATCGTTATCTTCGGAGTAAGAAAGTTTCTGACCCGTTTTAACGTGATCTCCGACACTCAATAGTAATGAATCCTTATAATCATAAGGTGTGTCTATAAAAAGTGTAATCTTTTTTGGCGTTTGAACGTGTTTTGGCTCCGGCGGCGTTGATTCCAGGGCTTCATATTTGATCATTGGTTTTGTCAAGCCGATAAAAGATCTTTTTATCATTGTCCAGCCTTTTTATTATAAGTTCATTTGCATTAATGGTAAAGGGGATGGAAAAACTCAGCCGGTGATTGCACGGCTATGGGTTACATCATAAAATGACACCATTGACATCTGTCATCATCTTTTACTGGTCCAATACCACTGTCTTTATGGCACTCCTCGCATTGTGCATGGAAGGCATCCGACCGCTTCGTTATCTCTGTATCTTCAATTTCTTCGATCTCATGACATTCTGAACAGCGTTGAGGGAACATTTCTCCTTCCTTCGGTAGCTGATGGCATTCACCACAAGCGACTAGCGGCTCCTTTTCATCATCCGGATCTTCCGGGTGATGATGACAATCAAAACAGGCAAGCCCATAGCCTGCTTCTGACGTGTGGGTTTTGTGATCAAATAAAACGTTTCCCGCAACAACTTTGAACATTGTCCGCACTGGCTCGTCAGGTGTTTTTACAGGAGCGGCTGCATAGGAGATAACACTTACAACCAATAATATAGCAGCAAGCCACGTTGCCACCTGCAGTTCTTTTTTTGGAGTCATTTCAAACCGTTCCTTTCAACGTTTTATTGTAATAAGGGGCGCAAAAACCAAAGGACACGCGTACCATAATGAAAAAGGGCTTTCAAGTTCTTTTTTTAAAATCATGACAAGATTTTATCAATTAAAATTGACAACCGACTAGCTATTTGATAATGTTACAAATATTGGTGATAACTTGCAGTTAAAAGGAACATGCCATCTATTTTTAGGGGAAAATATGGAAAACCAAAATAAAGAAGTAAAAGAGGCCAATGTTACGGATCAGTTGATAGCGCGAATAAAACGCATGACACTGGAAAACCAGGCAGTGCTTTTGAAAGAGTTGGATGAGGGGCAAGACAGAAGGTCAAGACAACATGATCGCAAAACCTTTTTCATGATTGTCGACTATATTGTCGAGGGTCGATATTCTAGAGATTTTATACAAGACATGAGTGATACGGGCGTATTCATCAAAACGTCTCAAAATGTTCCTCCCGGGCGAAAGATCCTCATGACCTTCATGGCTCCGGACAACCAGAAACCTTTCAAAATTAACGGCGAAGTGGCCCGGGTTACTTCAGAAGGTGTTGGTGTGAAATTTATCGTAGAAAGCCAAGTCCAAGAAGCGGTCATTAAGAACCTGGTACAGATGATAAAAAGCGGCTGAGAATCACGCTTACATGAAATATTTATCAAAGGTCACCCTTTGGTATTCCTCTTTCCCAACAGGTGTTTCTTTAAATTTCAGCTTGATAACAGCTATCATAAAAAGTGCTTGAGATGAATCTTATACTGTATAATGTCGTGGATTCGGCGAAAAAGAAGGTGATATGCCATGAAAGATTGGGTTATACCTTATTTAAAAGAGAAAAACCCCGAAATATCTGAAAAACTTCTTGTGGAAATCAAACGCGTCAATTTTGATTTTTTTGATGAAGATAATGATGTTTTTTTTGGTGAAAGACATCAGACATACGATACTTATTTAGATGCCATTGAACCATTAATGGATAAACTCAATTGTCATTTTGAACCTGTAACTCAATTTAAATCCAGTAATTGTCAAAAGTTTACCTTGATGTTCATTTCCGTGTTGACCAGCCTTTCCAGAGACAATTTTGACAAACTTTGCCGATCCAAAAACACCTTCTATATTTACAGCCCTGCGAGTAACGCTTATATGAAAAATTTTGAAATAACCAAGCTAAAGATACCAATGGATGAAAAAGCAAATGTGAAAGTCGTCGTATTTAACCATGAAATCGCTACGTTTCCATGGTTCCTGGGTAGATTCTGTATTATACGTGAGCTGGGGCAAATCATTCTTTCAACCCGTGATGAAGATACCATTAATGAAAAGATGAAAGAATGGGGGTTTGAAAAGGAAATGAGCATGGCCATCGAATTTGAGTCAAAAAGAAGGGAAGCCATTTCAAAATTTTATGCATTATGAATGTTCAGAAAGAAGAATTTATTTCAGGATCTTGTATGGAATTAAGAATAGGTCCAAATTAAGCGTAAGGGAGCACAAATTCGAAGTAGCGGATATTTCTCAAGGCGGAATGAGGCTTGTCAATCCGAAACGGATTGTGTTGACCCTACCATCATCTCTTTTGTCAAGAGTCTCACATACGTTGATTTTTCTTCGGTGAAATCTTTTTAATCATTTCAAGCAGGTCCTTCCCAATACGACGATCGGGGTGTTTCGCAACTATTTTTTCTGAAATGGCTTTTGCTTTCTGTAATTGTCCTCTTTTCAAATAGTGATCAGCAAGGGCGTAGAGATATTCAATGTTGCTTGTATCCAAACCCAATGCGTTGAGCAACGATACTTCAGCCGCTGCATCACGTTGGAGGTACTGATAAATCAATCCCAAATTATAATGAATACGGGCGCGTTTAGGCATACCTTTGGCCGCTTTTTCTAAATAGGTCACTGCTTGATCGTATTTCTTCATTTCTGCCAGCAAAAGTCCCAGCGAGTATGAAATTTCATGCATTTCCGGATATGATGTGGTGACTTCCCGCAGCAGTGTTTCCGCTTTTTCATTTTCGTTCTTTTGGTTGTAGAGCATTGCCAGGTTGACTTTGGCCGGTATGAATAGATTGTCGATCTTTATGGCGGCCAAATAGTTATTGATGGCCTCTTCCGGGCGATCAAGGGTAGTGAAAAGATTACCCAGGTTGTGCCTGGCAAAAGCAAAGTCGGCTGAATATTCCATGGATGCCTCAAACTCTTTTAAAACCGCCTGAAAAACCTTCTGTTGGTTTAAGGTCAGACGTTGGGAGGGTTCTCCGGCCAGCCAGCGTGCGGCTTCAATGCGCACCGCCTTTACAGGATCATAAAGCAACGGTGCAATAAGAACGGTCTGCTCCTTTCGATCGGACGGTTGTAGACTTTCAATGGCAATTCGACGTATTAATGCTTCGTCATCCATCAATGCCAGCTTAATCGCCTGCATGGTATCTTCACCAGGATAGGCG
>PVMS01175392.1_pt1 | contig 12738 bp, 11 predicted proteins | sample 1853461 | NCBI WGS metagenome assembly PVMS01 (sample SAMN08582032, study PRJNA380276) | Marine sediment metagenome, whole genome shotgun sequencing project. | isolation source: ocean sediment barecode stripped | collected 2017 | reverse complement strand
TGTTGCCGTTGACCCGGGCGGTCTTGTGAAGGACCACCTTGGTCTCTGCGATGACGTCGCCTTCCACGCTGCCGCTGATGGAGACCGTCTTCGAGTGGATCGTTGCCTCGATCTCGCCGCTCTCGCCGACGATGAGCGTGTTCTCGCTCGAGATCTCGCCTCGGAAGCGGCCGTCGATGCGGACCGTGTCGCGAAACTGAAGCTTGCCCTCGAACTCAGAGCCCTGGTCGATGAAGGCCGTGAGCCCGCCGGGGCTCGGGGCCGGGCTGGGGGTGGGGGTGGAGCCGGGCAACTCGGCCCCGGATCCGCCACGACCGAACGATTTGAGCGCCATCTGGAAATACCTCCATCGATTGGATGACAGCCAGTGTTTCGGCGCGGTCCGCCGGCGACTTGAGAACGAAATGCTGACGGTGGCTTGCCCCCGCCCGCTGCGCCCTCGATGCGCGCGCCTGCGGGGGGGAATGGCGCTAGGTTCATGCCGCCGTGAGCTCCCCCATCGAAGACCCGCGCGCGCTGCTCGACCGCTGTCTGGAGACCGGCAGGCTCCACTCGGCCTACCTGCTGGCGGGCCCGGGCCCGGGGCCCCGGGAGGCGGCGCTGGCCTTCGCCCGGGGCATGGTGTGCACGGGCCCAGCACCCGGTCCCTGCGAGGAGTGCCGCGAGTGCCAGCGCTCGGTCGCACCCGAGGAGGAGATCGCCCTCGACGGAACCGGCAAGGCGGGCCCGCTGCTGCGCCACGTGGGCGACCACCCCGATCTCCTCTGGATCGAACGCGGCGAGAGCGACACGCGGGTCCGCATCGGACAGGTCCGCGCGCTGCAGCAGAAGATGCGCCTGCGGGGCGAAGGGGAAGGCCGCCGGGCCGGTGTCATCGCCGACGCGGAGTGGCTGAACGCCGAGGCCCAGAACGCCCTGCGCCACCTGCTCGAGGAGCCGCCCCCTCGCACGACGCTGGTGCTGGTCGCCGCGAGCCCCACCAGCCTGCTCGCAACGGTTCGCTCGCGCTGCCAGCGCGTCCTGTTCCGGAGCGACCCGCCGAATCCCCTCGCAGACCCGGAGCGCCGGGAGCGGGTCGCGCGCCTGGAGACGATGGCCCGGACCTCTGTCGCCGATCTCCGCGTCTGGGCCGCGGAGTCCACGCGCCCGCGGGCCGCCGCCGCCGAGAACGTCCACGCCCTGCTGGAGACAGGCGCGGCCTGGCTGCGCGCCCGGGTGCGAAGCCGGGTCGCCGGCGGAAGCCCCGTGCGCGGCGAGCTCGCCGCCGACCACGAGCTCGCCGCCTGCCGGCGCACCCTCGACCAGCGCAACGCGAACCCCCAGATGGTGGCCGAGCGGGCCCTGCTCGCGATCCGGGAGGCCGCCAGCCGATGAGCCGCCCGACTGCAGCGCGGCAGCGAAGCGCCCGGAGGTAACGCGCCGATGGGCCGGGGCTTCTACGCCACCACGCCGATCTACTACGTGAACGCGGCGCCGCACATCGGCCACACGTACACGACGGTCGCGGTGGATACCCTCGCCCGCTACCACCGGCTCGCGGGCGAGACCACCTACTTCCTGACCGGCACGGACGAGCACGGCGAGAAGATCGCCGAGGCGGCCACGCGCGAGGGTGTGACGCCCCAGGAGATCGCCGACCGCTATTCGGGCGCCTTCCGCGAGGCCTGGGAGGAAATCGGCTTCTCCTACGACCGGTTCATCCGCACCACCGACGCCGACCACCAGCGCGTGGTGCAGACGATCCTCCAGAAGGTCCACGACGCCGGACAGATCGACTTCCGCGAGTACGAGGGCCTCTACTGCGTCGGCTGCGAACGCTTCCTGACCGACCGCGACATCGTGGACGGCCTCTGCCCCGACCACCAGCGCCCCCCGGAGCCGCGCCGCGAATCCAACTACTTCTTCAAGATGAGCGAGCACTTCGAGTGGCTCACGCAGTACATCCACGATCACCCGGACTTCATCCGCCCCGAGCGCTACCGCAACGAGGTGCTGGGGATGCTGCGGGACGACTCGGGACTGGGAGACCTGTCGATCTCACGCCCGAAGTCGCGGCTCAGCTGGGGGATCGAGCTGCCCTTCGATCGGGACTACGTCTGCTACGTCTGGTTCGATGCCCTGATCAACTACCTGACGGCGATCGGCTACCCCGACGGCGAGAACTTCGAGGCGCTGTGGGCCAACGCCGAGCACTTCATCGGCAAGGACATCCTGAAGCCCCACGGCGTCTTCTGGCCGTGCATGCTTCGCGCCATCGGGCTCGAGCCGCCGCGCCACGTGAACGTGCACGGCTACTGGAACGTCGACAGCCAGAAGGTCTCGAAGAGCCTGGGCAACATGATCTCACCGCTCGCCATGCGGGAGAAGTACGGCTTCGACGCCTTCCGTTACTTCCTGCTGCGCGAGATGGTCTTCGGCCTGGATTCGGACTTCAGCGAGGCCGCGCTGGTGGGTCGCATCAACGCCGACCTGGCCAACAACCTGGGCAACCTGGTGAGCCGCACAGTCAACATGACCGGGCGCTTCTGCGACGGCAAGGTCCCGCCGCCGGGCTCGCCGGGCGAGCAGGAAGGGCTCGTGACCGCCGCTGCGGCGAGCGCCGTCGCCAAGGTCGACGAGCATCTGCGCCGCAACGAGTTCCACCGGGCCCTCGAGGCCGTCTTCGCCTTTACCGGCGAGGTGAACCGCTACCTGGAGGAGCGCGCGCCCTGGAAGGTGGCGAAGGAGAAGACCGACGGCTGGCAGGAGCACGTGGAGCAAACGCTCTACACCAGCTGCGAAGCCCTGCGGATCGCAGCGCTGCTGCTGGCCCCGTTTCTGCCCGAGACGGCGCCTCAGCTCCTGGAGCGTCTCGGCCAGCCGGGCGCCCTCGCCGAGGCGCGCCTGCCCGATGCCGCCGCCTGGGGCGGAATCGCCGTGGGCGCTGCGGTGAGCAAGGGTGCTCCCCTCTTCCCCCGGGTCGAGCTCGAGAAAGAAGGCTGACCGTGTGGCTCGACAGCCACTGCCACGTCACCGCCGACGAGTTTGCAGAGGATCGCTCGGACGTCCTCGACCGCGCCGAGGCCGACGGCGTCGAGGCCTTCATCGGCATCGGCTCGGGCTACGGCGTGGCTCGCAACGTGCGGGCCCTTGATCTGGCCTCGCAGGACCCGCGGGTCTTCGCCACCGTGGGCGTGCATCCTCACGAGGCCAAGGAGCTCGACGACGCCAGCCGCGCCGACCTGCTGGGCTGGCTCGAGCACCCGCGCGTGGTGGGCGTCGGGGAGTGCGGACTCGACTACCACTACATGAATTCCGATCGCGAGGTGCAGCGCAGCGTCTTCGCCGAGCAGGTGGGTTGGGCGCGCGAGCGGGCGCTGCCCGTGTCGATCCACGTGCGGGGCGACGAGCCCAACGCCTTCGACGAGATGCTCGAGATCTGGGTCGCCGAGGGCGGCGGGGACCTCACGGGCGTGCTCCACTGCTACACGGGGTCGACCGACTTCGCCCGGCAGGCCCTCGACGCGGGCTTCTACGTCTCCTTCTCGGGCATCCTCACCTTCAAGAACGCGACCGACCTGCGCGAGACCGCCTGCGCCCTGCCCCTCGACCGGCTGATGGTCGAGACCGACGCACCGCTGCTGGCGCCCCAGGGGCGGCGCGGCCAGCGCAACGAGCCGGCCTGGGTGACGCTGGTCGGTGCGGCGCTGGCCGAGATCCGAGGCGAGGCGCCGGAGGAGGTGGCCCGCGTCACCACCGCAAACGCTCGGCGCCTGTTCGGACTGCCCGCGAAGGAAGCCGAAGCAGCCGGAGGGAACGCATGAGCGAGACCGACGAGGTCCTCCAGCTGGCGCAGCGCCTGGCCCGGGAGGCCGGAGAGATCCAGCGCGACCGTTACGAGACCGACATCGAAGTGCGCACCAAGAGCGCCGCCATCGACCTGGTGACCGAGGTCGACCACGCCTGCGAGAAGCTGATCGTGGAGACCCTGGAGCGCGAGCGCCCGGACGACGCCATCGTCGCCGAGGAAGGCGGCGGCACCGACCGGGAGGGCGCCGCCTGGCGCTGGATCATCGACCCGCTCGACGGCACCACCAACTACGCCCACGGCTACCCCCGCTTCTGTGTCTCCATCGGCGTCGAGCACCACGACGAGCGCACGGTGGGGGTCGTCTACGACCCGCTGCTCGACGAGCTCTACAGTGCAGTGCGCGGCGGCGGCGCCAGCTGCAACGGCCGGCCGATCCAGGTCTCGGCGGAGCCGGACTTCGGCAACGCCCTGCTGGCCACCGGCTTCGCCTATGACGTGCATCGCAGCCTGGAGGACAACCTCAACCACTTCGCCCAGGTGCTGAAGCAGGCGCGGGCGGTGCGCCGGGACGGCAGCGCCGCCCTCGACCTCTGCTACGTCGCGGCCGGACGCTTCGACGGATTCTGGGAGATGAAGCTCCACGCTTGGGACGTGGCTGCGGGGCTGCTCCTCGTCGAGGAGGCCGGAGGCCGGATCAGCCACATGCGCGGGGATCCGGCGGATCGCAGCGGTCGGCAGACGGTCGCCACAAACGGCAAGATCCACGACGCGCTCATTCGCCTGCTCGCGCGGGATTGACTGCAGGCAGCTCGTCGAGAACCGCATTCAGCCGGGCCCGGGCCGCGCCGGCCTCCGCGGAGCCCTCCCTCACAGGACGCGCCTCGCTCGGGTCGGCGACGAGGTCGTAGAGCTGCCCCCGTCGCCGCCCCGATCGGATCAGCTTGAAGCGCGCATCCCGCGCAGTGCGCGCGTGCCGTAGCCTCGGTGCCGGCCCGTTGTGCTCGAATCGCTCGGCGAAGATCCACTCCCGGACCGGTGGAGCGCCAGCGGAGGCCAGCGCCGGTACGAGGGAGACCGAGTCCCGCGGCATCCGCTCCGGCGGAACCTCCGCGCCGGAGAGCTCGACCACCGTCGCAAAGACATCGGTAACCCCCGCGAGCCCCGCGATGCGCCGCCCGGGCGCGTCGATCGAGGAGTGGCTCACCAGGAACGGAACGTGAATCCCTCCCTCGTAGAGCGTGCCCTTGGCGCGCTTCGACTCCCCGCCCGGCCGCGGGGCCCAGACGGGCGGGCCGTTGTCACCCAGGAACAGGACGACCGGGTCGTGGCCGGCGGTCGCATCGAGCAGGCGGCCAATCTCGGTGTCCATGGCCTCGACCATGGCCCGGTACGCCAGCAGGGGGCTCTGCTCCGGATCGAACGGACCGAAGCCATGCAGTGATTCCGGTGGGAGGTGCGCGGGACCGTGGGGCGCGTTGTAGGCCACCACGATCAGCCAGGGCTCGGCGAGCTCGTGCGCGAAGGCGATCGCGTCGTCGGTCGTGTCCGTCGTTGCATAGACGTCGGAGACCCGGTTGGAACCGTCGACGAGCTTGAACCACCGGAAGTAGTGGGGCCCCAGGTTCGAGAACGACCCGCGGTGATGGTCGAAGCCGGAGCGCAGCGGGTGATCCATCCCCTGCCCCTGCACCGCCACGTGCCACTTGCCCGCGATGGCGCTCGTGTACCCCGACCCAGCGAGGGCGCGTGGCAGCGTGAAGGCCGTCGCCGGCAGGCCGACGGGCGCCGGTCTCCCGTCGCGGGGCAGGTCCACGACGGCGCCGATGCCGTTGCGGGAGGGATACTCTCCCGTCCAAGCCGGTCGAGGTTCGGTGTGCGACCGTCGAAGTCCTCTCCCGCCGTGATCCCGACCTGCTCGGGACCGAGGTCGTCGGCCACGACGATCAGGAAGTTGGGCGGGTGCGGCGAAGCAGCCGGCTGCGAGACGTCACGGCCGCAGCCGACGGCGATCATCAGCAGGAGTGAGGGAATGAGCACCCGTGTGGAGGGCGCGGTGTGCGACGGGTGCAGCATGGCGTACAGACGAGGCTTCGCGATCGCCGCGAGTCTAGCGAAGCGGGCGCAGCAGCCCTTCCTGCACACAGGAAGCGACCAGCTCGCCCTCGCGGGTGTAGAGCAGTCCGCGGCCCAAGCCTCGGGCTCCGGTCGCGACGGGGCTGTCGAGCTCGAAGAAGAGCCACTCGTCCACGCGGAAGGGCCGGTGGAACCAGACAGCGTGGTCGAGGCTCGCCGACTGGAGCGACGTGATGGAGATCGGGTGCGGGTTGAGCGCCGGCGCCATGATGGCGTAGTCCGACGCGTAGGCGAAGAGCGCCTGGTGGAGCGCCGGGTCGTCGGGCAGCTCGCCGCGCACACGCAGCCAGAAGCGCGCCTGGGGCGGCTTCACTTCCGTGCTGAAGAGCCCCACCCCGCCGACGCCCACGATCTCAACCGGCAGCTCCAAGGGCGTGTCTTCGTCGTCGAACCCCTTCGGCGTCATGGCGCGCAGCAGGGCCCGCTCGAAGACCTCTCCCTGGGGCGGCCCGACTGCGTCCATCGGGATCTGGTGGGTCAGACCTTCCTCGTTCTCGTGGTGGGACACGACCATGTGGAGAATCGGCTCGTCGTTCTGGAGCGCAGTCACCTGGGCCGTGCGGAAGGAGCGGGTAGTGCGCAGGCAGGTGACCTCGAAGCGCAGCGGATCGCGCGGGTTCCCGCGACGCAGGAAGTACGCGTGCAGAGAGTGGGCGAAGCCCTCGCCCAGCACCTCGCCCGCGGCGCAGAAGGCCTGGGCGAGCACCTGGCCGCCGAAGAGGTGACCGCCGCCGTCGCGTGGATGCCCGGCCTCGAAGACGCCCTCGGCGACCTTCTTCGGTCGCAGGACGTCGAGCAGTCGCTGGAGTGCCTCGTGCATGGGACCGCGCATTCTAGCGGACGACCGGATCGTGTAGGCTGCCCCTCTCGCAGCAGGAGATGCACCATGCCCGACTACGCTTTCGATCCCGAGCTGGCCCCCCTGATCCCCATGCTCCCCACCGGGATGGACCTCACCGACATCGTGGCGGCCCGGGCGTCGATGGAGGAGATGATCGCAGCGATGTCGCCGCCGGAGCCGGAGGGCCACGGCGTCCGCATCGAGGACCGCACGATTCCGGGACCCGAGGGCGCCCCGGACGTCGCGGTGCGCATCTACACCCCGACCTCCTCGGAGTCGGTGCTTCCCGGCGTGCTCTACCTCCACGGCGGCGGCTTCATGGTCGGGTCGATCCAGAGCGAACACCTGGGCGCCCTGGGCGCCGCGACCAGCGCCGAGGCCGTCGTCGTCTCGGTGGAGTACCGGCTGGCGCCCGAGGACCCCTTCCCCGCCGGTCTCGAGGACTGCTACGCGGCCCTCGCCTGGATGGCCGCCCAGGCGGGCGAGCTCGCGATCGACGATCGACACATCGGTGTGATGGGCTCCAGCGCCGGTGGCGGGCTCTCCGCCGGCCTGGCCCTGCTGGCCCGGGATCGCGGAGGCCCCGCCCTCTGCTTCCAGCTCCTGGGCATCCCCGAGCTCGACGATCGCCTGGAGACCCCTTCCATGCGCGCCTTCACCGACACACCCCTCTGGAACCGGCCGAACGCCGAAGTGAGCTGGCGCGCGTACCTGGGTGAAGGCGGCGGCGAAGTCTCCCCCTACGCCGCGCCATCGCGAGCAAAGGATCTGGCGGGCCTGCCGCCCGCCTACGTCTCCACCATGGAGTTCGACCCGCTGCGCGACGAGGGCATCCAGTACGCGGCCCGCCTGCTCGCGGCCGGCGTCTCCGTCGAGCTGCATCAGTACCCCGGCACCTTCCACGGCTCCCACATGTTCCGCGACGCCAAAGTCTCCAAACGCACCGTCACCGAAATGTCCGACGCCCTCCGTCGAGGCCTACGCCGGTAGCAAGCGCGAAGCGCGCGCAGCGAGCCGCAGGCGAGCGAAGACCGGCAAGCTGCTGAAGAACGAGTTCGTTCGCCCTCCGGCAGGGGGCGAGGCCGCGTCGTACTCATGTTCGGTCTCCAGGTGACGGTCAGTCTCACCGACGGCCTTGCGTCGCCCTCTCTTCCGTGCGCCGCAGCCGCGCCACCTCGGCGATCTCATCCGCCCCCAGCTCCGAAATAGCAGACGGATCAGATGACACCGCACTCGGCAGGCTCTCGTAAGTCCGCAGCCGCAATGGAATCGTAGACAAGGCCAGGACCAACGGAGTAGCGTGTCATCCGACTCCACCCACAGGGGCCGGGTCATCGAATAGTAGTTAGGCGGCTTCGAGCCAGATCCCGACGATGAAGCATTGCCCGAACCCGGATTGCGCCCATCTCGTCCGCTACGGGAGAGTGGCGGAGTTCCTCGACAAGATGGGGACGTGCTCCGATTGCGGAGCGTCCCTCGAGTTCGGTGAAGCCCCCCAGCCGGAGTCACCTACCTATCGCGAACTCGTCACCATCTACAGGGCCGCGGATGGAATTCAGGCCCATCTGGTCCGAAGCGTACTCGAGCAAGAAGACATTCCGGTCTCGGTTCGGGGCGAAGCGCTCATGGGGGCCGTTGGTGAACTACCCGCCACGATGCTCGACGTCGAAGTGCAAGTGCCACCGGAGTTCGCCGCGCGAGCGCGCGAGCTCGCCCTCGAATGCGAACGCGACAGCGACGAAGCAGCGGGTTGACAACACAGAGGCACCCTGGGGTTTGCTACTCGAGGGGCGGAAGCTCTTCGGACATCGGAGCGGGCTCGGGATCCGGGGGCGGGGCGAGGAAGTGGTTGCGGAAGCCGAGGTGGTTGAGGGGGATGTGCTCGCCGAGCTCGATGGGGAGCTCGAAGATCTGGGGATTCTCGCCGGTCTGGGCGACGACGCCGCCGCCGCTTCGGATCTTGCCCAGGCGGACCTCGGCCAGCCGGGCCTCGTCGGCATCGCCAGCGCCCGACACCACGAAGGTGACGTTGGCGGGGTCGAGCTCCAGGCCCGCCCGCTCGTCGGGGCCGACCCGCTCGGCCAGGATGTCGTCGGCGACCAGGTGGGAGCGCTCCAAGACCAGACGGGAGATCTTCCCCGGCACCATCGCCTCGGGCGTACTGGTCCAGCCGCCCTCACCGCGCTCGGCGACGATCACGACCTCGTCCTCGCCCGGCTCCTGAAAGCGCAGCTCGACCCGCTGCGCGTCGGCCGCTGCGTAGGACGCCAGCTCCTTGAAGCGGTAGTGGACGACCTCCCGCGTGAAGTCGCCCAGGCGGCCGGACGGCACCCGGTACAGGGACGGCCATGCGCCCCGCACGAAGCGATCTTCGCCGTCCACGCCACTCCCGATGGCGAGGGCGATCTGCCGCGGCTCTCCGCCCTCCTCCGCCGCCACGAGCTCGAGCTCGACCGCGAACGCCGGACGATCGAGGCCGAGCTCGGCATCGCTGGCCGGCTCGTCCTCGAAACCCGTGGCTCTCAAGAACTCGAGGTCCGACAGCAGGCCTCGCACCGCCTTGGCGTCCGCCGGGCCTTCGATCGGCGCCGCGACGTTCCAGCTTTCGCCGTCGCGCACCAGCTCGACGCGACCGTCGGGCCAGGAGGCCACGATGCGACGGGCGCCCTCCGGGTCGAAGTCGAGGATCTTCTTCTCGCGCAGGTCGTCGAAGCTCTTGTCGAGCGCGTTGGCCTGGAAGGCCTCGATGGCGTGGACGGCCTCCTCGCCGACGACCAGCGCGTAGGTATTTCCGCCGAGCGGGGTCCTCTTCCCGGTGCGAAGCGCGTGCTCCTCCGCGCCGGCGGCGAAGCGCACTTCGGGAGCGCCCTCCTGGAGGCCATACACCTCCAGCGGCTGCGGCTCCTCGTAGACCGCCCCGCTGGTGGCCTCCGCGGCGGCCGAGGCCAGCGCGTCCAGGGCAAAGGCATCGCCCGGGAACTCCACGGGCTCGACGATCCGCCAGCCCGTATCGCCGCGCTCGGCGCGCACGACGGCGCCATCGTTGGTCGTGACGGTGAGCCAGACGACATCCTTCGCCTCCACGTCTTCGAACAGGCGCTTGCTGCGCTCCTCGGCCTCCTGACGCCCTTCCTCGCCCTCGATCACGTAGAAGTGAACGAAGGCGCCGAGGGCCAGGGCAACCCCGAGCAGGATCCCGGTCGTGCGCGGATTCACCGGTTAACGCTCCACGGGGCGGCGGCGCGACCACCAGACAAAGACGCCGATGATGGCGATCGCCTCTGGCAACACGAAGAGCGAGAGCGAGCGGATCGTCCGAAACTCGTCAGACGAGAGCTGGAAGCGCGAGGCCCGCGAGAGCCGCGGCCGGATCGAGATGGCCTCGACGTCGCCCATCAGCCAGTTCACGCTGTTGACGAACAGGTCGCGATTGGCCGAGCTCTCGATCAGATCGTTGGAGGCGAAGTCCGCGTCGCCGAAGACCACCAGCCTCGCGTCGGCGGGCTTTGGCTCGGCCACCTCTTCGCCCTCCCCCTCGCTCCCGGAAGCGGCGACGACCGCGGGCGACCCGGCGACGGCCAATGCGACCGGACCCGCCAGGTCGTCGGGACCCAGCTCGGCGGCACCTTCGCCGTAGAACGTCTCGAGGTCCCGCTCGGCCCAGGCGGCGTCTCCGGTGAAGACGATCTCGGTGAGTCCGGACCCGTCGGTGAGCGTGGTGCTGCGCGCCACGTGGAACAGCGTGGTCTCGCGCATCTTCTTGGTGATGTCGTGCTCGGGCGAGTAGCTGCCCGCGAAGGGCGACGTTGCCCGCCCGAAGAGCGCCAGCGCGCGATCGACGATGACGTCCTCGCCGAGCTTGACCCCCCAGCGCTCGAGGTCGGCGCCGAGATCGGTGCTGGCCTGCGGGTCGATCAACACCATCAGAGAGCCATCGCGGGCCAGATAATCCTCCAACGCCGTATACTCGACCGCGAGCAGCGGGCGCGTCGGACCGGCCACGACCACCACGCCGGCGTCCTCGGGCACCTGGCCCTTGGCCGCCAGCAGCAACGTCTCCACCTGGTAGTTCTCGTTGCGCAGGGACTCGGCCGCGCGGGCGAAGCCGTCCCGGGCCTGTCCCGGCTCGCCCTCGACGCCGCGCTCGTTGTGACCCTCCAGGAAGTAGACCTTCTTTACGCCGATGCGGGTGAGCTTCACCATGGCGTTGGTGATCTTCTCTTCGGTCACCTCCTGCACGTTCACCGACTCGCCGGCCAGGCTCATGCGCACCAGGCCCTGGCCGAGCTCCTCAGGCGTGATCGCGAAGCGCTGCAGCAGCTCGGGGCGCTCGTTGGGGTCGGCGTAGGTGACATTGAAGCGGTCGCTCACGTAGGCGTAGCGGTCCAGCAGGTCACGCACCGGCGGGGCATCGAGCGGCGGGAAGAGTGCGACGACCTCGACGTCCTGGTCGAGCCCCTCCAGCACCCCGACGCTCTGGCTGGTGAGCGAGTGCACCTGGTCCTCGCTCCAGTCCCAGCGCACGGTCTTCCAGTTGGCCAGGTAGCCAAGCATGGCGAGGATGGCGATCGTCAACACGGTCGAGAGCACCGCGCTGGTGCCGTACCTGCCGGCCCGCTTCGCCTCGCCCGATCGCATCCGCTCGCGTAGCGCGTCGAGGTTTCCGAACGCGCCGACGGCCAGCAGCAGGACGCCTCCCACGAGGTTCACTCCGATCCAGAACGGATCGTAGACCGCGAAGAGGCCGACGAAGAAATTCAGCAGCGCAAACACGACCCCGACGAGGCCGAGCGCCAGCAGCAGTCCAGAAGAGCTCTTCACCGTCCGCCTCCTATCGCCACCGGACGGATTCGACCGCCGCCTTGGTCAAGACCAGAAAGGTCCCGATCATCACCACGAAGTACGCCAGGGCCGATGTGTCGACCAGGCCCGTCACCAGTCCCTGAAAATGCGAGTCCGTGGAGAGCCAGCGCAGCATCTCGCTCGCACCCGACGAGCCCGACACCCCGAGATCCGCTACCGCGGGGAGGATCATCAGCACCAGCAGCAGCACGAAGGTGAGCAGGAACGCGATCACCTGGCTGCGCGTCAGGGACGAGGCAAAGATGCCGATCGCCACGTAGACCCAGCCCACCAGCAGCACCCCGAGCAGACCGGTCACCGTCTTGGCCACCTCCGGGTCGCCGTAGGCGAAGAGCAGCGCCGGGTACAGGCCGACGATCCCCGTCAGCAGGGCGATGAAGATCGCGCCAGCCAGGAACTTTCCCAGCACGATGTCCCAGATGGTGAGCGGGCTGGTCAGCAGCAGCTCCTCGGTGCCGTTGGTCTTCTCCGCGGCGAAGAAGCCCATCGTCACGCCGGGAATCAGGAAGAGCAGCACCACCGTCATCGATTGGTAGAACTGGCCGATCAGGTGATCGTTCAGGTTGATCTGCTGCAGCTGGTCGAAGGCCTGGAACTGCTGGAGCCGCATGATCCAGTCGTTGAAGGCCGCAGTGGTGATGATGAAGAAGATCCCCGCCAGGATGGCGAAGAGCGAGAGCACTGCGTAGGCCACCGGCGAGACGAAAAGCCCCCGCAGCTCGCGCCCGGCGACATTGGTCACGTGTCTCACGGCGAGGCCTCCCCGGCCGGCGTGCCTTCGGCGGGGGCTGCGCTCGCATCCCGTGCGGTCTCCCGGGCGAAGACCTCGTCCAGGCTGTGCCCGCCCGCCGTCAGCTCGGCCAGCGGCGCGTCCACGACCTTGCGGCCCTCGTTCATCAGGATCACGCGCTTACAGATGGCCTCGACCTCCGGGAGGATGTGGGTGGAGAGGATCACCGTGTGCTGGGCATCGCCCTGCTCCGGCGCCGCCAGGCCCGCGATCAGCTGGCGGATCTCGCGGATCTGGAGCGGGTCGAGCCCCACCGTCGGCTCGTCCAGGATCAGCACCGCCGGGTCGTGCACGATCGCCTGGGCGAGGCCCACGCGCTGC